>SAMEA3663028__coassemble_579_pt1 | contig 13737 bp, 13 predicted proteins | sample SAMEA3663028__metabat2_low_PE_038 | metagenome-assembled genome bin SAMEA3663028 (sample SAMEA3663028) | pig gut metagenome | biome: pig gut; feature: pig-associated habitat; material: faeces | place: France | collected 2012 | reverse complement strand
TGCTCTGTGTGGGAATGAGCGATGCCCAGTGCTGACGGAAGCGGTGGATGCGCCTATCATAACGTGTGGAAAGGGAGTCATGTTCGTGCTCGTGCTCTTTCTCTGCGGTAGATTTGATGGGCGACAACTCATGTTCCTGTTGCAGTGCCTGCGCTTGAACAGCCTGTGCTGCTCCCTGTATCAGGCAGCCCAGCATGATGCTAAAAATAAACTGTTTCATGGGTGTAGCCTGTTTGGTTGAAGGTGAAGACGGCATAGTTGTTGTGGTTGGTGGTGTCCATGCCATAGAAGAGCAAACCATTGTGGTAGATGTCTCTTTGCTCCAGGCGATGCTCGTGTCCGAAGATAACACAGTGCAACTGTTTGAAGAACTGCAGGTAGTGGCCAAACGACTTTGCCACATTATTGTTGAATTGGTCAGAATAGGGAGCTGCGTGCATCACCACCACACTGTGGTCATATTCGGCATCGCGACTGGTTATCTCGTTTTCCATAAAGTCAAAGTTGGGCACTGCTGCAATGTAGTCATATTCCGTGGCATTAGTGTTCAGACATATAAATTTGGTGCGGCCAGCAATAAAGCTGAAATCCACTTCGCCAAAGATGTAGTCGTATGCTTCGTCGCCAGTGCCCAAAAAATCGTGATTGCCAATCAGTGCCACCCATGGTTGGTGCAACTGCAACAGAGCATCTCTACTTGCCACAAATTCTTTGGTGGTGGCGCAGTCGGTCAGGTCGCCGCAATGGATGATAAAGTCGATATCGTTGCGGGCATTGATGTGGCTAATCGCTTTTTTCAGTGTGGTGAGCCATCCATGTGAGTCGCTTATTACAGCCACTCTTATCTCTGCTTTGTTGAGACATTCGCGCTCTATGCGCTCTATATTGGTGGCATTGATGTGGTGATTGCCACTGATACGCACATCGTAGGGATGATATTGAAACACATCGCCACATGAGCAGAGAGTCAAGATAAGAAGGCAAATGATAGTTTTTTTCATTCGGTAAATAGTGGATTTAGAACGATGGGCTGGCCCTTGATGCTAATTATCCTTGCAAAGATAGGAAAAGAATATGAAAAAAGTGTGTTCTGAAAGGTGCTGAATGTGTTCAAAATTGTAGAATCATGTGTCAGAACAGAGGTGTAAGATAGAGGGCTCAACAAAAGATGCTCAAGCACTGGGTACCTGAACATCTTTTGTTTTCGCCTTATGTTGCGGCGGGCAGTTATTTGTATTTCTCCGCCTGACGGTTTATCAGGTCTGCATCGTTGAAGTAGTCTATCCGCATGGCTTTGCGCACCTCGTCCATGGTCTGGGCTGCTGTTTCGCGTGCTTTTTCCGTGCCTTTCTTCAAGATGTTGAATATTTCGGGAATGTCTTTCTGCAATTCCTGACGGCGCAGGCGCATAGGCTCCAGCATCTCGTTGAGTATGCTGTTCAGGAATTTCTTGCACTTCATGTCGCCCAGTCCGCCACGACGATAGTGCTCTTTCAGTTCGTCCAGATTCTGATAGTCGGGCCAATACTGTGCAAAATGTGCATCTGTGCAGAAGGCATCCAAGTAGGTGAATACGGCATTGCCCTCCACCTTGCCGGGGTCATCAACCCTCAGATGGTCGGGGTCGGTGTACATGGAGCGCACCTTCTGCCATACATCGTCGGCGCTATCGCTCAGATAAATACAGTTGCCCAGGCTCTTGCTCATCTTCTCCTTGCCGTCTGTGCCGGGCAGGCGGCGTGCGGTGGCATTCTCGGGCAGCATAATCTCGGGTTCCACCAGCACGGGGGCGTAGGTCTGGTTGAAGCGGCGCACCAGTTCGCGGGTCACCTCCAGCATGGGCTCCTGGTCTTCTCCTACGGGCACTGTGGTGGCCTTGAACAGGGTGATGTCGGCAGCCTGACTTACGGGATAGCAGAAAAAGCCCAGAGGGATGTTGGCCTCAAAGTTGCGCATCTTTATCTCTGTCTTCACCGTGGGATTGCGCTGCACACGCGACACCGTGATCAGGTTCATCAGATAGGTGGTCAGTTCTGCCAGTTCTGCTATTTGGCTCTGCACAAACAGGGTGCATTTCTCGGGGTCTAAGCCGGCAGCCAGATAGTCGAGAGCCACCTCTATCAGGTTCTCACGTATCTTTTCAGGATTGTCAGCATTGTCGGTCAAGGCTTGTACATCTGCCATAAACACGAACATCTTGTCAAAATCGCCCTCATTCTGCAGCACCACTCTGCGCTTCAGTGAGCCTACATAGTGCCCCAGATGCAGTTTTCCGGTGGGGCGGTCGCCGGTAAGTATAATCTTTCCCATGATTCTCTTTTTCGGTTTATTGTTCTGTAATTCTCTCGGTTTATTTTCCTTCCATATATATAATGTGCCTGCAAATTTAAAAAAAATATGTGAGAATAGGCACCTATGGGCATTGAATAATGTGTCTGCCACGGTGTTTTTAGTGGTTTGTTGGTTGGATTTCATTCGCTCATGGCAATCATCTGCCACGAAGGGTGGCTAATGTGGCAAAAGACTTGTGTATGTCAGAAAAAATCGTGACCTTTGCAACCAAAACAAAGCAGATGGATGTAAAGATAGAATCCTCATGGAAGGCGCATCTGAGTGCTGAATTTGCAAAGGAGTATTTTGTAAAGTTGGCGGATTTTGTGCGCAGGGAGTATGCCAGTGGACCGTGTTATCCGCCTGGAGCCGAGATATTCAACGCCTTCAACCTGTGTCCGTTCTCAGAGGTTAAGGTGGTGATCATAGGGCAAGACCCCTATCACGAGCCCGGACAGGCCCACGGACTGAGTTTCTCTGTGGCAGATGGTGTGACGATGCCTCCCTCGCTCATCAATATCTTTAAGGAGATAGCCGATGATTTGGGTATTCCGATGCCAGCCTCGGGCAATCTTACCCGTTGGGCAGAGCAGGGTGTGCTGCTGCTCAATGCCACACTTACGGTGAGGGCGCATCAGGCGGGCAGTCATCAGCGCAAAGGGTGGGAGCCCTTTACTGATGCAGCCATCCGTGCACTGAGCAGTGAGAGAGAGCATTTGGTGTTTATGCTGTGGGGAGGCTATGCCCGCAGCAAGGCGCCCCTTATTGACGGAAGCAAGCATCTGGTGCTGCAGAGCGTACACCCTTCGCCCCTCTCTGCCAACAGGGGCGGATGGTTTGGCAATCATCATTTCTCCATAGCCAACACCTATCTGAAACAACATGGAATAACACCGGTTAAATGGTAAAAAACAGTCGATGAAAACACTCCCAATTATACAAGTGGGCGACGTGCTGCTGACGCCCGACATTATTACAGAGTATTTTTGCTGCGACCTGGATGCCTGTCATGGCATTTGCTGTGTGGAAGGCGATGCGGGAGCACCCGTAACTCTTGAAGAGGTGGCACAGATAGAAGAGGCATTGGATGTGGTGTGGGGCAACCTGCATGCCGGTGCGCAAGAGGTGATAGACCGGCAGGGCGTGGCATACACCGATGAAGAGGGCGATTTGGTTACCTCTATCCGCAATGGCAAGGACTGCGTGTTTACCTGCCATGAGGATGGCTGCTGCTACTGCGCATTGGAAAAGGCCTACCGCCATGGCGACATCCGCTTCTGTAAACCCATCAGTTGTGCACTTTATCCCATACGTGCCAAGCAACTGAGCAATGGGCTCACGGCACTCAACTATCACCGCTGGACGGTGTGCAAGGCAGCAGTGGCAAAAGGCAGAGAACTGAAACTGCCGGTGTATCGTTTTTTGAAAGAACCGCTGACAAGAGCCTTCGGTGCTGCATGGTATAAAGAACTGGAAGAGGCTGCCGAACTGATACTCAGCGGGGAGACACCAACAGACGAATAGACTCCATCTGCTGGCGCAGGTATTCCTTGAAGTCATCGTTTTCAATGGCTGTGATGTGGTTGCTTAATCCCAGCACAAAGCGCCCAATGCCCTTGAAACTGCATACGTCCATGCTGAGTTGCCAGTTGCTATCGCCTATCTGCTCGATGAAATCAATGGATTTGGGATATTCTTCTGTGATGATGTTGTAGGCTAAACGGTCAAGATGAAGCACCACATGATGCTGCGTATCGCCACTGAACATAAAGATGTCGGTGTAGTGGTTGCGGTGTTTGTGCTCGTTGGCCCATGCGTCATCCAGCACCTCTGCCCGCTCTATGCGTGATATCTTGAAGGTTTTGTTCATCTTTGAGTTTATCTCGTAGCAGCGCACCTCTTTGTTGTCGTTCAGAAAGGTGAATGGCTCTACCACACGACTGCGGCGCGTATCGCTATTTGAGGAGGAATAGTTATACAGAATAGCCATTTTCTTCCATTTCATCGCATTGTAGAGCGTGGTGATGATGGCACTCTGCTCCTCGTTTGTCTGCACGTTGTTGAGTATATCCAGGTCGTAAAAGCGCTCCAGCTTTGCCTTGATACGGCCTATCTGTGCATTGTCTCTGTCGGCCTGCTCCAGCAGTCGGCGGATGATGATAGCTTCGTCTTCAGTGAAGCCTGCCACCTCTGACAGCCGTTGAAGAAATGGCGATTGGCGACTGATGCGCCATCTGGTACCTGCTTTCTCTATAACAAAACCAAAATCGCGCAGAAAATTGAGGTAATAATACGCACTGCGCGAAGAAATCTGCAACATGTTGCACAGTTCCTCCACGGTGTACCACTGGCTTCCGCTGAGCAGCAGAATCAAGCTAAGTTCCTTGTCTAACTTATTGTGGCGCATGGTAAAAGGTGTCTATGTGTGTTTTTCATCCTCCCTTATTGGACGTTTGCCCAAGGTGCATTGCTGGTTTTGTGGCTGCAAACATACGCAAAAAAAGTGAAACCATAGGTAAATCCCCTCGCTTTTCTTTCTTACCATACCTTACTTTCAGTAAGTTTTCGTAATTTTGCACGTGGATTGGCTACTGTCGTCCCGAGAAGAGAACAACAATGGAAAACAAAGAGAATACGAAAAACGAATTTGTGAGAAAGGTGGCGGAGCAGAAATATGAGTTCGGCTTCACCACCGATGTGCACACCGAGGTGATAGACAAGGGGCTCAGCGAAGAGGTAGTGACCCTGATATCACGCAAGAAGGGTGAGCCGCAATGGATGCTCGACTTCCGCCTGAAGGCTTATAGGTATTGGTGCACCCTGAAACAGCCCGAGTGGGGGCATGTGCATCTGCCCGAGGTGGATTACCAGGCCATTTCTTACTATGCCGACCCGATGGCAAGCAAAAAGAGCAGCGACAAGAAAGAGATAGATCCCGAGTTGATGAAGACGTTTGACAAACTGGGCATCCCTTTGGAAGAGCGACTGGCGCTGAGCGGGGTGGCGGTAGATGCTATTATGGACTCGGTGTCGGTGAAAACCACCTTCAAGGAAAAACTGGCAGAGAAAGGTATATTGTTTTGCTCTATCGGCGATGCCATCAAGCAATATCCTCATCTGGTGAAAGAGTATCTGGGCTCTGTAGTGCCCTATCGTGACAACTTCTATGCCGCACTCAACAGTGCCGTGTTCAGCGATGGCTCCTTTGTATATATCCCCAAGGGGGTGAGATGCCCCATGGAACTGAGTTCGTATTTCCGCATCAATGCCCGCAACACGGGGCAGTTTGAACGCACCCTTATCATTGCCGATGACGACAGTTATGTGAGTTATCTGGAGGGTTGCACCGCTCCCATGCGAGATGAAAACCAGTTGCATGCCGCCATCGTAGAGATAGTGGTGAAAAACAGGGCAGAGGTGAAATACTCCACAGTGCAGAACTGGTATCCCGGCGATGAGAATGGCAGGGGAGGAGTGCTGAACCTGGTGACCAAGCGTGGAGACCTGAGGGGTGATGATAGCAAACTCTCGTGGACACAGGTGGAGACGGGCAGTGCCATCACATGGAAATATCCCTCGTGCATCTTGCGTGGCAACAACTCACAGGCAGAGTTCTACAGTGTGGCAGTGACCAACCATCATCAAGAGGCAGATACGGGCACCAAGATGATACACATAGGAAGAAACACCAAGAGCACCATCATCTCAAAGGGTATCTCGGCAGGAAAGAGCCAGAACTCCTACCGAGGACTGGTGAGGGCAGCAGCCACGGCAGACAATGCCCGCAACTACTCCTCTTGCGACTCACTGCTGCTGGGCAGCGAGTGTGGTGCGCACACCTTCCCCTACATGGACATACACAACGACACAGCGGTGGTGGAGCACGAAGCCACTACCAGCAAAATCAGCGAAGACCAACTGTTCTACTGCAATCAGCGAGGCATACCCACCGAACAGGCAGTGGGACTTATCGTCAATGGCTATGCCAAGGAGGTGCTCAACAAACTGCCCATGGAGTTTGCCGTGGAGGCGCAGAAACTGCTCAGCGTATCACTCGAGGGTACAGTGGGATGAGAAGAGAACAAAAACGCAGAATATCACCAAATCTGCAAGAATACCATCAGACAATAACACCGTAACAGCAGAAAAATCATGTTAGAAGTAAAAGACTTGCGCGCCCGCATCGGCGAAAAAGAAATATTGAAAGGAATCAACCTAACCATCAAGGATGGAGAAACACATGCCATCATGGGACCCAACGGCTCGGGAAAATCAACACTGAGCGCAGTACTGGTGGGCAATCCACTCTATGAGGTGACCCAAGGCACAGCCTTCTTCAATGGGAAGAATCTGCTGGAAATGAAACCCGAAGACAGAGCACACGAGGGACTGTTTCTCTCGTTCCAGTATCCTGTGGAGATTCCTGGCGTATCGATGACCAACTTTATGCGTGCCGCCATCAACGAGAAACGCAAATATGAGGGTAAGGAGCCACTCAATGCTGCCGACTTCTTGAAGATGATGCGCGAGAAAAGAAAGATAGTGGAACTGGATGCCAAACTTGCCAACCGCTCTGTGAACGAGGGATTCAGTGGTGGAGAGAAGAAAAGAAACGAGATATTCCAAATGGCAATGCTCGAACCACGACTCTCTATCCTCGACGAAACCGACTCGGGACTTGACGTGGATGCCATGCGCATTGTGGCAGAGGGAGTGAACAAACTGCGTACACCAGAAACCAGCTGCATCGTCATCACCCACTACGACCGACTGCTCGACATGATAAAGCCAGATGTGGTGCATGTGCTCTACCAGGGACGCATAGTGAAAACAGCCGGACCGGAACTGGCGAGAGAGATACAAGAGAGAGGCTACGACTGGATAAAGGCGGAGGTGAACCAATGACAACCAATCAATATACCCAACTATATGAACAGTGCCGCGACATGATTTGCCAGCACAGCGCACCAGCTATGAATGTTGTGCGCGAACAGGCTTATCAGCATTTCGGCACATTGGGCTTCCCCTCCAAACGGGTGGAGCGTTATAAATATACCGATATGGAGCCCCTCTTTGCTCCTGACTACGGTCTGAACCTGAACAGACTGGAGATACCCGTAAACCCCTATGATGCCTTTAAATGTGACGTGCCCAACCTGAGCACATCGCTCTACTTTGTGGTCAACGACATCTTCCACACTGCCACACAACCCAAAAAGGCACTGCCCGAGGGAGTGGTGGTGGGATCGCTCAAGGAATATGCCACCCAGCATCCCGAATGGATGGAGAAATACTATGCGAAAATAGCGCTGACACAAGAGGACGGTATCACCGCCCTGAACACAATGCTGGCACAAGACGGACTGCTGGTGTATGTGCCCAAGGGGGTGAAGGTGGACAAAACAATACAGGTGATCAACATACTGAGAGCCGATGTAGATCTGATGGTCAACCGCCGTGTGCTCATCGTGGTGGAAGAGCAGGCAGAGATAAAGCTGCTCTTCTGTGACCATGCCGCCGATGACCGACGTTTTCTCACCACGCAGGTGATAGAGGCTTACGTGCACGCCAATGCCCAACTTGACCTCTACTGCCTGGAAGAAACACATGCCAAGAACGTGAGGGTGAGCAACCTCTATATATCGCAAGAGCGAGACAGCAGGGTAAATCATCATCTCGTGACCCTGCACAACGGAATTACCCGCAATCGCACCGACCTGGTGATGCAGGGCACTGGAGCATGGTGCAACCTGTGTGGCTGCGTGATAGCTGACAAACAGCAGCACGTGGACAACAACACGCTGATAGACCATCGGGCTGCACATTGCACCAGCAACGAACTCTATAAATATGTGCTTGATGAAGAAGCCACAGGTGCCTTTGCCGGCAGGGTGCTGGTGAGACAGGGAGCGCAGAAAACGGTGTCGCAAGAGCGCAACCAGAATATCTGTGCTACCAAGACAGCGAGAATGTTTACGCAGCCCATGCTCGAAATCTATGCCGATGACGTGAAATGTTCGCACGGCTCTACCGTGGGACAACTCAACGATGCCGCCCTCTTCTACATGCGCCAAAGGGGAATCTCACTCAAAGAGGCAAAGCTGCTGCTCGAGTTTGCCTTTGTCAATGAAGTAATCGACCAGCTGCAACTGGAGCCGCTGCGAGACCGACTGCATCATTTGGTGGAAAAAAGATTCAGAGGCGAACTCAGTAAATGTGAGGGATGCAAGTTGTGTAAGTAGTTCTTCGGTCCTTCTTTCGTTATATAATCTCAGAAACCCTCACCAACAACAAAGAATTTAGCAAGATGTACGATTTATCCGCCATACGTCAAGACTTCCCCATCCTGTCGCGCACGGTATATAACCGTCCGCTGGTGTATCTTGACAATGCTGCCACCACTCAGAAACCGCTGTGCGTGCTGGATGCCATGAGAGAGGAGTACCTCAATGTCAATGCCAATGTGCACAGGGGTGTGCACTATCTGTCGCAGCAAGCCACCGACCTGCACGAGGCTGCCCGTGAAACAGTGCGGAAGTTTATCAACGCCCGCTCCACGGCAGAGGTGATATTTACCCGTGGCACCACCGAGAGCATCAACCTGGTGGCATCCTCGTTCTGCGAGGCAATGATGCAGCCGGGCGATGAGGTGATAGTGACAGAAATGGAGCATCACTCCAATATTGTGCCATGGCAGTTGCAGGCACAGCGTCATGGCATTGTGCTCAAGGTGATACCCATCAACGATAAGGGAGAACTGCTGACAGAAAGGCTGGAGCAGTTGATAACAGAGAAAACAAAGTTGGTGAGCATTGCCCATGTGAGCAATGTGCTGGGCACTGTGAATCCTGTGGCAGAGGTGGTGAGAATATGCCATGCCCATGAAGTGCCCGTGATGGTGGATGGAGCCCAGAGTGCGCCCCATCTCAAGGTGGATGTACAGGCAATGGATTGCGATTTTTACGCCCTTAGCGGTCATAAGATGTATGGTCCTACGGGAGTGGGTGTGCTCTATGGCAAGGAAGAATGGTTAGAGAAAATGCCCCCCTATCAGGGCGGAGGAGAGATGATAGACAGGGTGAGCTTTGAGAAAACCACCTTTGAACGGTTGCCGTTCAAGTTTGAAGCGGGAACGCCCGACTATGTGGCTACCCACGGACTGGCCACTGCCATACACTATATGGAGCAGCTGGGCATGGACAATATAGCAGCACACGAACAAGAACTCACCGCCTATTGCATGAAAAGGATGGCAGAGATAGATGGCTTGCGCATCTTTGGACAAGCCAAGGAGAAAGATGCCGTGGTATCGTTTTTGGTGGGCGATATCCATCATCTGGATATGGGCACCCTGCTCGACCGTTTGGGCATCGCTGTGCGCACCGGTCATCATTGCGCAGAACCCCTGATGACACGTCTGGGCATACAAGGCACCGTGCGAGCCTCGTTTGCACTTTACAACACCAAGGCAGAGATTGACGCCTTGGTGGAGGGTATCAAGCGTGTGCGCACCATGTTCTGACAACTATTCCTCTGCTGCGTGGATGCCTGAACGCTTGCACTTGAGCAGCGCACATACCAACCATGCCAGGCAGAGCAGGCGCACTGCTATGCTGCACTCTACAGGAAACACGGTGAACACAAAGGCTGCCTGAGCATTGAGTAGCAAGCCTGTTTGCCGACGATTGATGCTGGTGCCCAGCAGATGAGAGTAGTGGCGTGCCACCTTGTCGATGGCTGTAGTGGCCAGAAGAACTATTCTGCTTATGCTGTCTGTGGAGGTCTTTACGGTGTTTGTACGGGTAGTAAGTGACAGTTCGGTTTTCATAATCAGATGTATTTTTATTGTTTACACCGCAAAGGAACGGACTTAAATTGCACTATTTGTTCAAAAAACAATTTATAGCGTTAAGTAAAATTAAAGAATTGACCTTTTATTACATTCTTTGGCAGGTTCTCTCCCTTCATTAACAAGTGTATAAATCAAAAACCGATATGTTGAAAAACCATTATTACGACCAACTGATAGAGTGCGGATGCGATGAGGCAGGCAGGGGATGCCTGGCGGGCAGTGTGTATGCCGCAGCGGTGATTCTGCCATCCGACTACAGTAATGAGCGGCTCAACGACTCCAAACAGCTCACCGAAAAGCAGCGCTATGCCCTGCGCACAGAGATAGAGCGTGATGCTGTGGCATGGGCTGTGGGTGTGGTGACGCCTGAAGAGATAGACCGAATCAATATCCTCAACGCCAGTATTCTGGCGATGCACCGTGCCATCGATGGGTTGCAGGTGCGCCCCCAGGCAGTGATAGTGGATGGCAATCGCTTCAAGTCCTATCACAACCTGCCCTATACCACTATAATAAAAGGCGATGGAAAATTCCTTTCCATCGCCGCAGCCAGTATCCTGGCAAAAACTTATCGTGATGATTATATGAACGAACTGGCACTTGCCTATCCGCAATACGACTGGCAGAGCAATAAGGGCTATCCCACCAAGAAGCATCGCGAGGCTATTGCCCGTCATGGCATCACACCTTATCATCGCCGTTCCTATCGCCTGCTGGGCGACGGCCAACTCTCCCTTTGGCCCTGATGGCACAGGGAGGGCGCAGCGCTGGTCTGTGGCAGATGCCTTGCGGTGGCAAGGCGAGTGGTGGATGATGCGGGTTAATACACGGCAGGCATCCACACGGTCATCTCGCTCTTGCCTCTGTTGCCCCAGGCGTAGTAGGGGATGAGGCGCACCTTCACCTTGCTCTTCTCTGTGCTCACTGTGCGATACAGGGTGCCGGTCCATGGCTTCTCGCTGCGATCTACCGCCTCTGTCTCTAATGCCATCATGCGACTTCCCTCGATAGTGGTTTCCACAGGGGTGAATTTGGCATCCACAGGAATGGCGATGTTGTCTATGTCTATGCTATTCAGGTCGTTACTCTCCAAACAGTAGAGTATTGGTCCGCGCTGCACAGCCACCTGTCCGCGACACTCTTCTACCAGTGGATTGGCTTCTATCACCTGAGCCTCCATGGGCAGTGTAAGAGTAATGATGTCGCCCTTGCTCCATGTTTGTGTCAGGGTGAGATAGTCGCTAGCCTTGGGTGCGGTGATGTCTTGTGTTATTCCCTTTTTCTGTGTGATGCTCACCTTGGCTCCTGCTGCCCATGCGGGTATTCTGAGTTTGATGTCAAACTCCTTTTTTCCCTTCAGTTGGGTGATGGTCAGTTTCACCGTTCCATCCCATGGGTAGTCGGTCTCTTGCTTGATGCCCACGGTGCCCAGTCCTTCTATCTCTGTCTTCAAACTGTTGGCACCATACATATTTACATAGATGCTGTGGTTGTGCCCTATGCTGTAGGCGTAGTTCTGTGCCTGACACAGTGTGCGCAGGGTGTTTGGCGGACAGCAGAAGCAACTGATATACTCTGTACGCTCTTTGGGCCAGCGCAGTTTGTAGGGCAGTTCGTTGCTCATGCGCAGCGGATTGGTGTAGAAGTATTTCTTTCCGTCGAGACTGATGCCGCACAGGATGCTGTTGTAGAAGCAGTTTTCCACCAAGTCGGCATATTTCTCCTCGCCCGTAGCGAGCAGCATACGCCAGTTGAGCAGCATGTTGCCGATATTGGCGCAGGTTTCGTTATGTGCGGTGGAGTGGGGCAGTTGGTAGGGGCGTCCGTAGCTTTGGTGCACCTTCTGCACATTGTCGGGTTTGTAGTCGGTACCATCGGGAGAAGTGCCGTCGTAGAGTGCACCGCAGGCGCCGTTGATATACATCTTGCGGTTCACTATGTCGTCCCATATTGAGGTAAGGTTTTTCATCAACTGTTCCTCGCCGCTTTCTATATATAGGTCTGCCACACCGGCATAGAGGTAGTTGGCCCTTACCGAGTGTCCCATTGCCTGATACTGTTGGCGGAAGGGTATTCTGTCTTGGTTGTCATCGGTGCCGTTTTCCACCTTGCCGCGTATGTCTATCATGCCCTGGGCTGTTTTCAGATAGCGTGGGTTGCCTGTGGCGCGATAGATCTCCACCATTGCCATATAGTGTGAGGGGCAGATGGCGTTGCGTGCCAGTTCGTCGGCATTGTTTTCATAGAACGAGCAGAGGAAGTTGGCAGCCTTCACGGCACAGTCGAACAGGGTGGTCTTGCCTGTGGCACGCTTATGGATGATGCCGGCAGTGATAAGGTGCCCCAGATTGTAGGTCTCAAAGTTCAGTCGGTTGCCAAAGGCGCCGTCTTTTCCCGAGCCCACCTTGGTGCCTATCACCTCGTTTTCCTTTGCTTCATCCTGCAGAGCTCTCTTGTTCATCTCGGCAATGATTACGGGAGTATGCAGATATCCGTCGGGGCGTTGCGATTTGGCAATCAGCCTTATCACCTCATCGGCAATCTGTTCCAGTTGGGCATCGTGGGTCACGGCATATACCGACACCACAGCCTCTAACCATTTGTAGAAATCGCCATCATGGAAGGGAGGTCCGTGGCGTTTGCCCTGTTTCTCTCCGGCAGCGATGAGAAAGTTGTTGTAACTGTGTCCTTTGTCCGACTTCCATGTTTCCCACATGCTTTGTACAGAGGTGCCTCCAAACACATTGAAACGTTCGCCCCAAAAGCCTTTGTTCCATTTCACATCGGTAATGGGGGTGGCATCCATCACGGCGTATTTGCTGTTGTGGGTGTAGGTCATCCCCTCGTGTTGTGCCTGACAGGGCATGCTGCAAAGCATCATGGCCACTGCCGACAGTGCGGTCAGTACTGTTGCTTTCCTGTTGAATGTTCTCATTTATTGATGGGTGTTGTAGTTGTTTTACAAAAGGGTATTGTAGTTATTTTACAAAAGTACAGAAAAATTGGCCATCATGTGGGGTCTTATCAGTATTTAACATTTCAAGAGGCGTGTGGTCTCTATGTAGCAAACAGCGCAGAAGCGTACTGCTCTTGGCTCTCCATTCCACGCCTGTTTGCCGTGCCGTGCAGAAAAAAGCTGCATTATTTTGTCGTGGCATAGGCTGGTATTTAAAAAAACACTATCTTTGGATAAGATAGGCGGCACTCGGCAAAAACATTTCAAACAAGTTTGATGTTTTTACGCTCATTTGCACTATCTTTGTAGAAGATAGGCTACACTCGGCAAAACATCCAAGCACGCTTGATGTTTTTTGCACTCGTTGGCACTATCTTTGTAGAAGATAGGCTGCACTTGTTGGTGTCATCCTTCTTAGAAATAGAAAACAAGAAAAAGAGAATATGGGTATGTTAAGAACAACACAGATGGTTTCTGCCTTGATGATGCTGGCAGGACTTGCTTTTAGTGATTTGTTACAGGCACAGGTACAGGTCACCTCAGAAGAGGCGGCTGCCATGTACAAGGTGGTGAACAAAAAAAGAATCAGTGTGCACGA
>SAMEA3663028__coassemble_575_pt1 | contig 13829 bp, 9 predicted proteins | sample SAMEA3663028__metabat2_low_PE_038 | metagenome-assembled genome bin SAMEA3663028 (sample SAMEA3663028) | pig gut metagenome | biome: pig gut; feature: pig-associated habitat; material: faeces | place: France | collected 2012 | reverse complement strand
TAGGGATAGAGCACTGACGACTTGTCGTTGCCATTGGCAAGGATGTAGTTGATAACCTCCTCATCTTGCGACATTGCCTTTGCCCATGCCTTGGTAGTATAAAGATAGTGTCGGTCGGAGCGTGTCACGTTAGTGATATTCCAGATGGCATTGGCTCCGGCCCCATCCTGCAGCGAGGCACGTGTCATGGCATAGGTGAACTTCTTGATTTTCTTCTGTCCGTCGGCAAGGGTGTACCATGCACTTGCAGCCCAGTCGTTGGCGTCGGTGTCCCAGATGGCAGGATTCAACTTGGCTCCTTGTGCTGCCTGTTCCTGATACACCTGCTTCATCTCGTCAGGGTCGATGGCATCGAGCAGTCCGGTGCCATAGATACCGATGGTTGACTCTAACCGCACCTCATAGTTATTAGGTATAGGGTCGGTGTGGAACGCTGTTTCGGGGATGGTGACCTCTGGATAGATGAGTGCATACTGCTCGCCGTCGGCAAAGGTCATGGGCAGTCCTGACGGCATTTGACTCACCTCTTTCCACTCAATGCTTATCTGATTCTCATCGACAGGAGCCTTAAAGGGGTGCATGGCTTGTGTCTGTGGCATGCCTGTTACCTCGGTGATGTAGGAGTTGGCAGCATAAGCATTTCCGTTTCTATCCACTCCTGCCTGTGGATGGTATATCACCAGCAGATAGCCGTTGCCCATGATGTTGGCACGGTACTGTGTTTGACGCTTGCCATGACCATAGTTGGGATGACAGGCAATACAGCTGTTACGTGTCCAAGAGGGGCCCAGACCTTTGCGTGGTGCCTCGGTGATGGTATAGAGGTGTTCAAAATAGTCTTCGCCCTTGTTGAAACTCTCTTCCATGCCCGCCACATTCAGCACGGCAGGTGCAGCTGCCGAGTAACTGGCATTCTCGGTGGTTCCCAGTTCTCCTCCAGGATACCATTCTTCAGCACTAAAAACCTCGTTGGCTTGTCCCAGGGCGGGATTGACCTCAACCAATGAACCCAAAGAGGGGTTTGCCTGCTCATCATCAGAACAAGCCATGAGGCATGTTGCAGTGACGCAACATGCCATCCATAGTGTACTTCTTCTCATCTTGTAATTATTTCAGTGATTTGTATTTCACGCACAGATTGTTTACTCCCAGCTTTCATCATCCTCGAACGCCAGATTCCATATTGTGCTCACATACTTTACGAAGGGCGCAGGCATGTTGGCAATGCTGCCAATGGCCTGTTCATAGGCTGACTCTACGGCAGTGTTGGTGTTCTGCAGACCCACATTGGCAAAGAAGCCGTGCATGCTATAGGCGGCAGCGGTGCCATCGGTGGAGCCCAGCCACACGTTGCGTATCGACCTGATGTTATCGCAGAAGTCGGTGATGGAGTTATAACTGTAGGGAGACTCCACATAACTGATATCTCCGGCACTGAAGGGATTGCTTATCTTGGCAGTGCCCACCTCATTGGCTATTGCCACACAACTACCCTCATCATCAGAGAGCACCTGTGCGATGGCTGTTTGCAATGTGGGGAAGGTGCTCTTGCTGCCACTGATGCCAGCATTGACAAGATTGCTGCCATACGACAGTCCGTAGGGCGTGGTGATATCAAGATTTGCAGCTTTCACCACATCGGCTCTACTCTTGTTGGCAGCTGTTTCTCCCTCCCATGCCACCTGCAATTGGTAGGTGCGCTGCTTCAGCAGGGTGCAGATGGTTTGTGCATACGCCAGTTCCTGTGCACCACTGACAGAGGTGAAGTTTTTGTAGGTGTCGTTGCCTTGCAGTTCGCTCACCTGTCTGGGGTTGCCATTGCGAAACAGAATGAACTCAAGGGCATGGAATCCCAGAATAGTGGCATCTTCGAGAGCCTCTTGCGACATGCCGTTTTTGAAATAGCTGAGCAACAGAGTACGGTTCAGGGGCCAGGAGTCGATGGTGGGATCGATATCAAAGTCGCTGGCGGCTCCCATCAGGAAAGCCTCGCTCAGTTCCCAGTACTGTCGTGCTTTTTTAAAGTGATCGCAAGCAGTGTTCACATCGTTTTGTGTAATGGTACTTGTGTTCAACCCATGCAGGGTAGCCTCCAGCTGCTCCACCTCGTTGCCCAGTTGGGTATAAGTGGGCACAATCACGTTGTTCACAATGTTTCGCAGAGTTTCACGCAGATAGTTTTCCTGGTCGGCAGAGAGTTGTGCACTACCAATGGTGGTATTGGCTTTCACCAGCTCGTTGACCAATGTGGCACAACTGCCAATGGCGGTATTGCCATACGCTCTGTTGGTGTAATCGATGTTCGTTTCATCAGTGCCACCATCATTGCTGTTCTCGTCACTGTCAGAGCACGATACCATCAGGCAGCCCAGCATTACTGCCATGCTCATCATCCATAGTTTTGTTTTCATCATAACTGTTTAAAATTAAGGCTTTGTGTTATAAGAACCATCCCTCGTAAGCTATTCCCACGTTGAGTGCCGGTTCGTTGTTATAGATACTCTTCAAAAAACGGTGTGAGTACTCTGCCTTCACCACTATCTGCTTCACGGGATAGTAGTTCACACCCACTGCCATGCGCTTCACCTCGGTATAGTCGTAGGTGGTGCCTCCCGTTTTAGACGCATAAGGATTGTATTGCTCATATCTGCCGAAGAGATACAGTTGCCGCTGCATGCGGCGCATGGCAGGAATTTGCGAGAACAGGTCGTAACCAGCCTCTATGCCCACGGCGTAGGCATTTTTGCTTACATAGGCAGAATGTTTGTAGGGCGACTTGCTGTTCAGGCGGTTATATACATATTTTAATTGCTCAGCATCGCTCAAATAGCCATAGTCGGCTTGTCCTCTCACCAGCCAGTTGTGCCCTTTGTAGGTAAAGTCGATGGCTCCTATGGCCACCTTGCCCTTGTAGGTGGCATCCACGCCGTTGGCATTGTTGGGATAACTATTGCCGATGGAATGGCCATAATATCCGCTCAGTCCTATGCGTAGTCCGCTCACAGAGTAATTGTCTATGCGCATAGCCGCACCGTACTTGTTGGCCACCTCGAACTCCAGTGGAGTACTGTTGCCCTTGTTTATCCATCCTGTGTTGGTGAAGTGGTCGGCATTGAGGCCAGCCAGAAACTGCACCTCATACCTGAACGAGCCGGCCTTTCCCCAGAAGCTGGCACCCGTTTGATGCCAAGTGGATGGCATGATGGTGTTCTCTCCCTCGGGTCGATATACTGTAAAGAAGTTTGTGGGTTCGTGGTGGGCATTGTTCAGTCCCACAGGCACCACGATATGGCCCAGACGCAGGTTGGCAGCCTTGCACCACGACTTCTGTATCCAGAACTGCTCCAGTTCCACCTCTCCTCCTTTCTCGGTCTCTTGTTCCCATTCACCTCCCTCCTCATCTTCTTTCTCATAGGCAGAGCCACTGCCACCATGCTCAAACTCTATCTCAGTGCCAAAGGTCCACCCCTTGCCAAAGTCATAGCCCAGGTAGATGACAGCATGGGGAACATCGAAGCGCCCGTGCGAGGGATCGTTTTTATGTTGCTCGGGCTGACTGTATCTGCTCACATGATCGCTGTAGAAATTGCGAGAGAAAGCAATCTCTCCGTAGCCTCCGATGCTCAGAGCCTTCTTGGGTTTGTTCTCTTTTTGCGAGCTGCACTCGACAGCAGATTGTTCTTCCGCAGTTTGTGCTGTAGCGCTTTGCGTGGCGGTGACCATCACGCACACCGCACACGCCATCATCATCTTTTTCATCGTTTTATTCATTATTTAGGTTTCTTCATTCATACTCTCCGCCACTTCAGCCCACCAAAAAGGGGGGGCAGATAGCGGCAAACTGCACTCCATTGGTTTGCCAGTGCAAAGGTATGGCTAATTGAAACACGCTGAAATACCTAAAAATAGTGAAAAAGTAATGAGAAGCCCGAAATTCTTTAAAATTACAAAATATATGCGGCATTTATGCTTAAACTGCAATTAAATTGGATTAAAATAGTATAAATGCGTGCTCAAAAGTAATCAGAGTACTTGCAAATTCAAAAAGATTGCTTACCTTTGCAACTGACAACTAAATTTTTAATCTATATTTATCATTTTCCTGAGTTTTTAAAAAGAAACCGCCTGTGAAGGTAGTTTCTTTTTTTGTTTCAAACAGCAGCCAACGCAGCCTCAAACAGCAGCCACCATGACATGGGCTGCATTGCATCTGATATCCTGGTTCTGACAAGTATGCTCCATAGCGGAATCACGTAAATAGAGCATAATAACATCAACAATACTATATATCTATTTGCAAAAGGTAGGGGTGACATTGTAACTTTGCATTGTCTTCCGGAGGACAAGAGAATAAACAACAAAGTTACAAACCATTTAAATTTAAGAAAGGAAAAACATTATGGCACTTATGTGTAAACTCTATCAGAACAACAACGAAAAATCATCTGCTTACAACAAGTGGTTTGCCCGCACCAGTATGCTTGACACTATGGACCTCAATGCCATGGCAGATGTAATAGAGTCCAACTGTACTGTGAAGCGTGCAGATATACTCGCCGTACTCAGCGAAATGGTTGTGACCATGAAGCAGGCATTGCAAGACTCCAAGCGTGTGAAGCTGGACCATTTCGGCACCTTCAAAATGAGCATTTCTACCATTGCAGCCAACAGTCCGCAAGAGTTCAATCTGGTACAGAATCTGAGAACTATCAGAGTGCTGTTTCAGCCAGAGGTGAAGAAAAACCTGGACGGACGCACCCGCGTCTTTACCACTGGAACCAAACTGGAACTGCTGCCTGAGAGCAAGGCATTGAGAGAGGATAAGCCGGAAAGTACATCCAACGAATAAGTAAAAGAGGCAGGGGCTGAATGAAGCTCCTGCCTCTTTTTATTGTTTTTGTTTATTCCGAACGGCCTCTGCTGCGAGTACTGCTATTCTTCCTTGCACTGCTCATCTACATACAGGCCCTGCAATATGGCCGTGAGTTCATCTACCGTGGTGGCCCGGAGCATGGCAATACGTGTGGAGCGAAAGTTGGGAATACCTTTGAAGATAGGGGTGGCAGCCAGGTGACGACGGGTGTGCAATATGCCACGGTACTCGTCAATGCGATTCACATTGATTTTCAATTGTTCTATCAGCAGGTTTATCTTGTCGTTGTAAGAGAGCGGCGGCAGAGCCTTCCCGGGGTGCAACACCTCTTGAATGTCACGGAAAATCCACGGACAGCCAAAGGTGGCACGCCCCACCATCACGCCATCCACTCCATAGGTGTCAAAGGCATCGGCTGCCTGCTGGGGCGTGGTGATATCGCCATTGCCGATGATGGGGATATGGATGTGCGGGTTTCTTTTCACCTCGCCTATCAGGGTCCAATCGGCATTGCCCGTGTACATTTGTGCCCGTGTGCGCCCATGAATGGTGAGTGCCGAAATGCCACAGTCTTGCAATTGTTCTGCCAGGGTGGTTATTACCAGATTGTCGGAGCTCCATCCCAATCTTGTCTTCACCGTTACGGGCAATTTCACTGCCTGCACCACACGACGTGTTATCTCGAGCATCAAGGGGATATTTTGCAGCATACCTGCTCCCGCTCCCTTGCCTGCCACCTTTTTCACTGGGCAGCCGAAGTTTAGGTCGATAACATCGGGGGCAGCCTGTTCCACGATGCGCGCCGCCTCTACCATAGCATCTGCATCACGGCCATATATTTGTATGCCCACAGGACGTTCTTCATTGCGTATGGTCAGTTTGTTTACGGTGGATTGGATAGAGCGCACCAGTGCCTCTGCGCTCACAAACTCGGTATATACCATAGAGGCACCAAAGCGCTTGCACAACATTCTGAAACCTATGTCGGTTACATCCTCCATGGGCGCCAGCATCACTGGTTTGTCTCCTAATTCTATGTTTCCTATTTTCATTGTTCTTTTCATTTTGAATGAAGGCCTGCACAGCAAATCATCCTAACCCAGCAGGTGATAGTTTCCTCCTGCCATGGGTTTCACCACTCCCTTCATTTCCAACTGGAACAGCAGGGTGGATATTTGCTGTATGGGGATATCTGTCTTCACAGCAAGGATGCTGGCAGAGAGGTTGTCGGTTTGAGCGAGAGTATTGACCACCTGCTGTTCCTGGGGTGTGAGATGAGGAAACATGTTGCGCTCTATACCCATGGTCTTGGCCTGCTGCAACTGCGCATCATAGAGCCATCCCATGTCGTTCAGCATATCGTGTGCCGAGGTGATGAGCTGTGCCTCGTTGTTGCGAATCAGCTGATTACATCCTGCGGAATAGGGAGCACCCACCGCACCGGGAAAGGTGAACACATCACGGTGGTAACCAGCAGCGATGCGTGCGGTAATCAATCCCCCACCCTTTTCGGCACTCTCCACCAGTATGGTGGCATCTGTCATACCCGCCACAATACGGTTGCGCTTCACAAAGTTCACCTTATCGGCATTGGTCTGTGTCATGTATTCGGTGAGCAGTCCGCCCTGTTCCACCATTCTCTTTGCCGTTTCAAGGTGTCTTGGCGGATAGAGTTGATCCAGTCCGTGTGCCAGCACCCCCACGGTGGGCAGTGCATTGTCCAGTGCCGCCCTATGTGCATGTACGTCCACGCCATAGGCCAGTCCGCTCACCACCACGCATGTGGGGCACGCCTGTTGCAAGTCTGCCACGAAGCGGCGTATCAGGTCTTGTCCGTACACCGTGCAATGACGTGTGCCCACCACCGCCACCATTCTCTTGGCATTGAGGTTGCAATGGCCCTTGTAGTAGAGCACCAATGGAGCATCATCGCACTCCCCAAGTCGCTGTGGATAGTGTTCATCGCCAAACATCAGCACCTGTATGCCCTTGGCCTGCATCAGTTTCAGTTCTGCCTCACTTCGTTTCAGAGGCTCGTCCCATTGCTGCATTGCCTTTTGCAGGCGTGCGGAGCATTGTGGCACCACATCGCCGATATGGTTTCTGTTTTCGTACACCTTGGTGGCACTTCCCATCAACTGAAACAGTTGTAGTGCCATCTGTGCATTGAAGCCACTGATGCGTGTCAGTGCCATAGCATAGAGATGCTCTTCATCCCAGCAATGCTCTGTCATACTCATCCGAATTTCCCAGTTTTCCGTTTATCAGGCACACCAGTTCTATCACTCCCTTGAAGCACACCTTGCCATCAGAGGCTCTGAAGATGTCTTGATAGAACACATACTTGATGCCCTCTTTCTTGATATTGAGTTTTGAGACAAACTCGTCGTCGCACTGCAGTGGTGTTTTGTATTGCAGTGTCATCCTTGCCACCACAGCATCCACGCCTTTGCGGTGCATCTCGGCAAAGCTCAGTCCACGCTCTTTCAGAAACAGGTGTCGTGTGTGCTCTGCATAGTGCAGATAGTTGGCATTGTTTACTATTCCCTCGATGTCGCACTCATAGTCGCGAACCATCATTCTTGTTTCAAATATATAATCCATTTTTTAAATTACGGGTGATGAGTTACAAATTATAAATGATGGATGAGGAGCAATTTCTTCTGCTCAGTTTTTCCTCAGATACTCATAGCCTATGCGGCATCTCAGGCAGTCTTTGCGCTCGCAGTAGCGTCGTTTCAATTGTATCAGTGCCTGGCTCTGTGCTGCATTTTCTACATGTAGGCCGCACTCTTTCCACATTCTCACGATATGATTGTCTTCTGCCTTGAGCTGTTCTTGCATGTCCACGGCTCGTTCGCACAGGTTCTCGTTGGTGAGATGCCTGCCATAGGCAAAGAGCATGGGAATGGCGGTGTTGATGACCAACAGTCTCAGCGAGGCGGGCGACAAATGCTTGTCTGACTTTGCCGAGGTGTGCCCAAAGGCATAGTGGGTGGTCCAATAGTTGGTGACACGGGTGTGCATACATTCGTTGATTTCATCGATGGACTTACACTCCACCAGTCGGCTCAGGTTGATGCCATTGCTGCAATACAGATGCACCAGTTGTGCGATGCGTATATGCGGGAAGTTTTGTGGTCTTAGTCTCAGAAAGCGCCACAGATGATGGGAGATGGGTTGCAGCTGATACTTATGCTGCAAGAAACGATATTCTGCAGCCAACTGCTGGTAATACTCGTCTGCCAGCGCCTTTTGCCGGTAGGCCGCAGGCAGGGCGTCTTCGTGGAGCAGTCCTGCTTGTCCCATAAACAATGCCTCTATCTGAAACTCATTCTCACGGTGTTTCCCCGCCACTGACAGGGGAAAACTCTCTGCCCACTGTGCAAAGGCATCGCCGTTGATGCCAAAGCCATAGTTGCGTGCCATGGTGGCAAAGAAGGCATGTTCCCAATCGCCTTGATGCCTGCACGCTATGGCATTGATGTCGCATGTTTTTTGCTCTAACCGTTCCATCTGCAGAGTGGCCAACCAGGAGTGTATCATCAGCTGGCTGAGACTGGCTATCAGCTTATGGCAGGGCGGATATTTATCCGCTGCCAGCAGTTCGTTGTAGTTGTTTGTCACGCTGTCGGGGATGTCCAGTTGCAACTGCGGGATGCTGGTGCCGTCGGGTCGGAGCACCTCAGCATCCACCACCTGTGCCACATGCAGTATCACATTGCCATAAGCCTGGTCGGTGTGGTGGCGGTGTGCATACCAGTCGGCGGCATGTTGATGTATCTCCACATTGCCCACCCATAATGTGCCCCCTATCTTCACCTTGGCGTTGAAGAAGTCGGGACCGCTATTGGTGTTGTGCACGCCAGTATCTATCACCTCCAGTTCCTGTCCGTCGGTGGTGTGCAGTTGTTTCAGTGGAAAGAGTTTGTGCTTCCACACATAGTGCAGCAGTATTTCCATGCTATTCAAAAACAGCCACCCTTGCAGATACAAAGGTGGCTGTGTGTTATCTCACAAGTGCTTGCAAGTGATTAGAAGTCCATGTGGTCCAGAGAGTCGTTGAAGTCTTTTGGTTCGTGGTTTTCGTTCAACGGATTCTCCTGTTCATTTCTCTCTTGATGCTGACGGCGGTCGCCACGCTCTCCACGTGGACGACGGTCGCCTCTATCACCACGCTGGCGGCGGTCGCCACGTTCAGGACGCTCACCACGCTCGGGGCGTTCTCTTCTTGCGGGACGCTCCACGTAGTCGGCAGGTTTTTCTACAAGAACTCTGTGAGAGAGTTTGAACTTACCTGTCTTGGGGTCTATCTCCATCAGCTTCACCTTTATCTTGTCGCCCTCTTTGATGCCTGCCTCTTCCACTGTTTCCAGTCGTTTCCAGTCAATCTCAGAGATGTGCAGCAAGCCGTCTTTGCCGGGCATGAACTCCACAAAGCAACCGTATGCCTGGATAGAGCGTACCACACCGTCATACACTTCGCCCACCTCGGGTATAGCCACGATGGCACGTATCTTGGCGAGTGCAGCCTCAATGCAATCCTTGTTGGGTCCACTTACCTGCACCTTGCCCACACCGTCGGCCTCGTCAATCACGATGGTGGCACCAGTATCTTCCTGCATCTGCTGGATAATCTTTCCACCAGGACCAATCACGGCACCGATAAACTCCTTGGGTATCTCTATCTGCACAATGCGTGGCACGTGGGGTTTCAGTTCGGCACGTGGCTCGGCGATGGTTTCGGTGAGTTTAGAAAGGATGTGCTCTCTGCCCTCTTTTGCCTGCATCAATGCCTTTTCAAGAATTTCAAAACTCAGTCCGTCGCACTTGATGTCCATTTGCGTGGCGGTAAGACCGTCTTTGGTACCTGTGGTCTTGAAGTCCATATCTCCCAGGTGGTCTTCATCTCCCAGGATGTCGCTCAGCACGGCATACTTGTCTTCTCCGGGGTTTTTGATAAGTCCCATAGCAATACCGCTCACGGGCTTCTTCATAGGCACACCTGCATCCATCAGGGCCAAGGTGCCTGCGCATACGGTGGCCATAGACGAAGAGCCGTTGCTCTCCAATATCTGCGACACCAGACGCACGGTGTAGGGGAAGTCTTCGGGTATCTGACCCTTCAGTCCGCGCCATGCCAGATGGCCATGACCTATCTCTCGGCGACCCACTCCACGCTGTGCCTTGGCCTCACCGGTGCAGAATGGAGGGAAGTTATAGTGCAGCAAGAAGCGCATGTAGCTCTTCTCCAGCACATCATCAACCATCTTCTCATCCAGTTTGGTGCCCAGCGTACAGGTAGAAAGACTCTGTGTCTCACCACGTGTAAAGATAGAGCTTCCGTGAGGCATGGGCAGAGGAGACACCTCGCACCATATCGGGCGAATCTCGTTGGTCTTTCTGCCGTCAAGACGGATGCCCTCGTCAAGGATACAGCGGCGCATAGCATCGCGCATCACATCGTGGTAGTAGCGCTCCATCATGGCAGCCTTTTCCTCCTGCTCATCTTCAGTCAGGTCGGCATGTGCTGCAAGGTAAGCCTCCTTGAAGTCGGCAAGAATCTTGTCAAAAGCATCTTGGCGGGCCTGCTTGTCCAGAGCCTGCTTGGTTACATCATAAGCGGGCTGATAGAGCTCCTTGTTCATCTGTGCACGCAAGTCTTCATCGTTTACCTCGTGGTTGTATTCACGCTTCACGTCCTTGCCCAGTTCCTTGCTCAGTTCGGTTTGCAGCAAGCACATGGGCTTGATGGCTTCCATGGCGGCCTTGAGGGCTCCAATCATATCCTGCTCGCTCACCTCTTTCATCTCGCCTTCCACCATCATGATATTCTCGGCAGAGGCTCCCACCATGATGTCCATATCGGCATCTGCCATTTGCTGGAAGGTGGGGTTGATGACATACTCGCCATTGATGCGTGCCACACGCACTTCGCTGATGGGGCACTCAAAGGGGATATCTGAACACGCCAGGGCTGCTGAGGCAGCAAATCCGGCAAGAGCATCGGGTTGATCCACACCATCAGCAGAGAGCAGCATCACATTCACAAATACCTCTGCATGATAGTTGGAGGGGAATAGGGGGCGCAACACACGGTCCACCAGTCGTGAGGTGAGAATCTCGTTGTCGCTGGCTTTGCCTTCACGCTTGGTAAATCCGCCGGGGAATCTTCCGGCTGCTGAATACTGTTCTCTGTAATCTACCTGTAAAGGCATGAAATCGGTTCCGGGAACTGCATCTTTTGCGGCACAAACAGTAGCCAAAAGCACGGTATTGCCCATACGGAGCATCACGCTGCCGTCGGTCTGCTTTGCCACCTTCCCGGTTTCAATGGTGATGGTTCTTCCATCAGCCAATTGAAGGGTCTTTGTAATTACGTTCATCTTGTTAAAAACATCTATAAGCGGTGTGCCTTCTCTTGTCGCACACCGTGGTTAAAAAATAAAAATCGCACAAAGATACTTAAAATCAATGGAATGGATGCAAAATAGCTTATTTATTTTCTTTTTTTATGATATAAGAAAACTTTGGGGAGTTACAACTCCTCGTCATAACTCCCCATCGTCACTACCTAAAGTATCTTCACTCTTCAAAGCATCACCACTTCTCAAAGCCACAAAGACGTTTAGAAATCCACATCGGGCACCACCTTATCGGTTACCACGTTCTTGTACCATTCGTAGTTCTGTGCATTCTGGCTCCAGTTGATAAAGTTGGGATAAGCCTGCTCTATAGACTGACGCTCCATAGGCCATACCCAGTCGCCGGGCACGCATATCATCTGGGGCACAGTGCCTGTGGCAGGACCCGCAATGGTCACCGTTGTTCCTCTGCCCGACACTCGGATAGAGAAGCCTCCCATGCCACTTGCCATGGAGAAGTCTTCAGGCACACTGACACTCACTGTCTGTGCTGCCGGGGTATAGGTGGTGGTGTTGAGCATGGTGGTGGTGCTGGCATTGGGGTTGATCAACTGGTGTATCTCACCCAAATCAGCAGAAAGATACTGGATATGAGACGCAAACTTTCCTCCAGCTGCCAAGGGTATCACCGTAGCGGTGGTAGAACCTGCAACATGCTTCACCTGGAACACCACGTCGTTGAAGTCGTAGTCGTCGGTGGAACCAAGGTCTTCGCAGGCCACTGTCCATGCCTGTGTGTCAGCAGCGGGCTCCACTGGAGGCACCTCTGTAGCGGGAGGAGTGGTTGTTTTTCCCTCTACCAACAGCACGATGTCGTTGAGGTCTTCATCGCCACCGCCATCTTCAAATCCAATGTACTGTCTGCCTTCATAAACCCACGTGGTTCCTTTCACTGCACCATAGTTTGGCACAAAATTCGTGCGCTCCCTGTAATGCTCTATCTTGAGATTTTCTGCGGGAGAACCGTAGTTGAAGTTGTTCAGATTCTGCTTATAATTGGGATTTTCAGGATCACTGTTGTTGATAATGAAGAACTCAATGTGCACACCTGCGGGGAAGGTATAGGTGGCAGCTTCTTGCTGATAGTTCTTGCCAAAATAGGGCACCTTGTAGCGTGTTCCCACATAGAGTTTGTTGTACGCCTCCACATAGCGGCTCATGGGAGTATTCCCTGTGATTGTCTCATACTCTTGTGGAGTATCGTTTTTGTGTTCCACAAGATATTGGTAATTGCTCCACTCTGCCAGTTGCATATTTCCCACGGCACCCTGTCCCCATGTTCCAGTATAGATATTGTCTTGGGGGCGTGCATTCTTGATAAGAATGTAGCGCGGTGCATCATCGGGATTCTGACCATCCTCATAATAGAAATAGCCAAAAGCATCGGAAATCTGCGTAGCCCCATAAACCATGGAGAGGCTCAGCGGACCAGCCTCGGAGGTAGTGATGGAAGCTCCCTTCTCTATCTCTGTCAGGCTATATCCATCTAATTGTGTCTTGGTGTCAGCAAAATACTTGACACGCTCTGCAAAGAACTTGCCCGTGCCAAATAAGCCGTAGCCCACACCTTGCTTCCAGCTTTCGCCCGCGGTGCGCGACACATTCTCCAACTCTGTCACACTGCCATACGAGAACACCTCGGTCCATGCCTCTACGGCGATTTCCTTGTAATACTTCAGATAATCCGCATCCTGAAACGGATTGCCCCATACTCCACCAGAGATGGCCCACTGATCGGGGAATTCTGTCCAGTTGCCCTGCCATTCATCGGGTATCAGGATATAATTTCCATCGGGGTCACCATCGGTATTTTTGTAGTAATGCCCGTTTTCGTAGCGATAGTATCTGCCATTGATGCAATAGGTTTTTCCATCCCACTCTCTCTTCGTTTCAGCAGGGTGATACACGGTGCGGTAGGCTCCCAGGTCATAGGTATTGCCAAAGGTCACATTGCAGGCCTCCACAGCATGTGCCTTCATGGGGGCCTTGCTCTGCTGCTCGGGGTTGTTGGTTATCTCCACAGTGCCGTTTGCCACATTGTAAAAGCCACGCACCTGTACCTTGCCCTCGGGTGTCAGCACACAGGCATACACCTGCGATGTGCCTTTCAGCATGTCTATGCCCATACACACATTCTCTGCAAAGAGTTGCTTCTCGGCCAGCAGTCGGGCATCTTCGGTATAGGGATTGGCATCAAACACACACACTTTAGAGCCAGCGGCAAGCGGACTTACCTTTACCACGGCGTTTACCTGTGTGGCAAGGTTCCAGTTTTGCTGTGGATCCACGTTGCCAAACCTATTGGTCCATGAAGCCTCGTACTCAAATTCAGTACGGTCGCCTTGGTACATGTCTTTGTCTCTACATCCTGTCATTGCCACGCTTGCCAATGCAGCCACTGCCACAACATGAGCACCAATAAAACCTTTCTTCATAATTCTCTGGTTGTTATTCTGATAATTCCTTGGATTGTTTGTCTGATAAGCGAGAGAGTCGATGGCTTGCCTTGACAGAACGCTTGCTCCATCAGA
>SAMEA3663028__coassemble_573_pt1 | contig 13888 bp, 13 predicted proteins | sample SAMEA3663028__metabat2_low_PE_038 | metagenome-assembled genome bin SAMEA3663028 (sample SAMEA3663028) | pig gut metagenome | biome: pig gut; feature: pig-associated habitat; material: faeces | place: France | collected 2012 | reverse complement strand
ACTGTTTGTAAATGGTAAAAGTCAGGGACGTGTAAGAAAAGACCCCAGCCAGCGCTTGGACCGCTACCGCCTGAGATGGAACAACGTGGTGTATGAACCAGGAGAGCTCAAGGTGGTGGTATATGATGAACAGGGCAAGTGCATCGGAGAGCAGACTGTGCGCACAGCAGGCAAGCCAGCAGAACTATGTATGAAGACAGAGACCGCAAATGAGGACAAAGTGCCCACACTGAAGGCAGACGGCAAAGACTTGGCATATATCACCGTGAGCGTGCTTGACAAGGATGGCAATGAGGTGCCTACAGCCAACAACACCCTGCACTTTGAAGTGAGCGGTGCTGGTACCTTCCAAGGCGTTTGCAACGGAGACGCCACCTCGTTGGAGCCCTTCACTCAACCCGTTATGAAACTGTTCAACGGAAAACTGGTACTCATTGTGCGTGCTGGTACCGAAGCAGGCACTATCCACGTGAAGGCCATTGACAAGAAGAACAAGATGGAAAGCAAGATAGAAGTACGAGTAAGAAATTAGAAGTCTGGAATAAATAAAAGAGGAAAGAGGGGATGCACCTGTGTGGTGCATCCCCTCTCATTTTAACCCAAATCGGCCATTAGCGTTATGATGATAACTGCTTATATTTTTGAACAGATGTCTTTACGTTTTGAGGGCGCAATGGGGTCCCATTGTAACCGAGAAACGGGAAGACAGATGACAAAAAGAATGCATGTTTGCGCATAACAGTCTAATGACCGATTTGGGTTTAACCCAAATCGGTCATTCCTACTTCACAACTTCAATAATCTTTCCTCCCTCTTCCAAGGCAGTCATGTTGAGTGGTATCAGTGCATGGTGCCTTTCAGGAAGAGTTTTGTAGAGTGCCTTTTCCACGCCCTCACTGCTGATGATGGGGCACACTCTGAGGAGTCCGCCCAAGACAATCATGTTAAATATCTTGCCGTTTTTCAGTTCAGCAGCCTTGTCCATGGCGTCAATCCGATACACGGTGATGTCTTTACGTGTGGGAGGGTTGATAATGCCATAGGAGTCGTAGATAAGTATTCCCCCTGGCTTTACCTTGGATTCAAACTTCTCTAACGAGGGCTGATTGAGCACCACAGCCACATCATAGGTGCTCAGGATGGGCGATGAAATCTTTTCGTCGCTTACTATCACGGTCACATTGGCTGTACCACCGCGCTGTTCAGGTCCGTAGGCAGGCATCCAAGTAACCTGTTTGTTTTCCATCAATCCGGAATAAGCCAGAATCTTACCCATAGAGAGCACTCCCTGACCACCGAAACCTGATATAATTACTTCTTTTTCCATCTTTTCTTGTTTTTGGGTTAAAGCGTCACCTACCGTTACAGAGATCTGAGACACTTTATGAAGATAGGGATTCTTATTCGTCGAGTGTGTTTTTCAAGTCGCCCTTGGGATAGAAGGCAAACATGTGCTCTTTCATCCACTCGTTGGCCTTGACGGGCGACAGTTTCCAACCGCTGTTGCAGGTAGATACAATCTCCACCAAACTGCTTCCCTTGCCTGCCATAGACGCCTCGAAAGCCTTACGGATGGCACGCTTGGCATTGCGTATAGATGCCACGCTCTCCACACTCTGTCGGGTGACATAGCAAGTCCCCTCCAACTGTGCAGCCATCTCTGTAATCTTCAGTGGGTAGCCATGCAACTGGGGTTCCCTGCCATAAGGACAGGTACTTGTTTTCTGCCCAAGCAGTGTGGTAGGTGCCATCTGTCCACCCGTCATGCCATAGATGGCATTGTTGATAAAGATAATCACAATGTTCTCTCCCCTGTTGAGTGCATGAATGGTTTCGCAGGCACCGATACAAGCCAGGTCACCATCACCTTGATAGGTAAATACCAGTCGGTCGGTCCACAGGCGCTTGATAGCAGTGGCCACAGCGGGAGCCCTGCCATGGGCAGCCTCTTGCCAGTCGATGTCCAGATAGCGATAGGCAAACACGGCACATCCCACGGGACATACGCCCACGGTTTTTTCCTCCATGCCCATCTCTTCGATGACCTCACCCACCAGTTTATGCACCACGCCATGACTGCATCCAGGACAGTAGTGCATGGGCACCTCGTTCATCAGCGAGGGTTTCTGATATACTATATTCTCTGCTGAAATGATTGATTCTTCCATAATCACCTTGTTTTGTGGTTGTTTTTCACAGACAGATACACGCTGCACTTTACTGCATACGCTTCAGTGCCTCTACTATCTCATTGGGTTCAGGAACAATGCCTCCGAGACGTCCAAAATGCTCCACAGGCACGCAGCCATTGAGTGCCAGTTTAACATCGTTCACCATCTGACCTGCATTGATTTCTGCCACCAACACACCCTTCTTTCCTTGTGCCAATGCTGCTATCTCTTTCTCAGGGAAGGGCCAGAGGGTGATAGGACGGAAAAGTCCCACTTTAATACCCTGTTGACGAGCGATGCTGATGGCTTTTTCTGCGATACGTGCTGCACTGCCAAACGCCACGATAACATAGTCAGCGTCATCGCAGAGCAGAGTTTCATAGCGCACCTCGGTTTCTTGAATGGTGCGGTATTTCTCTTGCAGGTGCAGATTGCGCTTCTCCATCACCTCGGGTTTCAGTTCGAGCGAGGTATGAATATTGGGTTGTCTGTCTTTGGTGCGTCCTATGGTGGCCCAGGGGCACTGCTGTCTTATCTCCTCCTCCGTGCGACGAGGTTTGTAGGGCGGCAGCACCACTCTCTCCATCATCTGTCCTATCACTCCATCGCTCAGTATCATCGCAGGATTGCGATATTTGAATGCAAGTTCAAAAGCCAGATCCACAAAGTCTGCCATCTCTTGCACTGAGTTGGGAGCCAGCACAATGACATGGTAGTCGCCATTGCCACCTCCCTTGGTGGCTTGGAAATAGTCGCTTTGCGAGGGCTGTATGGTGCCCAATCCAGGACCTCCTCTCTGCACATTGACCACCACACCAGGCAGTTCGGCACCAGCCATGTAGGAGATACCCTCCTGCATCAATGCCACACCAGGACTGGAAGAAGAGGTAAACGCCCTCTTTCCAGCGCCGGCAGCACCATACACCATATTGATGGCTGCCACCTCGCTCTCAGCCTGCAGCACCACCATGCCAGTGGTTTCCCACGGTTTGTCGAGTGCCAGAGTTTCTATAATTTCACTTTGTGGTGTAATGGGATAGCCAAAGAATCCATCCACGCCACACCGTATGGCAGCACGGGCAATAGCCTCGTTGCCTTTCATCAGTGTCACTTCTTGTTGTTCTGCCATCTTCATGCTCTCCTTTTAATCAAACTTTTTCTTGTAAACGGTGATGCACCCATCAGGACAAACGATGCCACAAGAGGCACATCCGATACAGTCTTCCTGTCGAACCGCTTCTACATAAGGATAGCCGTTCACGTTTACCTTCTTTCCCACTGCAATCACATGCTTGGGACACGCCTCCACACAGAGGGCACATCCCTTGCACCTTACGGTATTGACCACAATGGCACCTTTAATTTTACTCATTGCCTTACAACATTTTCACGGATTGTACATATCCTTGTTATAATAGCCCATGATGTCGTTGAGCATCCGTTTTGCCTCCACGGCAGGACTGTTAGGGTCAATCTCTTCAGCCATCGTGTATTGATTGATGGCGTCTGCCCATCTGCCCTGCTTACGATAGCAGTTGCCTTGCTGGTAATATTCTTCGGCAGTCATAAACTATTTTGGTTGTTTTCCTATTCTCTCTGCCTCGGCAGATTACCGGTAATACTCTTTCTTGCCGGCTGCCAAGGTGTTCTTCATCAGCGAGCAGATGGTCATAGGACCCACTCCACCTGGCACGGGGGTTATCATACTGCAGAGGGGGGCTACCTCGTCAAACTTCACATCGCCATTCAGACGGTAGCCGCTCTTGCGGGTAGCATCGGGCACACGGGTGGTGCCTACATCTATAATCACTGCTCCAGGCTTCACCATGTCTGCCGTCACAAAGTCGGGTTTACCTATAGCCGCAATGATGATGTCAGCCTGACGACATTCCTCCTTGAGTGTGGTGGAACGGCTGTGACACACTGTAACGGTGGCATCACCATACTGCTTTTGCATCATCAGCTGTGCCATGGGTTTGCCCACGATATTGGAGCGACCCAGAATAACACACTTCTTGCCACTGGTTTCAACGCCATAGCGCTGCAACAGTGTGATGATACCCAGCGGAGTGGCAGAAATGAAGCAGGGCAAACCTATTGCCATGCGCCCCACATTAACGGGATGGAAGCCATCCACATCCTTGCGATAGTCAATAGCCTCTATGATTTTCTGCTCGTCAATATGCTTGGGCAGGGGCAACTGCACGATAAAGCCATCTACATCGGCATCGTTGTTGAGTTTGTCCACACATGCCAGCAGCTCATCTTCCGACACGTTGTCTTCAAAACGTATCAAGGTAGATTTGAAGCCACAAGCCTCACATGCCAGCACCTTGTTTTTCACGTATGTTTCCGAACCACCATCATGGCCCACCAACACGGCTGCCAAGTGGGGCTGCTTGCCTCCGGCTGCCATTATCTGCTGCACTTCTGCCGCTATCTCGGCCTTGATCTGTGCCGCTGTAGCTTTTCCGTCTATCAATTGCATGATTACTGTTTTATTGATCATTTATTTCTTACAAATCAATGGACTTATTGCCATCACATTCATGGATAACCATGTGTGTTTGTGTGGTCTCATTGATTTCTCCGCCATCAGTGCTTCATCATTCTCATGGCATTTGCCATCTGCATCATCTTGCTATTCGACATGCCTGTGACCATCTTCATCATCTTGCGCATCTGGTCGAACTGCTTGATTAGCTTGTTCACCTCTTGCAGATTGGTGCCCGAACCTTTGGCAATGCGGTTGCGACGGCTCTGATTCAGTATTTCGGGATTGGTGCGTTCCTTGGGGGTCATGCTATTGATGATGGCCTCAATGTTCTTAAAGGCATTGTCGTCAATATCTACATCCTTGATGGCCTTGCCCACACCGGGTATCATGGCAGCCAGGTCCTTGATGTTACCCATCTTCTTGATTTGCTGTATCTGCGACATAAAGTCGTTGAAGTCAAACTGGTTCTTGCGTATTTTCTTTTCCAGTTCGCGTGCCTGCTTCTCGTCAAACTGTTCCTGAGCGCGCTCCACCAAACTCACGATGTCGCCCATACCCAGAATACGGTCGGCCATACGGTCGGGATGGAACACATCAATAGCCTCCATCTTCTCACCCGTACCCACAAACTTAATGGGCTTGGTCACCACGGTACGTATGGAGAGGGCGGCACCACCGCGGGTGTCACCATCAAGTTTGGTAAGCACCACTCCATCAAAATCCAAACGGTCGTTGAACTCTTTGGCAGTGTTCACCGCATCCTGGCCAGTCATAGAGTCAACCACGAAGAGGGTTTCATCGGGATTCACAGCATTCTTCAAGCGCTCTATCTCGTCCATCATCTCCTCATCCACAGCCAAGCGTCCGGCGGTGTCGATAATCACCACATTATAGTTCTCCTGCTTGGCCTGTTTGATGGCATTGTGTGCTATAGCCACCACATCCTTGCTCTCGGGTTCGCTATACACGGGCACACCCACAGACTGTCCCACCACCTTAAGCTGTTCAATGGCAGCAGGGCGATATACGTCGCAGGCCACCAACAGGGGATTCTTGTGCTGCTTGTTTTTCAGCATATTAGCGAGCTTTCCACTGAAGGTAGTCTTACCAGAACCCTGCAAACCAGACATCAAGATGATGGCGGGGCGATTGTCCAATTTCAATTCCACTGCCTTGCCACCCATCAGTTCTGCGAGTTCATCGTGCACCAGCTTCACCATCAACTGTCCGGGCTTCACTGCCGTGAGCACGTTCATACCCATGGCTTTTTTCTTCACCCCATCGGTAAAGTTCTTTGCCACTTTGTAGTTCACGTCGGCATCGAGCAGTGCCCTGCGCACATCCTTCAGTGTTTCGGCCACATTGATTTCGGTGATTTTTCCTTCACCCTTCAATATTTTAAATGACCGTTCGAGTCTTTCGCTTAAATTTTCAAACATTATGTGTACTTTTTCCTTGTTCTAATTGCAAAATTACGCTAAACAATCAGAATAAGCACACAAAAGAGCAGTGTTTTAATGTATTTTAAATGGAAAAAGGCGCAAATTGCGCACACCAATTAGGCAGTGTGCAAAAAAGATTGCACAGAGTGCCGCACTCGGATTGGCATGTTTTAAACAACCTTGTTTAATTCGGGAATATAATACACCCCGCCCCCATCTCTGCCACACAAAACACTCTGCAGACAGCATGTGAAGCAAAAAGAAAATAAAAAACGCCCGGTCAAAAGACCGAGCGCTATACTTTGCTAATCTTAAACTTTCAAATTAGAAGTTGTAGAGAATACCAAGTTCGAGGTTGGTGTTGTTGGCGTTGATACCAAAGGCACTCTTAGCATATCCGTTAGCCTGAGCGTCCTTGTTGCCACCCTTCCATCCGAGGTAACCGAGCTTAGCAACTACGTCAACCTTCTCAGAAGCAGCGAACTTCACACCGGGACGAACACCTACACCGAACACAGTTCCTTTGTAAGAGTCATCACCACCAGTGAGGAATGAAGCGTAAACACCGCCATCCACGAAGAAAGAAGCAGCACCAGTCTGAGCGAAAGTGTAACGAACATAAGGAGCAACGTTGAAGATGCCATAAGTCTTACCACCTTCGGGCTTGTTTCCTGCCATTTCCTCTACGCCAGATTTTGCAACAGCCTTTGCATTCTGGTCGTTAGTTGCAGAATAACCGAGCTGGATACCTACTGCCAGGTTGTCGCTCAACTTATAACCTACCTCAGGAGCGATAGAGAAAGCCATAGAAGCTTTTGTACCTTCACCTGCGTTACGGCTCTCGAAACCGAGGCTACCACCAACATAAACCTGTGCACTTGCTGCTACACTTGCTACTGCGAAAGCAGCCATCAAGATAATCTTTTTCATAATCTTTTCCTTTTTAATTAATAAATAGGGTTTAAATAACAAGTGCAAAGGTAAACACTTTTTCACAAACCACAAAGAAAAACTCGAACTTTTTTTTCAGTTTTCGCATATATTCGTACATTTTGAACACTGAAAGAGAATATCAGAACAGTTGCAGCCTTAAATACTTGCCTATTTTGAATATCACGGCCACATTCTTTCAAACACCATGAAAGTGATAGCCCCCACGCCACTGCATGTAATGAAGCCACACACATGATGAGATGCCCTTTAGGTAGGTTCTATAAATTAGCTTTGATGGGATTTTGTTCTATCTTCGAGCAGATTTATTTGTAAGGTCGCAGCAGCATAGCGAGCTATGGTGCAAGGACTTACAAATAAAGATACCGAAGAGAGGGCAAAAGACCGCAAAGGTAATCCAAAAAAAAGGAGTTGTAATTGATAGCACCTACCTTTACACATTATTATAATATATTGGAAGGAGCCGTCCTATATTCTTTCGCAAGGAAAGAATAGAAACAGTACAACACCGACGCAAATGAAACTTCAATCATTTCATTCGTTTATTCCAAAGATTATATGTAATTTTGCGCACAACGAAAAATCACAGAAAGATGAGACAAAGAATAGCACTTCTCGCCATTACAGCAACAATGGCACTCGGCGCATGGGCGCAAAACACACAGGGAGGAATCAATGCAAAGATGCTGGCAGAGATAAAGGCAGCACAGCAACTGACGCCAGCACAGGAGGTATTGGCAAACGCCATGGCAGGCAACTCCATCGATGCACTCGCCAAGAAATACAACAACAGCGCCGCATTAGACACTCACTTCAGTATTGAAACCGACAAGCAGTCTATCACCGACCAAAAGAGCAGCGGAAGATGCTGGATGTTCAGCGGCCTGAATGTGCTGCGTGCCGACTATGCCAAGCGCACCGACTCATTGCGTGTGGAGCTGTCGCAGGCCTACCTGTTCTTCTGGGACCAGTTGGAGAAAGCCAACCTGTTTTTACAGGGCGCCATCAACACTGCTCACAAGCCCATGGACGACCAGCGTGTGCAGTTCTTCTTCAAAAGCCCACTCAACGATGGCGGTACCTTCTGCGGTGTGGCAGACCTGACCGACAAATACGGACTGGTGCCCAAAGAAGTGATGCCCGAAACCTATTCTACAGAAAACACTGCCAGAATGTCGCGCATACTGGATGCCAAACTGAGAGAATACGGACTGGCTCTGCGCAAGATGGTGACAGAAGGAAAGAAGAGCAAGGCCATAGAGGCAGAAAAAACCAAGATGCTTGCCACTGTATATCGCGTACTTGCCATGACCATGGGCAATCCCCCCACGTCTTTTGAATATGCACTGAAAGACAAGAACGGGAAAGCAACCACAGAGAAAAAGACCTATACGCCACTGACCTTTGCACAAGAGGTGGTGGGCAAGCAACTCAACGGTTCGTTTATCATGGTGATGAACGACCCAAGACGCCCCTACTACAAAACCTATGAGGTAGAGTTGGATCGACACGCACAGGACGGCCACAACTGGAAATACATCAACCTGCCCATGAACGACATCGCCGACATGGCCATCAAATCGCTCAAAGATGGCAGAAAACTCTATAGTTCTTACGACGTGGGCAAGATGCTCGACCGAACCAATGGCTACGGCGACACCGAGAACTACGACTATGGAGCACTGTTTGGCATTGACTTCAACATGAACAAGGCAGAGCGCATCAGCACCTTCGACAGCGGTTCCACACATGCCATGACCCTGTGTGCCGTGGATCTTGACAGCAACGGCCAACCCGTGAAATGGAAGGTGGAAAACAGTTGGGGTGCCAGTTGGGGACAGCAGGGCTGCATGATAATGACCCACCGCTGGATAAAGGAATACATGTTCAGATTGGTGGTGGACAAGAAATATGTGCCCGAGAACATACTGAAGATGAACGAGCAGGCACCTGTGATGGTGATGCCCGAAGACCCATTGTTCCAAAACGACCAGCCTTGAGGCACCAATCGCACAACTATACACTAAAGGTAGGTTCTATAAATTAGCTTTGATGGGATTTTGTTCTATCTTCGAGCAGATTTATTTGTAAGGTCGCAGCAGCATAGCGAGCTATGGTGCAAGGACTTACGAATAAAGATACCGAAGAGAGGGCAAAAGACCGCAAAGGTAATTCAAAAAAAGAATTGTAATTAATAGAACCTACCTAAACAAACAAAAACCAATGGGCACTGGCAAGAGGTGCGCCCGTACATCATAAATACATCATACCGACTATGGGATTTCTGAAATCTTTTTTCACCGGCAAGGTGGAAAGCGCCGAAGAGCAGGCACAGAAAGAGGAGGCAAAACGCTTTGACAAACTGAAATACGATGGTGTGCGCGCCACACGCAGCGGACAACCCGATATCGCCATCCACTGCTTTGAAGAAGCACTGAAGATACACGAAGACATGGAGATTCGCGACTATCTGGCACGTACTCTGATAAGTGTAGATGCCCTGCCACAAGCCATAGAGCAACTGCAACTGCTGGCACAAGCAGCCCCCGACAACACGGAGATACTGAAGCAATGGGCACGCGTGGCATATATGCAGGAAGAATACGCCATGATGGAAGAGGTATGCACCAAAGCACTCTCCATTGATGACAAAGATGCCACCACCCTGTATCTGAAAGCACAGGCCGTGGCAGGTCAAGGCAACACCATCCCCGCCATCGCCCTGCTCACACAAGCCATCACCACCGACAACACCCTGGCATCGGCATACCTGATGAGAGCACGACTGCTACTGAGCATGGGCGACACACAAGGAGCTGCCGAAGATGCCAACCACCTGACAGCCAACTATGGCGAGAGCGAAGAAACGCTGATGCTTCAGGCACAGGTGGCACACGCACAGGGAGATACCGCCAAGGCACTGCAACAGTATGACAAGGTGATAGAACTGAATCCCTTCTCTGCAGAAGCCTACAAGGAAAGAGGACAGGTGAAATATGAGCAAGGCAACACTCAAGGCGCACAGGAAGACATGCAGAAGGTGCTGGAACTGAATCCCAACGCACTTGCCAATGTCAACGGTGAATACTCTGCCGAAGGTGTGGAGCACAAGGTGAAACAGGCATACAGTTTTATGAATCCCCTGGGATTATAAGCAAGGGAAAAGGCTCCATTGCTACTTTTCTGACTAAGAAAGAGCCAAAAAACTTTCATTTTTTTTGCTCGTTTGGCAGAAAAGTTATACTTTTGCAAACATAACAGACAAAAACAAGACGAAATACAAAAAAGGAGAAGTAATCATGCAGAAGTTGACCGCGTACTTTTTTAGCTATTATTTTTACTTTGCAGGGCACTGTGAAGCGGGAAGTTGCGTGTAAATTTCAACTTATGGTTTGATGAACATCTGAACAGAATAGTTTACAACAAATCCCGCTTCACCCACTGAGGCGGGATTTTTGATAAGAAAAAGGAAACAGAGACAACAAGCAAAAGAGAACAGAGACAATATGAAGAGAATAGCCATACAGGGCGTACCCGGTTCATTTCACGACATAGCCTCACACCACTACTTTGAGGGCGAGCAAGTGCAACTTATCTGTTGCGCCACCTTTGAAAGCGTGTTCGAGAACATCAAGCGCGACCCCACAGTGATTGGCATGGTGGCAATAGAAAACACCATCGCTGGAAGCCTGTTGCACAACTATGAACTGCTGCGCGACTCTGACACCGCCGTGGTGGGCGAGCACAAACTACACATATCACACTGCATCTGCTGTCTGCCCGAAGACGACTGGGACACCGTGCAAGAGGTGCACTCACACCCCGTGGCACTGATGCAATGCCGCAACTTTCTGGCAAACCACCCCACCCTCAAGGCGGTGGAAAGCGAAGACACCGCAGGCTCTGCAGAATACATCGCCCGACACCAATGCAGGGGATGGTGCGCCATCTGCAGCGCAGAAGCAGCCGAGATGTACGGACTGAAGATACTGGAGAATCACATCGAAGACAACAAACACAACTTCACCCGCTTTCTCGTGGTGTGCAATCCCAAGAAAGCCGACTTTCTGCGACCGTTGGAAAAGACCAACAAGTCGAGCCTTGTGTTTGCCCTGCCCCACGAAGAGGGGTCGCTGTCGCAGGTGCTTAGCATCCTGTCGTTCTACAAAATCAACCTCACCAAGATACAGTCGCTGCCCATCATCGGCCACGAATGGGAATACCTGTTCTACGTGGATGTGACCTATGATAGTCTGACCCGATACCGCCAAAGCATTGATGCCATAGGTCCGCTGACCAGAGAGCTGAAGATTTTGGGAGAATACATACAGAAATAAAAAAAGCGCACAAAAATGAACAAGATAGACGAAGCACAAAGCCATGCCATCAAGCCCGCAGACCGACTGGGGCTGGTGAGCGAATACTACTTCAGCCGAAAACTGAAAGAGGTGGCACAGATGAATGCTGAAGGCAAAGACATCATCAGTTTGGCAATAGGCAGCCCCGACATGCCGCCCTCTAAACAAACCATCGACACCCTGTGCCAAGTGGCACAACAGCCCGAGGCTCACGGATACCAGCCCACCATGGGTATAGCCGAACTGCGACAGGCAATGGCACAGTTTTACAAAAAATGGTATGGGGTGGAAATAGATGCCCAAAGCGAAGTACAGCCCTTGATAGGTTCCAAGGAAGGCATACTGCACGTAACACTCGCCTTTGTCAACCCAGGCGAAGAGGTGCTGGTGCCCAACCCCGGTTATCCCACCTACACCTCGCTCAGCAAGATACTGGGTGCCAAGGTGGTGAACTACAACCTGAAAGCCGAGAACGGGTGGCAACCCGACTTTGAAGAACTGGAACAGATGGACCTGAGCAGGGTGAAGCTGATGTGGACCAACTATCCCAACATGCCCACTGGAGGCAATGCCCAGCAAAAGACCTACGAGCAACTGGTGGCATTTGCCAAAAAACACCATATCGTGGTGGTAAACGACAATCCCTACTCGTTTATCCTGAACGAGAAACCAATGTCACTGTTGCAGGTAGAGGGTGCCAAAGACTGTTGCATAGAGTTTAACTCCATGTCGAAAAGTCACAACATGCCCGGCTGGCGTGTGGGTATGTGCATCTCCAATTCCACCTTCATCAGCTGGATACTGAAAATAAAGAGCAACATCGACAGCGGCACCTTCAGAGGCATACAAATGGCAGCGGCACAGGCACTGCACAATGAAGAAGAGTGGCACAGACACGCCAACATAGAGACCTATGCTGCCCGCAGAAAATATGCCGAACAGATTATGGACGTGATGCAATGCCAATATGACAAGCAGCAGGTGGGCATGTTCCTATGGGGCAAGATACCCGACACCTATTCTCACTGTGAAGAGCTGACGGAGAAAGTGCTGCATCAGGCACGCGTGTTCATCACTCCCGGCTTCATCTTCGGCAGCAACGGCGAACGCTACGTACGCATATCGCTCTGCGCCAAGGAAGAACAACTGAAAAAGGCATTGGAAAGAATCAAAGAAGTGTTTGGATGAACAAATCTCAAAAGCCATTTAACGGAACGCAAAGAGGTATGTCCTTCACTTCCTTAACTTCCAAAAACAGGGACCTACGAACTAAAAATACCCAAGAACAAACAAAAAAAATAAAATAATTATGGAACTGGAATTAAAACCACTGAACTTACTGAAAGATGAAGAACGCCCACTGCTCATCGCCGGACCATGCTCGGCAGAGACAGAGGAGCAAGTGATTTGTACCGCCAAAGACCTGGCAGCACGAGGATGCAAGATATTCCGTGCCGGCGTGTGGAAGCCACGCACCAAACCAGGAGGCTTTGAGGGCAACGGCGAAAAGGCCCTGCCATGGATGCAGGAGGTGAAAAAGGAAACGGGGATGCAGGTGGCCATCGAGGTGGCAACACCCGAACACGTGGAACTGGCTCTGAAATACGGTGTAGATATACTGTGGGTAGGAGCCCGCACCACCGCCAACCCCTTTGCCATGCAGGCTCTTGCTGACTCTCTGCAGGGAGTGGATGTACCCGTGCTGGTGAAGAATCCCGTGAACCCCGATCTGGAGTTGTGGATAGGAGCCATGGAGCGCATCAATCAGGCAGGCATCAAGCGCCTGGGAGCCATACACCGCGGATTCTCAAGCTATGACAAGAAAATCTATCGCAACCTGCCCATGTGGCAGATACCCATTGAACTGCATCGCAGAATACCCGAACTGCCCATCTTCTGCGACCCCAGTCATATCGGTGGCCGCCGCGAACTGATAGCCCCACTGTGCCAGCAGGCAATGGATCTGGGCTTCGACGGACTGATAGTAGAAAGTCACTGCGACCCCGACAAGGCATGGAGCGATGCCAAGCAGCAAGTAACTCCGGATGTGCTGGAGTATATCCTTTCACTGTTGGTGGTGCGCAGCGAAACCTGCACCACCGAGGGCATCACCACCCTGCGCAAGCAGATAGACGAACTGGACAACCAACTGATGGAACTGATGGCAAAGCGCATGCGTGTGTGCCGCGAGATAGGACAGTACAAGAAAGAGCACAATATGACCGTGTTGCAAACCGCACGCTACAGCGAGATACTGGAGAAGCGCGGTGCACAGGGCGCACTGTGTGGCATGGATTCACAGTTTGTAACCAAGGTGTTTGAGCAGATACACGAAGAGTCTGTAAGACAACAAATAGAGATTATCAACAAATGACGCTGTGCGTCATTTGTTGAAATTAAAAAATTAAAAAATTAAAGAATTAAAGTACAAGAAAACCAAACTTCGAAAGGGACTTTCGAAGAATTAAA
>SAMEA3663028__coassemble_530_pt1 | contig 14505 bp, 12 predicted proteins | sample SAMEA3663028__metabat2_low_PE_038 | metagenome-assembled genome bin SAMEA3663028 (sample SAMEA3663028) | pig gut metagenome | biome: pig gut; feature: pig-associated habitat; material: faeces | place: France | collected 2012 | reverse complement strand
TTGCGCCATTGTTGATAGCCAAATAGTGTACACAAATCACGTGCACTCCAGCATTCAGTTTTGTCAATCATGCAAACCGCATCTTCATAACTCTTAAATAGAGCCTGTATTTCTTCTCTCTTCATAAGTAAAAATAGTTCTTGGTTATAGAATCTTTCCCTCAGCATCGAAATCCACTTCCAGCAGATCTTTAATATCAACCTGAAGCAGGCGGGCGATTTCTACGAATTGTGCCATGGAGGGTTGTATCTTGTTGGTTTTCCACCGTGAAACAGTCATGTCGGTAACCCCCATCTGCTCGGCAAGCCAACGGTTGGTGATTTGTTTGTCGGCCAACACCACTCTGATTCTGTTTTGGCAATCTTTCTTCGTCATCTATGTTGATTTTAGCTATTTACAAGTGTAAAGATAAACACAATTTGTTAAACCGCCCAACATGATGTTGAATATTATCTCGTTTTTAGCACTTTTTGTGTTTCTGACTTCTTGATTTGCATCCGACCTCCCAAATTACACAGTGCCTTTCTCCGATGTTATTCTTGGCTTTCGTCAAGATGGCATCGAACTTTCCGCACTCGATGGACATCGTGAAGTCTGCGTGTTGAATCTATTAAGACCTGACTGACTTTTAATTGTGGCGAATTCGCCATAATTAAAAGAAGGGTTATAGACTTTTTCCCAAATTCCAATGAACTCAAGCGTGTTTCTATTGCGAAGCTAATCTGTCACAAAGAAATCTCCGTCTTTCTTGGGTCGCCATTCTGTGCGACCAGATAGCAAGCATAGCGGGTGAACATAATGTCATCCACTTCTCGCTGAGCACCTTTTCCTGCAGTTATCATCTTATTGACGTCAATAAAATGATCCAATATATTCTGTCCTACATTGGCACATGCCTCTTTTGCCTTTGCAATAACAGCGGTATAATCGTTAATTTCTTCTAAATAGGTTCATCTTGAACATGCAACAAACCGCTGTTTGCGGAAAAATGAGTACTTTTGCAACTTAATATAAGAGATATGTGAGCGGGGGCAGTTGCTCCCGATATTGTCAACAACGCATCATGATGCCCTGCATTTTACATATAGAGACGAGCACGGGAGTGTGCTCTGTTGCCGTTAGTCATAACGGCTTGTGTGTGTTCAACCGTGAAGACCACAGTGGTCCTAACCATGCCGAGAGATTGGGCACCTTTGTAGATGAGGCTCTGGCTTTTGTCGATAGCAGTGGGTTGCAGCTCGATGCTGTGGCGGTGAGCGGCGGTCCTGGCTCCTATACGGGCTTGCGTATCGGCGTGTCGATGGCAAAAGGCATCTGCTATGGGCGCGATTTGAAACTGCTCAGCGTGCCCACCACCGAACTGCTGTGCGTGCCTGTGCTGCTGGGCGAGGAGGAACTGCCAGAGGATGCCCTGCTCTGTCCGATGATAGACGCACGCCGCATGGAAGTCTATGCCACCCTTTACGACCGCTCGCTCCACGTGGTGCGCCCCACCTCTGCCGATGTGGTGGAGGCAGAGACCTACCGTGAGTGGCTGGACAAGGCACCCGTGTATTTCTTTGGCAATGGTGCCGCCAAGTGTATGGACAGCATAGCCCATAAGAACGCCCGTCTGATAGAGGGCATAGAGCCCCTGGCGCAGTGGATGTGTGCGCCCGCAGAAAAACGGCTGTTGGACGGACAGACAGAGGATGTGGCATACTACGAACCCTTCTACCTGAAGAACTTTGTGGCGCAAATGCCCAAAAAACTGTTGTAGCCCCCACACCGCACACACCAGGAGAATCAGAAACAGAACCCTATATTCACACCCGTCATACATTCAATGGACATAAAAGGATTAGATTACAACACCCGAAGAGAACCCCTGCGTATGCCCGAATACGGAAGAGGCATACAGCAGATGGTGGATAATGTGCTGGAAATAGCCGACCGAGAGAAACGCCTGGAGGCTGCCAAGATAATCATCGGGTTGATGGAGCACAGAATGAGAGGCACCATCGACAAGCGCAACCTGAAGCAAACCCTGTGGGACCACCTGTATATCATCAGCGGGAAAAAACTGGACATAGACTGGCCATACGACGTGAGCAATGCCGAGAAATTTCTGGCAAAGCCCAAACCACTGCCCCTGCCCAACAAGGGTGAGCGACTGCCCCTGCGGCACTATGGACGAATGGTGGCACAGCTGGCAGAGAAACTGAAAACCATGCCCGACGGGAAGAAGAGGGAAGAACTGATAAGAGTGGTGGCAAACCAGATGAAACGCAACCTTGTGAACTGGGGCCACGGCTCAATGGACAACTCGCGTGTGGCTTCGGAACTGGAGAAACTGACCGACGGTGCCGTGCATTTGGACCTGAAGGCCTTCAAGTTCCAGCGAGTGAAACCGCAGGCAAAGCAAGAACCCACCAAACGAAAGAAAAAGAGATAGCATGGCTTCATTCATCATCGAAGGCGGATACCCCCTCAGCGGAACCATCACCCCGCAAGGTGCCAAGAACGAGGCACTGGAGGTGATATGTGCCACCCTGCTCACCGAAGAGGAGGTGAGCATTGCCAATATCCCAAACATCAGGGATGTGAACAATCTGATAGTACTGCTGGAAAAGATGGGCGTGGAGGTGAAAAGACAGGCAGACAACACCTGCGTGTTCTGCGCCAGAAGTCTGAACTTAGACTACCTGCAGAGCGATGACTTTGTGTATCAGTGCTCCTCGCTCAGAGGGTCGGTGATGATGATAGGTCCGCTGCTGGCACGCTTTGGCAAGGCAGTGATAGCCAAGCCCGGCGGCGACAAAATAGGGCGGCGCCGACTGGACACCCACTTCCTGGGATTTGAAAAACTGGGAGCCACCTTCCATCACCTGCATCAGCGTGATGTGTATGAGATCAAGGGCGAGCAGCTCAAGGGATGCTACATGCTGTTAGATGAGGCTTCGGTCACAGGTACCGCCAACATCATCATGGCGGCTGTGCTGGCAGAGGGGCAGACCACCATCTACAATGCTGCCTGCGAACCCTATATACAGCAGCTCTGTCGTCTGCTCAATGCCATGGGCGCACAGATCACGGGCATAGGCAGCAACCTGCTCACCATTCAGGGCGTAAGCACCCTGCACGGCGCAGCGCACACCGTGCTGCCCGACATGATAGAGGTGGGCTCGTTCATCGGGATGGCAGCCATGGTGGGGCACGGCATACGCATCAAAAACGTGTCGCTGCCCAATCTGGGCATCATCCCCGACGCCTTCCGCCGCCTGGGAGTGCATGTGCAGGTGGATGGCGACGACCTTGTGATACCGCAGCAAAACCACTATGTGGTTGACTCGTTTGTGGATGGCACCATTATGACACTTGCCGATGCACCATGGCCCGGACTAACCCCCGACCTGCTCTCGGTGCTCATCGTGGTGGCAACACAGGCAAGAGGCTCGGTGCTGTTTCATCAAAAGATGTTCGAGAGCCGCCTGTTCTTCGTGGATAAGCTCATCGACATGGGCGCACAGATTATCCTCTGCGACCCGCACCGTGCCGTGGTGGTGGGCCACGACCATGAGAAACGACTCAGAGGAGGCCGCATGGCAAGTCCTGACATACGTGCGGGTATTGCCCTGCTGATAGCCGCCATGAGTGCCGAGGGAGTGAGCCGGATAGACAATATAGAGCAGATAGACCGCGGCTATGAGAATATCGAGGAGCGTCTCAATGCCCTGGGAGCACACATCACCCGACAGAACAGCGCACCTCTCAGCGACAATAGCGGGCAACAATGATAGACAGTCACGATATCTACTGTATAGGCACCATCGGAAAACCCCATGGGGTGAAAGGCGAGGTGAACTTCCGCTTTGTGGACGATGTGTTCGACCGTGAGGATGCCGACTACCTGTTTCTCATGGTAGAGGGCATTGCCGTGCCCTTCTTCATCGAGGAATACCGTTTCAGAGGAGAAGAGACGGCACTGATAAAGTTTGAGGATATAGACACACAGCAGCAGGCGGCAGCCCTCACAGGATGCGAGGTGTTCTATCCACGAGGCAATGCCGAAGAGGATGCACCCGTGTCGTGGGCAAGCGTGGTGGATTTTGAACTGTTTGACAATGCCACTCAGCGAGTGGCAGGCAGGATAGCAGGGGTGGACGATACCACCATCAACCTGCTCTTTGAACTGGACAACGGACAGCTTGTACCTGCCACACCCGAACTGATTACACATATCGATGTGGGGCAGCGCAGGGTAAGTATGGATATTCCCGAAGGACTGCTCGACCTATAAACAACAACAATTCTGCAATCATGCAACCTACAAAGAAAAAACAAATAGCCATCCTCGGTTCTACGGGGTCTATAGGCACACAGGCACTGCAGGTGATAGAAGAGCATGCCGACCTGTACGAGGTGTATTGCCTCACGGCCAACAACAGTGTGGAACTGCTGGCAGAACAGGCAAGGCGATTCAAACCGGCAGCGGTGGTCATTGCCAACGAGGCACTCTACGACAAGCTGTGCAGTATGCTGCACGACTGTCTTGACGTGAAGGTGTATGCCGGTGCCAAAGCCATCGACGAGATAGTAGAGGCGCAACCCATCGACATGGTGCTCACCGCCATGGTGGGCTTTGCCGGACTATCGCCCACCATCCATGCCATCAAGGCACGCAAAACCATCTGTTTGGCAAACAAGGAGACGCTGGTGGTGGCAGGACAGCTGATAAGAGACCTGGCACAGCGCTTCCACACACCCATCCTGCCTGTAGATAGCGAGCACTCTGCCATCTTCCAATGCCTGGCAGGAGAGGGCGACAATGCTATCGAGAAAATACTGCTCACTGCCAGCGGAGGCCCCTTCCGCAATATGAGCATGGAGCAGTTGGCACAGGTGACCAAGGACGATGCCCTGAAACATCCCACGTGGGACATGGGAGCCAAAATCACCATCGACAGTGCCACGATGATGAACAAGGGATTTGAGGTGATGGAGGCCAAATGGCTCTTCGGAGTGGAGGCTTCGCAGATAGAGGTGCTGGTGCATCCGCAGAGCATTGTGCACAGTGCGGTGCAGTTTGCCGATGGAGCCGTCAAGGCGCAGTTGGGAGTGCCTGATATGCGACTGCCCATACAGTATGCCTTCTCTTATCCCAGCCGACTGCATCTGTCATCGCAACGGCTCAACCTGCTGGAGCATCCCCTGGAGTTCTTCAAGCCCGACATGCAGAAGTTCCGCTGTTTGGCGCTGGCCTTCGAGGCATTGGAGCAGGGGGGCAACATGCCCTGCATCGTCAATGCTGCCAACGAGGTGGTGAACAAAGGCTTTCTGGAAGACCGCTGCGGCTTTTTGCAGATGAGCCACATCATAGAGCAAACCATGGGCAGGGTGCCCTTCGATGCCGCTCCCGACTATGACACTTACGTGGCCACCGACCGTGAAGCACGAAGGGTGTCGGCAGAACTGTTGAGGTAGAAAGATAAAAAAGCAAACAATCAATACAAACTTAAACGCAAAGGTAGATGCCCCTGTGGAGGCAAATCGCCTTGAATGAATCACAATCGTAATGGAAATATTCTTAATCAGAGCGCTCCAGTTCATGCTCTCCATCTCTTTGTTGGTGCTGCTGCATGAAGGAGGACACTTCTTGTTTGCCAAACTCTTTGGCATACGTGTGGAAAAATTCTATCTGTTCTTCGACCCCTATTTCAGCCTGTTCAAGTTCAAACCCAAGAACAGCGACACCACCTATGGCATAGGATGGCTGCCCCTTGGAGGCTATTGCAAGATTTCGGGGATGATAGACGAATCGTTTGACACCGACCAGATGAAACAGCCGGCACAGCCCTGGGAGTTCAGAACCAAGCCGGCATGGCAGAGACTGCTGGTGATGGTGGGCGGTGTGCTGGTAAACTTTATCACCGCCATGGTCATCTACATCATGATTCTGTTCAGCTGGGGAGAGAGCTATGTGCCCACCCGCAACATGCACTTGGGAATGTGCTTCAACGATGAGGCTAAGGCACTGGGACTGAGAGACGGCGACGTGCTTGTGGGCACCAATCTTGGAGAGTTCAAGGGCTTTAATGGCAACATGTTCCGCGACCTGAGCGAGGCAAAGCGCGTGGATATTATCCGTGGTGGAAAAGAGATGAGTGTGGCGATGCCCGGCGACCTGAACCTGCTCACCATGCTCAAGAACGAGCCTAAGTTTGTGGAACCGCTCATCCCCAACAGCATCGACAGCGTGCTGCCCGGCACTCCTGCTGCTGCCCTGCACCTGCAGAAAGGCATGAAGATAGTGGCACTCAACGGCAAGAGCATCAGCAGTTTCAACCAGTTTAAGTACCAGATGGGTGTGCTCTCTGACCGTATGGCAGTGGCAAAGACGGCTGCCGACAGCCTGAAGGTGCGCAACATCACCCTGGTGGTGGAAGCCAACGGTGCCAAAGACACCCTCAAAACCACCCTTACCCCGCAGTTGCAGTTGGGTTTTGCACCCCCGCAGCTATACAGCCTCTATGAGCCGGTGACCAAAGACTACGGCTTCTTGGAGAGTATTCCTGCCGGCATCAAGTATGGCATAGAGGTGCTGGCGGGCTATGTGGACGACCTGAAGTATGTGTTCTCTTCCGACGGAGCCAAGTCGTTGGGAGGCTTCGGCACCATCGGCAGTCTGTTCCCGCCCACTTGGGACTGGTACATGTTCTGGAACATGACGGCCTTCCTCAGCATCATCCTCGCCTTTATGAACATCCTGCCCATTCCAGCCCTCGACGGCGGGCATGTGCTCTTCCTCATCTATGAGATGGTGACAGGCAGAAAACCCAGTGAGAACTTCCTTATCAAGGCAGAATATGTGGGCTTTGGACTGGTGTTCCTGTTGCTCATTGTGGCAAACCTGAACGACATACTGCGCTGGTTGGGATATATGTAAGGGATGCGCGGACTACAACCCGCAAAAAGCCAACAGGGCTTGGTTGTAGAAGCCGGCAACAACGAAAAAAAGGCAAAAGAAAAAATAAAATCACATGAATATAGAACAGCAAATAGCAACCACCGTGTTGCAGGCAGTAACGGCACTCTATGGCGAGCAGGTGGCTCCAAGCATGGTGCAGCTGCAGAAAACAAAGAAGGAGTTTGAAGGCAATCTCACCCTTGTGGTCTTTCCCTTTGTCAAGATGGCACGCAGAAAACCCGAGGAAGTGGGCGAACAGATAGGAGCCTATCTCAAGGAGCACTGCGAGGCAGTGGCAAACTACAACGTGGTGAAGGGATTCCTGAACTTGGAGATATCGCCCAAGGCATGGCTGAACCTGCTCAGCGCTATCCACAGCGATGCCCATTTTGGCGAGAAACAGGCAAGCGAGCAGTCGCCCCTGGTGATGATAGAGTATTCATCGCCCAACACCAACAAGCCCCTGCACTTGGGACACGTGCGCAACAACCTGCTGGGATGGAGCTTGGCACGCATCATGGAGGCCAACGGCAACCGAGTGGTGAAGACAAACATAGTGAACGACCGTGGCATACATATCTGCAAGTCGATGCTGGCATGGCAGAAGTGGGGCAACGGAGAAACACCCGAAAGCAGCGGTAAGAAGGGCGACCACCTGATTGGCGACTATTACGTGGCGTTCGACAAGCACTATCGTGCAGAGGTGAAAGAGCTCACCGCACAGTATGTGGCAAACGGCATGGATGCCGAGGAGGCTGAGAGGAAGGCAAAAGAGGAATCGCCCCTGATGAAAGAGGCACACGAGATGCTGGTGAAGTGGGAACAGAACGACAGCGACGTGCGCCAACTGTGGGAGAAGATGAACAGCTGGGTATATGCCGGCTTTGACGAAACCTACAAGGCACTGGGCGTGGCGTTCGACAAGATATACTACGAGAGCCAAACCTATCTGAAAGGAAAGGCAAAGGTGGAGGAGGGACTGGAAAAAGGTCTCTTCTTCCGCAAAGAAGATAACAGCGTGTGGGCAGACCTGACACAGGAGGGACTGGACCAGAAGTTGCTGTTGCGCTCTGATGGCACCAGCGTGTATATGACTCAGGACATCGGTACCGCAGAGATGCGCTTCCACGACTTCCCCATCGACAAGATGATCTACGTGGTGGGCAATGAGCAAAACTACCATTTCCAAGTGCTCTCCATACTGCTCGACCGTCTGGGCTTCAAGTGGGGCAAGGAGTTGGTGCACTTCTCCTATGGCATGGTGGAACTGCCCAATGGAAAGATGAAGAGCAGGGAGGGCACCGTGGTGGATGCCGACGACCTGGTGAGCGAGATGATAGACAGCGCATTCAAAACCAGCGAGGAACTGGGCAAGTTCGACGATATGGATCACGCCGAGCGTGCCGAGATAGCACGTATCGTGGGTATGGGAGCCCTCAAATATTTCATCCTCAAGGTGGATGCCCGAAAGAACATGCTGTTCAATCCCGAAGAGTCGATAGACTTCAACGGCAACACGGGTCCGTTTATCCAATACACACACGCGCGCATACGCAGCATTATAAGGAAAGCACAGCAAGAGGCTGCCGAGGCCGGCACCGTGGTGAACAGCCTGATGGCGCAGGGCGATGAGGCTGCACTGAGCGGCTTGCTGTCGCAGAAAGAGATAGACCTGATACAGAAGATGAACGAATATGGTGCTGCCGTGGCACAGGCAGGCAAGGACTATAGTCCCAGCGGCATTGCCAATTACTGCTACGAGCTGACCAAGGAGTTCAACCAGTTCTATCACGACTACAGCATCCTGAAAGAGGAGAACAAAGAGAAGCGTGCCGTGCGCCTGCTCTTGGCTGCCAACGTGGCAAAACTGTTGAAAAACGGCATGAGCCTTTTGGGTATTGAAGTGCCCGAAAGAATGTAATGATGAACGAGTTGGTGAATCCGCCCTCGTGGCGCAACGATACCGTGCTGCCCTTGCCTCCACAGGTGAGGGCAGACGCTGTGGCTGTGGATGCTGCCTGCAGTGGAAATCCCGGACCTATGGAATACCAGGGCATTGACCTTGCCACTGGTCAGCGGGTGTTTCACTACGGACCGCTCCATGGCACCAACAACATCGGCGAGTTTCTCGCCATAGTGCACGCCCTGGCATGGCTGCAACAACAAGGCAGAAAAGACACGGTGATCTATTCTGATTCCTATAATGCCATCCTGTGGGTGAAGAAACGCCAGTGTAAAACCAAACTGGAACGCAATGCCCGTACAGAAGCCCTCTACAACATTATAGCGAGGGCCGAGCACTGGTTGTACACGCACACCTATACCAACCAGATAGTGAAGTGGGAAACGAAGCAGTGGGGCGAGGTGCCCGCCGACTTCGGAAGAAAAGGCTAAGATGCCCGATTGCGGCGATACACCCGTATCACCCTGTTGTCGAAGAGATGCTGCTCTGTGAGTAGTGCATCGGGTGGCAGAGTGGGAGCCGGTGTGCCGCTGCTCACTGTTATGGGTGCCGTTTCTACACGTATCTCATCCCATAATCCCTGTGCCATCAGTCGTTGATGGGTGATGGCACCCCCCTCTACCAACAGTGTCTGTATGTGCTGATGGTACAGGCTCTCCATGCTCAGCGGATGCCGATGATCTACCACAATGCGCTTAGGACTTTTTCCGCTCCAGTGGCGCACGTCCAAGCGGGGATGCTCACGCTCGTCGGTCACTCTGCCCACCACGATGGCATCCACCGAGGCACGCAGCTGGTGAACCAGCATGGTGGTGTAGGGCGATGAGATGGCAAGAGGCTTGCCATGGTCGTCGATGAAGCCGTTGGCTGTCTGTGCCCACTTCAGCAGGATATAGGGGCGCTGCTTGCTATGATAGGTGAAGAAGTGCCTGTTCAGTTCTCTGCACTCCTTTTCCAATACCCCCACCGTAACTTCTATACCAGCCTTGCGCAGTATCTCAATGCCCTTGCCACTCACTTGGGCAAAGGTGTCTATGCAGCCCACCACACAGCGGCGCACCCCCTTGGACACTATCAGGTTGGCACAGGGCGGTGTTTTGCCGTAGTGGGCACAAGGCTCCAGACTTACGTAGATGGTGGCTTGCGGCAGCAGTGCCTCGTTGGCAGCACTGACAGAGGCAAAGGCGTTCACCTCAGCATGTCCCTCTCCGCAGCGCACATGATAGCCCTCGCCGATGATGCGCCCGTCGGCGGCCACTATCACGGCACCCACCATGGGATTGGGCTTTGCCTCCTGTGCTCCGTTGCGTGCCAGTTGCAGGCATCTTGCCATGTATCTCTCGTCGGTAGTGAGCATGGTCGTTGGCATCTTCAGTTAAGTCAGAGTTTATAGGTTTTCTCCTCTCCTGCAGGCACTTCAATGGTTTTTATGCCCTTCTTGGTGGGCAGTTGCAGCAGTGCCTTGCCTCCGGGGCTTTTGATGCGCACCTGTTTCTTGTCCATATAGATATGCACGTCTCCATGGGGAGTGGGCACGGTGCCCTCCATCCATTTCAGTCCGCCAAGACAGGGAGCAATGGTATATTCCTCATAGCCGGGTTTGGTGGGCTTCACTCCTAAGTAGTACTTGCCCAGCAGGTAGATAGGACTGGCACCCCAGGCGTGGCAGAGGCTCTTGCCGTAGGGGCGTCCGTACATGGCAAGATGCTGTGTGCCGCTCTCGGTGGGGTTGTATTTCTCCCAGAAGCTGGTGGCACCCTCGCGCAACATTCCTCCCCAGTAGGCCTTCATCTCTTTCAGCACTTCTTGCTGCATACCCATGACACAGAGAGCCTCCAACTCGTAGAAGCGCATGTAGGGAGTGGTGATCTTCAGGATGCTGTCGTTGAGCAGCACGCTGTGCTTGATGGCTTGCTGCTTGTTGGCATCGAGATAGCCGAAGAACACGGAGAACATATTGGCATAGCGTGTCACGCTCTCGCTCTGCTTTCCGTTCAGTCTGTTGTGCACCATGGCTTTCTTCTCGTTGTTCCAGAAGGCAGGCAGCAGTTTGGAGCGCAGCGAGCTGGCCAGTTGGGTATATTTCTGAACATCCTCGGTGCAGCCTGCCAGCTGGGCGCAGAGAGCCATGGTCTCTAAACTCTTGCAGAAGAGCACCTGCTCGAACGACAGTTCGCCATGCTTGTCCAGATAGCCGTCGGCCCAGTCCACAAACACCCAGTCGCCTGTCATTCCCTCCACCATGCCATTGGCGTTGGTGCGCCCCAGCACATAGTCCATCATCGTCTGCATGCGCGGATAGAGCTGGCTCACAAAGTGGCTGTCGCCAGTGTAGAGGTAATAGTCATAAACGCTGAGAAACCAGAAGAAGGTATAGTCCATGATGGTGTTGGTGTGACTGGTCACGGGGTCTTTGCCGCGCAGCAGATAGATGGTGCGCTTCACTGTGGGGTTGTCGAAGAACAGGTAGTAGTTCATCAGATAGCTCTGGATGGCGTCACCGCTCCACACCCATCTGTCGCGCTTGATGCCGTCGATAAAGAACTCGCGTGTGGTGAGGTGCATGGTGTAGGCTCCCACCTGCCAGATGCGGTTCAGTTCTTCATCGTTGCAGCGGAAGGAGCCACGGTATTCCACGGGGGCATACTCATATTCCATAGCCACCTGTCCCACGCTGATGCCTGCCTCTGCCTCTACATATACATATCTGAAGGCTTTGCTGTTGTCCATCGTATGCTTTGCGGTGGTGCTCAGGGCTATGCGGTCGAGTGTTTCGCAGTGCTCGGTGTCGAGAGCCTCTTCTGCACTCTCTCCGTAGTAGATATTCACCATACCCTTGCCCTGCAACTGCTTCAGCACTAAATAGCCAAAGGTCTCCTTGCCAAAGTCATAGAGCATACCCTTCTTCTTTGGCGTGGCAGTGGTGGCTTCTATCAGTTGGCGAGGCAACTGGTATTGTGAGGGCAGTTGGTCTTTGCTGTTGAAGTTCCATCCCTCGGCGTCCATGTAGATGGTGGCAGAGGTGTCGCTTGCCTTGCCGCTCTCGTCTATCCACTCCTTGTCCTCGTAGGTCACCCGCCATGTGTTGTCGGTCTTCACCGTGTTGCCGTTGACATACAGGGCGGGTGGGGTGCATTGGTTCCACACCTTGATGTTGAGCTGGTGCTTGCCGGCAGGCAGGGTGAAGCGTGAGGGCATACCAAACTGCAGTTTACCGTCGAGTTTGATGTTGAAGGTGCCCTCTACGGCTATCTCTATCTCTTCAGGCTGTGCCAGCTGTAGCTGCTTGCTGAACTCCACCACCACATAGTGACTGTCGGTTTTCCAGAAAGGTGGGAAGAAGGCCCCTCGCTCTGTGCGCCTGTTGTTCATCTTGTTGCCCAGCCATATCTCGTAGTCGCCGGGATACCATATCCAGGTGGCTTGCTTGCTGTCTGCGGTTGCTACGGGGCTCTCTGCGGGGGGTGTGGCAGATGCCGTGAGGTGGGTTGACGTGGTGGGGATATTGTTCATTGCCTTTGCTTCGCCAAAGGTCATGGCGCATACGCTCAGCAGTGCATAGATACAGGGTTTCATAGGTTCTTCTTATATTGGTTTCAGGGTGAGTGTTATTTCAGGTTCATTATCTTCTTGCCATGATGGATGTAGATGCCTTTGCCCATGCGCTCCACCTTTCTGCCATAGAGGTCGTAGATGGGTTGTGGGGCGGCTGTTCTTGGCATGGCAACGCTTGGCTGTGTGATGCCCGAGGGGCTGTTGATATAGGTGATGACGGGACTTACCGCCATAGACACTGGCGAATCCACATTCTTTATCCACTCATAGGTGCCCAGGGGCTTGTCGTTTTCGTCCCAGTCTTCCAGCATGTGCCACACGGTGGTTTTGTTGTTCCCCTCCCTTCTCACGCAGGCTATGGCGATGTCGTCAGCAGCGGGAGTGCCCTCGGTGTTGATGGCATGGGGTATTCCTTCCACCACGATGAAGAACTTGCTGTTTACAGTGGCAGGTTGGCTGAACTTGAACACTGTGGGCACCCAGTTCTCCTCGTCGCATTTCAGTTCGCTGGCCTTCAGTGTGGCACTTGCCAGTTTGGTGCCCACCTCGTCGCAGTCCAGTTCGCTGCACACGCTCACGGTGATGGGTGCATCAGGCGATATGGTGGTGTTGGAGAAGAAGTAGATGGCCACGCTGTCGATGGTGGCAGCAGCCAATGGCGCTTCAAACTCTTCTGCAAAGGCATACATGCCCAGGGTGTTAGAGCCTGCATAGTTGCCAAACTGGCTCAGCGACAGTTTGGCAAGTCCGCCGTTCTCTTCGGGAGCAATGTTCCATACATACTGTGCACCGCCGGCCTGAATGGCATATTGCAGCACGTCGGTGTCGGTGCCCGCCACATTGGTCACAGAGAGTCCCAAGCTATACACGCCCTTCTTGGTGTAGGTCACCACAGGATTCTGTTCGGTGCTGCTCAGCGGTTCGCATCCTTGCAGTGTCCATTGCCATGAGGTGGGGTTGCCTGTTGATAGGTCGTGCAACTGCACTGGCACATGGAGTGGCACAAAGCAAGCCACCCAAGGCGACAGATAACCCTCGGTGGGTAGTCCGATGATGGCGTTGGGCATGTCTGCCATCACGGTCACATAGCCTTTACGATCCTTGGCGCTTGTCTGCTCTCCGTTGCTCACGGTGAGTGTCACGGCATAGGTGCCTCCTGTGGTGTAGGTCACTGTGGGGTGCTGTTCGGTGCTGGTGCTGGGTGTGCCGCCCTCAAAGGTCCACTGCCATGAGGTGGGCTTGCCGCCCTCGGAGCAGTCGTAGAATTGCACTTCTTCGCCTTCGTACATCTGCACGCGGGCCTCGTCGCTGTTGTCCATCTGCACCACTCTGAAGCCGTCTATCATTTCGTCTTCTCCCTGTGAGCCCTTATATCTGAAAGAGAACTGCACCTTTTTGCCTGCATAGTCGGCAAGGTCAAAGCTGAACAGCTTCCATTTCTTCTCGTCATAGCCCATATTCTGTGCCCACATAAACTGGTCGAGCAGCAGGGTTTCTTCGCCTGTCTCGGTGTCGATGACGTAGAATTTGTATGAACCTTGGAAGAGGAAGATGGGCGAAAAGAAGTTGTAGTACTCCACCCTGCTGTTGCTCTTGATGTCGATGGTGGGCGAGGTGATTCTTTCGTCTTGGTAGTTGTTGGAATACTGGAGCACCAGCGATGCCTTGCTGGAGGGGTTGATGGTAGAGAACGAGGGAGTGGAATAGGAAATCTGGTCGGCTATCTCCCAGGTGCTGTTCCAGTTGTATGATTTTACTGTCCAGGTGTTGAAGTCGCTCTCGGTGTCAAAGCCCTGTGTGTAATAGGCTGTGAACGAACGGTTGGTGGTGAAATTGGCGGTCAGTTGTGCCGCTCCCGACAAGGGGAAGCAAAGCACTGCCAGCAAGATGGCAAATAGATGCTTCATATCAGATGTTTGGAAATTGATTAGTTTGTTTGCAAATGTAGCCATTTATTTCCAATCTGTAGGCATCTTTGGGTAATTTCTTTAGGTAGGTTCTATAAATTAGCTTTGATGGGATTTTGTTCTATCTTCGAGCA
>SAMEA3663028__coassemble_522_pt1 | contig 14669 bp, 18 predicted proteins | sample SAMEA3663028__metabat2_low_PE_038 | metagenome-assembled genome bin SAMEA3663028 (sample SAMEA3663028) | pig gut metagenome | biome: pig gut; feature: pig-associated habitat; material: faeces | place: France | collected 2012 | reverse complement strand
GATGCTCTCCAGCATGGTGATGTGTGCCATAGAGCCCAGCACATCATACCTGGCAAGATAGAGGTCCATCTCGCGGTCACGCCCCACGGTGAAGCGCTCTATCTCCTTGTTCACTTCAAAATTCTTCTCCCAAAGTTTCATCCTTTTCTCTTACATTTACGGCAGCAGCCTTCAGCCCCCACCTTATTCGTACCTGATACTTGCCAGTGCATCGGCCACCTTTTCCACTGCATCCTTCAGCGGACCGCTCACCATGGCCTTGAGCATCAGCGGGATGTCGGCCTCTACAGTGACCTTCATCTTGCTTGATGTTTCGGTTACGGGCAGCATCTGCACCCACAAGAAGAAGGGCATGGGCGACTGCACGGTTTCAAACTTCACGCACTTGGGCTCTTCCCTGTTCACTATTCTCAGACGTATCTCTCCCACCGGAGGCACATTGACTGCCACCGAGTCTGCATCAAACACAAACTCCTTCACCTTGTCGGTAGGCACCCTGTCGCGCACCTTCTCCAGGTGAGAGAGGTCGCTGATGCTGCGATACACCGCAGTCTGAGAGTATGGAATCTGCTTAACGCTGCTTTCAAACTTGCTCATATCCTATTTTTTCCAGTTAGCGGGGTCTTTTCTCCATTCGTTGAGCACCTCCACATCGTCGGCGCTGACATAGCCTGTTGCCACAGCCTGCTCCACCACATGCTCGTAGTCGGTAAGGGTCACCAGCTTCACGCCTGCCTCCTCGAACGCCTTCTGAGCCACGGGGAAGCCGTAAGTATAAGCTGCCACCATGCCTATCACCTCGCATCCGTTCTTGCGGATTGCCTCAACAGCCTTCAGACTGCTGCCTCCGGTAGAGATGAGGTCTTCCACCACCACCACCTTGGCACCGGGTTCCAGTTCGCCCTCGATAAGGTTTTCCAGTCCGTGGTCTTTGGGTTTGCTGCGCACATACACAAAGGGCAGGTTCAGTTCGTCGGCCACCAGTGCTCCTTGCGGAATGGCTCCTGTTGCCACACCTGCCACAGCTGCCACTTCGGGAAACTGCGACTGGATGACATGGCAGATTTCCAGTTTTACGAAATTGCGCAGACGGGGGTACGACAGTGTTTTCCTGTTGTCGCAATAGAAGGGTGATTTCCATCCCGATGCCCACGTAAAGGGGTTATTGGGTTGCAACTTGATAGCCTTCACCTCTAAGAGCTTGGCTGCAAAAAGTTTCTTGATTGTTTCCATCTTGGGTGTTTTATATGTTCGTAATATTTTACAAAGGTATAAAAAAGGGGATAAACACGCCTGCAATCTTTGTGAAAAGTGAAAACTTTTTTCAACTTCTCTCCTCTTGGCCCTTTCTTGCCCTCACAAAGCGCTGCTTGCCAAAGGCATCCTTCTTCACCTCTACGGCTGCAAAACCCATGTTGACAAGGAGGCTCTGCATCTGTTCGGCATAGATCGGATTGATTTCAAAATACAGCCATCCGCCGGGCAGCAGTTCGCTCATGGCATGATGAGCGATGGCACGATAGAAGAGCAGTGGCTGGTCGTTGGGCACAAAGAGGGCTTGGGCGGGTTCATAATCCAGCACGTTGCGGTGCATGGCAGCACGCTCTGCCTCGCACACGTAGGGCGGATTACTCACCATGAGATGCCAGCAGGGCGCAGCAGATGCCAACGGCGCCAGCACATCACGGTGCATCACCTTCACAGGGGCGTGCATGCGGTGTGCATTGCATTGTGCCACCTGCAACGCCACAGGCGATATGTCGCAGGCACTCACCCGGGCACCCTTCAGGGAGAGGGCAAGGGTGATGGCGATACATCCGCTGCCCGTGCAGAGGTCGAGCACCTGCGGAGAGGGGTGTGGCAGCAGCTCCCGACTGTCTATCACCCACTGGCACAGCTCCTCTGTCTCGGGTCGGGGGATGAGCACCCCAGGCTGCACGGCAAACTGGCGGTCGAAGAACCACGCCTTGCCCAGCACATACTGCACAGGCTCTCCCTGCCTGAGCCGCTTCAATATATCCGTCAGCCGCTGTTGCTGTGCCACAGACAAGGCCTCCACAGCACCGCAGCATATATCGGCAAGCGAGAGTTGGAACTCCTCTTCCAGCACATAGCGCACCAAGGCTTTTGCCTCTGCCTCACCATAGAGGCTCACCAGGGGTTTGTAAAGTTCTTGATAGGTCATTTCCGTTCCCTCATCTTTGCCAGCCTCAGCAATGAAAAGAGAGCCCCACTCTGCAAGCAGCAGAAGCAAGACTCCCTTTCTCACGGCATAGCATACAGCAGCATGTTATTTCTCGGTCTCCTCGCCCTGCTCCTTGCGGTTGTCGATATTGTCGCCCTCGGTGGGAGCCATGTCTTTTTCAAAGTCGGTGATACCATTGTTCACCAGGATATCGTACCACTGCAGCAGTTTCTTGATGTCGCTCATCTTCACCCTGTCGCGGTCAAAGTTGGGCAGCACCTTTCCCATGTACTCTCTCAACTCGTCGCCGCTGGCTTTTCTATAGTTCAGCGAAGTGGGCTTGCCCTCCTCCAAATCTCTCAGCGATGCCAGCACCTTGTACAGAGGCACGTCGTCGGTATCGGTATAGATGGCGATGTCTGCGAGCGATGTGATTCGGTCGGTAGCAAAGGCGGGAGATTTTCTGTGGGTCTCGTCCAGAGCCTCTACTATCAGGTTTTTGTTTCCTCTCGATAACAGTTTGTAAAGTCCGGGTCTGCCGGAAATAGCCAAAATGGTTTGTAACATGATGGTTCTTCTTTTTTATTTTTATTGTTAATGAATGTGTGTTATTTCTCTGTTGCTGTCAGCTGGCGGGCACTGCTCTGCTCATCTGCTATCAGTTTCAGCAGGTGCTGCACCTGTGGTTCAAGCGGCTGCGTGCCATCGTTGACGATGAGGTGGTGTGCCCTTTCTGCCACCTTGTGCTGTGGCAGTTGCTGCTGCATCCACTGCAGCGCCTTTTCCTTGCTGATGTGGTCGCGGCTCATCACCCGTTGCAGGCGCACCTGCTGTGGAGCGGTCACTGCCACCACCCTGTCCACCAGTTTGTCGAAGCCCGATTCGTACAGTATGGCGCACTCCATCCACTGGCATCCGCTCTGTTCAAAATCGTTTGCCACGGCAGGATGCACAATGGCATCGATGGCATGGGCATGGGCCTGAGACTGTAGCAAGAAAGCCGCCACTGCCGCCTTGTTCAGTGTGCCATCCACATAGGCATCCGGTCCTATCAGGCTTGTCAGCTGCTGCCTCAACTGCTCGCTGGTGCTCATCAGGCGTTTGGCTGCGCTGTCGCAGTCGTAGATGCTGATGCCCCTCTGTGCCAGCAGTCGGCACACATAGCTCTTGCCGCTTCCTATTCCACCTGTGATGGCTATCTTCATGGGGCTATTCCTCTTCTATCAGGTAGTCCACCGTTTGGGGAGTAACTGTAACCCTGCTGATGCCATGGGGCTGCATGCGCAGGTGCAGCGTGCATTTCTCTGATGCGTTTTTCACAATCTCGTTGTAATCCACCACCACAGAGAAGTCGCTTTTTCTCAGCTTCCTGTATCTGTTCACTCCCGTCACAAAGTGCACCGTGGCCTTGGCGGGGAAGGTTCTTATCACCTTTCCCTCGGGCACATTGATGCCTTGAATGGGCACTCCCTCCATATTCTCCTCGGTGAGCACATCGGTATAGAATGTCACGGTCACCTTGTTGGGCACCGTCTTCACCCCTTTCATCTTGCTGAGCGAGGCACGCACCGTGAGTGTGTCTCTGAAGTTGGTGATGTTGAGAGCCTCGGTGGTTACCACGCTGATGCTGTCGAGCTTGTCTTCGGTGGCATACACATCCACGCTGTCGGGCAGATAGCCCACTTGCGAGATGAAGTTTGTCACCTCGGGCTGCACGTGTCCCGTCCATTTCACCGGCACCCGTTTGTGCAGTCCGTAGTTGTAGTAGAACTCCACACGCTCGGGTTTCACCGCCACTATCTTGGTAGAGGGCGAGAGCTGCTGATACACCGCCTTCTGCAGTTCTGCCTGTGCAATGACGCCGCGCCCATTGTTTCGGGCAAACTGTTTAAAGTTGACACTGATGGTATGGATGTCTTGTGAAAACATGTAGGAGAGCAGTTGGAAGCCCTTGTCTTTCAGTGTCACCTTCACCGTGTCTTCTTCCTCGCTTGTCAGCACCACATTCTGGGGCACATTGGTCAGTTTTACGGGCACCATGTACTCTCGCTCGTAGGTGTCGTTGAGTGTGAGTTGCAGCCAGAACACCCCTGAGAGGGCGAAAAAGAACAAAAAAATCAGAAACTCCTTGTTGATGATTCTCAACAAGAAGTTCCTGACTTTAGAGTATGCTCTCAGCAAGATGTCCATGTTGTTTTATCAGGCTTGCTTCTGTGTGCTTGCCATATCCTTGAACACATAACCGCGATCTACACGTACCACCACGCCTTTGGCCACTTCCACTTCCACGGTATTGGTGGCAAGGTCTATTCTTTTCACGGTGCCATACACGCCGCCGCCAGTAACCACGGGAGTGCCTTCGGTGAGCGAGTTCTGGAATTTCTGTATTTCCTTTTGTTTCTTCTGCTGCGGACGAATCATAAAGAACCACATGATGGCAAAGAGAGCCACCATCATAATGATCATTGAGTATCCGCCTCCGTTTGCTGCCTGTGCAGCGCATGTAATTGCTGTTGTCATGTTTGTTGTTACGTTTGAGGGTGCGCGGGGCACACCATGGTTATTGAATAGTTTTTATTTCTCTGCGTCAGTGTCTGAGGGGCTCTGCACTTCCTCTGCTGCATCCTGTGCCGCCTCCTGTGCTGCCTCTTGCGCTGCACCGGTCTTCTTGCCGAGCGGCTTCTCCAGTATCTTCATGCTCAGTTTCCTGTCTTTTGGGTCGTCGATATGCTTGAGCAGCTGGCCCGTGTGTATCAGGTGGCGTGCAATGGCATCGAGCATACCGTTGATATATCCGCCAGAGCGTGGTGTGCTGTATATCTTGGCGATGTCCACATACTCGTTGATGGTGACATTGATGCTGATATTGGGAAAATTCATCATCTCGGCAATGGCTATCTGCATCAGCACCACATCCATGTATGCCAGGCGACTGAAGTCCCAGTTGCGTGAGGCTTCGCTCATAAAGCGCTGGTATTCGTTGGCATTCAGGATGGAGGCTCTGAACAGGTTTCGTGCAAACTCCTTGTCGTCCTCGCCGTCAAAGTCGGGCAGCAGTTCCTGCTCTTCGCCATTGCTAGGATTGAATCGCTTGATGGTTTTCAGCACAAAGGTATCTACCACCTCCTTGTCGTCGTTCCAATAAAGGCTCCACTCTTCCAGCAGGGCATCCAGGTCGGCATTGTCTTGTATCAGGGTGCGATACAGCTTGCGCCACACCTCCCTGTCGTCTTCATAAGAGTCTTCCTTGCTTGCCATGTAGTTCTGATAGGTCTCGCTTGCCACTATCAGGTCGTAGAGTTTCTTGATAAACTCCGGCTCGTCTCTCCACGTATGCTCCTGCTTCTCCATGAAGGTGTTGAGCATCTTATTGTCAGTTACCTGCAGGGCAAAGCGGTTCATGGCAAACTTGGCAGAGGGTTCCTCTGCCTGTTCGCGCCTTGCGATGGACTGCGCTATCTCCAAGTGCTTCTGTGCCTCCCGGGTGATGGCGGGGATGAGTGAGAGAAGGATATTGTAAAGGTCATAGGCTTTTTCAAGACTGAAGAACAGTTCTCTCTCAGCAGAATCGATGTTCTTGCTTCCGTTCTGATAGTACGCATAAACGAGCTGCACTATCTTTATTCTTATCAGTTCTCTGTTGATCATACCTCTGTATTGTTGTGTTGAGTGGTGTTTGGGTTTGTCGATTCTCTAATCTTTGTCTTCGGGCACTATTGCCTGTTCACTCTTTCATGTTCTTCTGCCGTAATGCCGTTTCAATCGCTTGCAAAGTTATGCAAAAAAACTGAATCTCAGCAGTTTTCTCTCTGAAATAATCCACAAATACTGCTAAAATGATTGAAAAAGTTGTGTAATTTCCAACAAATGTGTACCTTTGCACCGCTTTTTCGAGCACCCGAATAGTTTTCGTGTGATGGTGAATTAAGCAACGCAACAAAAAACTTAATTTAGAGTAACACACTACAGTTATGAAAGAAATCAGTGTATCAGGTAAGGTGCGCACCGACCTTGGCAAGAAGGCCTCAAAAATTGCGCGTAGTGAAGGATTGATTCCCTGCAACCTCTATGGTGAAGCAAAGGGCGAGAACGGTGCTCCCGAGGCACTTGCTTTCCTGGCTCCCATGGCAGAGCTCCGCAAGGCTATTTACACTCCCCATGTATATGTGGTAAACCTTGTCATTGACGGCAAAGAGTGCAAGGCCATTCTGAAGGAATTGCAGTTCCACCCCGTGACAGACGCTCTGCTGCACGTGGACTTCTATCAGGTGACTGAGGAGAAGCCTATCGTGGTGGGTATCCCCGTAAAACTCAACGGTTTGGCACAGGGTGTGCGCGATGGTGGTCGTATCAATCTCTCTATCCGCAAGATCAATGTAAAGGCTCCTTACAAGGCTATCCCCGAGACCTTGGAAATCGACGTTACCGAGCTCCAGTTGGGCAAGAGCATCAAGGTGGGTCAACTCCACTTCGAAGGCTTAGAGCTGGCTACACCCGCCGAGGTTATCGTATGCTCTGTGAAGGCTACACGTGCTTCAAGATCGGCTGCTGCCGCTGCTGCTGCAAAATAATCAGCGCCTAAGGCATGGAGAAGTTCTTGATTGTGGGACTGGGCAATATTGGCGACGAATACGCCGGTACCCGTCACAACGCAGGATTTATGGTATTGGACGCCCTTGCGAAGGCGTCCAATATTCATTTTGCAGACAAGCGTTACGGCTTCGTGACAGAGACAAGCATCAAGGGGCGCAAGGTGTTTCTGCTCAAGCCCTCTACCTTTATGAACCTCAGCGGCAATGCCGTGCGCTACTGGATGAACCAAGAGAACATACCCTTGGAGCACCTCCTGGTGGTGGTAGATGACCTGGCACTCCCCCTGGGCTCACTGCGACTGAAGCCCTCTGGAAGCAACGCTGGACACAACGGACTGGGTCACATACAGCAGGTGCTGGGCACACAAAACTACGCCCGACTGCGTGTGGGCATAGGCAACGACTTTCCACGCGGAATGCAGATACAATGGGTATTGGGAAGGTTTGACGATGAAGAGATGCAGGCGCTGCAACCCAAGATAGAGGAGGCCACAGAAATCATCAAGAGTTTTGTGCTCTGCGGCGTGGATTTTACCATGAACGCCTTCAACAAGAAAAAGGGATAGCAGCACACCATACTTAACAACCACATCATCCTGACAAAGATGGACAAAGAGACAAAAGAGGCAAGAATAGACAAATGGCTGTGGGCAGCACGCATCTTCAAGACACGCTCCCTGGCCGCCGATGCCTGCAAAAACGGCAGGGTGACCATTGACGGTGCCAACACCAAACCATCCAGAATGGTCAAGGTGGGCGATACCGTGAGTGTGCGCAAATCGCCCGTCACCTACTCCTTCAAGGTGCTCAAGGCCATTGAGATGAGGGTGGGTGCCAAACTGCTGCCAGAGATATACGAAAACGTGACACCACAAAGCCAGTACGAACTGCTGGAGATGATACGCATCAGCGGTTTTGTGGACAGGGCACGTGGCACAGGACGACCCACCAAGAAAGACCGGCGAGATTTGGACGCCTTTTGGAACGAGGAGAATGATATGGAGATGGATTTTTGACGAAACAGTTTTATTTTAACCACTCATACAACACTTGCTTATGAAGACTTTAAAAATCATTGCTTCCTTCGCTGCCGCACTGTCGCTCACCTCGTGCTTAGACAGTCCCAGCAATGACTATCACCAGATTACACCGCCCGTGAGCGAAATAGCCTATGCCAACACCCGAACAGGCAGACTAGAGTTCATGTCGGTACAAGAGTGGCAAATCACTCCGCTGGCAAGCTGCGACTGGCTCACCATCGACAAAATGTCGGGCCCCGCAGGATATTATAATGTGCTGAAACTTACCTTTGAGCCCAATGGCAAAGGGGAATGGAGATACACCACCTTCTTGCTGCAAGACAAGACTTCTGCCGACATTAGCTGCAACTTTGCCATCTATCAGTATGCCACACGTGGCGACGGTTCGATGGGCTGTGCCGGATTAGTGAAGAAAATCACTGGCACCGACGGCAGCGAAATCAACATCTCTTATAGTAGCTATTACACACCTACGGAGATAACGATGAGCAAAAACGGAGAACAGCTGCGCCACCTGACATTCACCCATGGCGAGGATTCGCTCTACACCATCAAGGATGGCAGCATCACACTGAAAAGCAAATACAACAACGGCTTCCAGCCCACACAGGATTTCATATCTACAACCGACACCGTGGGCATTGTGAGCGGCGGCAACGGCAGCGCTCTTTTCCGTCCTATATACCTGAACTCTTCCAAGAAGAGGAGCGTGGGCATGTCGATAGACTTCGTGAACCAGGAAACAGGGGTAGATGCCCAGCGTGCTGCCGACAGCGTGCGCTATGTATATATAAATGCTGACGGCGAGAAAGAGTGGTACAGATTCAAGACCGATTGTTCCACCAATATCGACAACCGCTACCAGACAGTGGACGTGAACCAGCTGTTTATGGGCATTGAGAAGTGCGACCCCTACTGTCTGCTGAGCATCTTCCGCTACACACGTTGCAGCTATATCTACAAGAGCATGACCTATCAGGACAAGAGCTACACCCTGGAGCCCACGCTGAACAGCGACAAGAGCGTGAAGGAACTCAAGGTGACCAACCCCAACGGAGAGATCATTACCTACACTTTTGAATATTAACGGCCAGCAAGTACTTGCCACCGAGTACCTGGCTACTGACACAAAGAACGAATGATTACAGATGTGCTTTTCATCATCATCGGCATCGTAATAGTGCTGATGGGTGCCGACAAACTCACAGAGGCAGCTTCGTCGCTGGCTCGAGGGATGAAGATTCCTGAGATAGTGATAGGACTGACCATTGTGTCGATGGGCACCTCGGCTCCCGAACTCTTTGTGAGCCTCACCTCTGCCTTGCAGCATACGCCCGACATGGCACTGGGCAACGTGATAGGAAGCAACATCTTCAACACCCTGCTCATCGTGGGATGCGCAGCCATTGTGGCACCCATGACCATTGCGCACACCACGGTGAGCAAGGATATTCCCTTTTCACTGCTGGCATCAGCACTGCTGGTGGTGCTGTGTATGGACGATTTCAGCAGTGTGCAAATAACTGGGCATGTGCTGAGCCGCACCGATGGCGTGGTGCTGCTGCTATGCCTGGCACTCTTTATGTGGCTGACCTACCGTGTGGCCATGCGCAATCGCAAGGAAACCACCGTTGCCCCACCCTCCATGCCATGGTGGCGTGCCGTGCTGTGGATGGCACTGGGACTGGGAGCACTGGTACTGGGCAGCGACCTGTTTGTAAGTTCGGCATCAGACCTTGCCGTGTCGCTGGGCATGTCGCAAGCCGTGGTGGGCCTCACCATCGTGGCTGGCGGCACCTCTCTGCCCGAACTTGCCACCAGCGTGGTGGCAGCCTATCGCGGACGCTCTGCCATCGCCATTGGCAATGTGATAGGCAGCAATGTGTTCAATATCCTTGCCATTCTTGGCATCACCGCCGTCATCTCGCCACTTCACATCAGCGGCATCACCCCCATCGACCTTGGTTTGCTGCTGGGCAGTGTGGCCCTGCTGTGGCTGTTCTGCTTCACCAAATACACGGTGGCACGCTGGGAGGGCTGGCTGCTAACACTCATCTTCGGCGCATACATGGGCTGGCTGCTCTGGCAGGTGTAACATTCCATGGCATGGGAGTTGGCCTGCGCTGCTGCCTTGACTACATATTATATTTACCGGGAGTCCTTGTCTAACCTCCCTTCACCCCCAATCGGTCAACGGATGTTGTTGTCAATACAACACTCACGACGACAGATTTGAACAAAAAAAAACAAGAAAAATGAAAACCAATTCACTATTGAAAGAGCCTGTGAGCATGCTCTTCCTGTTTTACACCGTACTCTTCTGCGTTTGTCTGATTTCGTCAAACGTGCTTGAAACGAAACAAATATCCCTTGGAATGTTCAACATCACCGGCGGACTGCTGGTATTCCCCATCAGCTATATTATCAACGACTGCATGTGCGAGGTGTGGGGCTTCCGCCGTGCCCGCCAACTGATATGGCTGGGCTTTGCCATGAACTTTATCTTTGTGAGCTTTGGCGGCATAGTAGATGCCATTCCAGGAGCAGCCTACTGGCAAAACGAAGAGGGCTTCCATGCCGTGTTTGGACTGGCACCCCGCATTGCCGGCGCCTCGTTTTTGGCTTTCCTTACAGGCTCTTTTGTCAACGCCTATATCATGAGCAAGATGAAACTGTCATCGCAAGGCAAGCACTTCTCGCTGCGCGCCATTGTGAGCACCCTCGGAGGCGAAACGGTGGACTCACTCATCTTCTTCCCCCTGGCACTCTATGGCGTGGTGCCCAACAACGAGATTCCCAAACTCATCCTCACACAGATAGTGCTCAAAACGATGTACGAGGTGGCGGTGCTGCCCGTTACACAACGTGTGGTGCGACTGACCAAGCAGCACGAGCACACCGATGTTTACGACTACAACGAACAATACAGGGTGTTCAAATTCTGACCGCCACACCATATACAAGACAAAAAACACCTATAATATATGAGAGATTCTGAGAACCTGACCCTGTTGGGCAACAAAGCAACACGCTACCCTGACAACTATGCTCCAGAGGTGCTGGAAACCTTTGAGAACAAGCATCCTGAAAACGACTACTGGGTGCGCTTCAACTGTCCTGAGTTCACCTCGCTGTGCCCCATCACAGGCCAACCCGACTTTGCCGAAATACGCATCATGTACATCCCCGGCAAGCGCATGGTGGAGAGCAAGAGCTTGAAGCTCTACCTCTTCAGCTTCCGCAACCACGGTGATTTCCACGAAGACTGCATCAACATCATTATGAAAGACCTGGTGGCACTGATGCAGCCCAAGTATATCGAGGTCACCGGCTTCTTCACTCCACGTGGAGGCATCAGCATCTATCCGTATGCCAACTACGGTATGCCGGGCACCAAATACGAAAAAATGGCAGAAGAACGCCTCTGCCATTATCAAGGGTGACCATCCATATCAAGGAACGGGCAAGCCTGCTTTGTGCCGATTGCCTATTTCCTGTAATATCCCCGCAACTCTCCACCTATCTGCAGCAGCAGGGAGTCTCTGGTGAGTAGCAGTATGTCGGCTGTGTCACGCTGCTCCACTGCCTGCCTCTGCATCTGGGTAGAGTCTGTCAGCATCAGTCTGCGTGCCTGTTTCAATATCAGTCGTCCGTTGAGCAGGCGCCACTCCTCATACTTCTTCTGTTCCGGATATTCCACCATGCCCTGCTCATCGGTGGTGGCGGCCTTTATGACAAAGCCCACTGGGCGTATGGTGTGGTCTTTCTTTATCACCATGCCCATCTCTTTAGACACCAACAGGGCACGCTTCTCTGAATCGGTCATCTCTTCCATAATGCGCTTCTGCAAGCGTTTGGGCATCTGCGAAATGTCTCTCAGTCGTGGCATCACCTGCATGCACCAAGTGCCCCGCAGATAGTCGATATTTATCACCTGCAACGCCTTCTTCCTGTTAGACGGATGGGGTATCACTGCCAGCAGGTCGCCCACCTTCGGACTGCCCATCACCTTTCTGTCGATGGCAGCTTGCACTATCTCGAAGGTGTCGGGATCGCTCTCAAGATTGCCCAGCACCACAATCACCGAATCGGTACAACCGTCACACGCCAGTCCGTAATAGGCGGTGTCGCCGGGCAGGGTACTGTCGTTGACCAGCGCCACGCTCACAGCAGGTGCAGCAGCCTTCTTAGCACTGTTGCCACACCCCACCACCATGCACATGGCAGCAACGGCAGCGGCGAATGTCAGTATTGTTTTTCTCATCTTTATATATATGTTACGTTCCGCCTGCAAAGTTAATGTTTTTTTTGACGTTTTCATTCTTTCGTTTTCATAATTTTCGTACATTTGCAGCAGACACCGGGCATTGGTATCCGATGCACCACAAGCCACTTTCGCACAGGTTGTGGCCCATGGCAGCACCCTCCCCTCCATACTGCCCCACCCTCATTCTAAACCTAAAACTGCACAGTTATGAAAAAGAAGATTCAGTTCAGTCTTGTTTACCGAGACATGTGGCAATCATCAGGCAAGTTCCAGCCTTTGAAGGAGCAGTTAGAAAAAGTGGCACCTGCCATCATAGACATGGGGTGCTTCTCGCGTGTAGAGACCAACGGAGGAGCCTTTGAACAGGTGAACCTCATGGCAGGACAGAACCCCAACGATGCCGTCCGCGCCTTTTGCAAGCCCTTCAACGAGGTGGGCATCAAGACACACATGCTCGACCGAGGACTGAACGGACTGCGCATGTATCCCGTGCCCGACGATGTGCGCCAGCTGATGTATCGTGTCAAGCACGCACAGGGAGTGGATATCCCACGCATCTTCTGCGGACTGAACGATGTGCGCAACATCATTCCAAGCATTCATTGGGCAGCCGAGGCTGGCATGACCCCGCAGGCCACCCTCTGCATCACCACCTCGCCCGTACACACCGTGGAGTATTACAGCAACATCGCTGACCAGCTCATTGCTGCCGGAGCACCCGAGATATGCCTGAAAGACATGGCGGGAATAGGGCAGCCTGCCATGCTGGGTGCACTGACACGCACCATCAAGGAGCGCCATCCCGATGTGCTCATACAGTATCACGGCCACTCGGGACCCGGACTGTCGATGGCAAGCATTCTGGAGGTGTGCAACAACGGTGCCGACATCATAGACACCGCCATCGAACCACTGAGCTGGGGCAAGGTGCATCCCGACATCATCTCGGTGCAGAGTATGCTGAAGAACGAGGGCTTTGAGGTGGCAGACATCAACATGAAGGCCTATATGCACGCCCGCTCGCTGACACAGCAGTTTATAGACGAATGGCTGGGCTATTTCATCAATCCGCAAAACAAGCACACCTCTTCACTGCTGTTGGGATGCGGACTGCCCGGAGGCATGATGGGCTCCATGATGAGCGACCTTGGCGGCATCCACTCCATCATCAACAAACTGCGTGCACAGAAAGGGGCTGCCCCACTCAGCGTGGACGACCTGCTGGTGCAACTGTTCGACGAGGTGGCTTACGTATGGCCACGAGTGGGCTATCCCCCATTGGTCACCCCCTTCTCACAGTATGTGAAGAACATCGCACTGATGAACCTGCTCACCATAGAACAAGGCAAAGGACGCTTCGTGATGATGGACGATGCCATGTGGGGCATGATATTGGGACAGAGCGGCAAGGTGCCCGGCACCATCGACGAGGCTTTTGTGGAACTGGCAAAACAGCAGAAGAGGCAGTTTACCACCGACGACCCGCATACCCTGCTGCCCAACCAATTAGACAACTTCAGGAAAGAGATGGAGAGTAACGGATGGGACTGCGGACCCGATGACGAAGAACTCTTTGAACTCGCCATGCACCCAGAGCAATACCGCAGCTACAAGAGCGGACAGGCACGCAAAAACTTCCTCGCCGACCTGCAGAAGGCCAAGGATGCCCAACTGGGCAGCACCCTCTCTCCAGAGGAACTGGCAGCCTACAAACATGCCAGGGCAGATGCCATCGTAGCACCCGTGGCAGGACAGGTGTATTACGAATTCAGCGGTGCAGGAGAAGCAGCACCCTGCCTGGAACCCTACATCGGACAGATGTATCACGAGGGCGACACCTTCTGCTACATTCAGGCTCCTTGGGGCGAGATAGTGCCCGTGGCTGCCGGCATAGGCGGAAAACTGGTAGAGGTGGCAGCACGCCAAGGGAAGAAGGTGCGCCGTGGCGACAACCTTGGATGGATAGAAAGAAAACAAGCATAACATGACCAACCTGATTCAGAAATACTACGCCGATAATCCAGCACTGCACCAACTGCTGCTGACGCACAGCAGAAGCGTGGCAGACAAGGCACTGGACATTGTGCGCCGACATCCGGAACTGGGAGCCGATGCCCACTTTGTGGAACAGGCTGCCATGCTCCACGACATTGGCATCTTCCTCACCAACGCACCGGGCATCCACTGCCACGGCAAGCACCCCTATATCATGCACGGCATCCTGGGAGGCGAACTGATGCGCCAAGAGGGACTGCCCAACATAGCCCGTGTGTGTGAACGCCACACGGGCACCGGCATCACCCAAGAAGACATTATCAGCCGCCACCTGCCACTGCCACCAGGCAACTACGAGCCGCAAACCATAGAGGAGCAGATAGTGTGCTATGCCGACAAATTCTTCTCCAAATCCCATCCCCAAAGGGTGCGCACAGTGGAAGAGACAGCAAAGAGTTTGGAGAAATACGGCAGACAAGGAGTGAAGCGGTTCATGGAATGGGCAGAACGCTTTGAGTAGCTTTTTGCCTCCAAAAAGTAAAGGTAGGTTCTATGAATTACAATTCTTTTTTTGAATTACCTTTGCGGTC
>SAMEA3663028__coassemble_520_pt1 | contig 14743 bp, 11 predicted proteins | sample SAMEA3663028__metabat2_low_PE_038 | metagenome-assembled genome bin SAMEA3663028 (sample SAMEA3663028) | pig gut metagenome | biome: pig gut; feature: pig-associated habitat; material: faeces | place: France | collected 2012 | reverse complement strand
TGGAAAGGTGGTTATCATATACACATAGAGCAGAGGTGTGGCATAGCCAAACAGGCTTATCTGATTGAGCACCAGCACCTGCACCACACACAGCAGCACAAACATCAGGAACCTCTTGAACATGTCGATAGTCATGATAACATCCTTTCTATTTATCTTTGGTCTTCACCGAATCTTCCCCCTCCTTCATCAGTTGCAGGCGTTCTTGCATTCCCGTATCGTTGAGCACCAGCACATCACGCAGTCGGGAGAAATCAGTGGAGAGTTTTACCTCTACATTGTACGACAGTCCGTCTCTTGAATTGAACACCTTAGTGATACATCCCACAGGCACCCCTGGCGGGAAGATGGCAGAATAGCCATTGGTCTCCACCCAGTCGCCCTTGGCAAAACGTGCATGTCGGGGAATATCTTCCAGATACACGCGGTCGATGCGACCGCCATGCCAGCGCAGCGCACCAAAGTAGCCACGCTTGCGGATGGTGCAACTCACACGCGAACTACTGTTGATGATGGGCATCACAATGGCATAGTGTGCCGATGCCTTCATCACCACTCCCACCACTCCAGTGCCCGAAACCACTCCCATCTCAGGCTTCACGCCATCGGCAGTACCCTTGTTGATGGTTATCAGGTTGTCTTTCTGTGCCACGGTATTTCCCACCACCAGAGCCTCAATGGGCTGATACTGCTGCATCTGTTTCACCAGCAGTTTCTCGGCTGCAGTAGAGTCGTGCATGGCTCTGTTGTAGGCATCTGTCAACTGCTTTACCTGTCGTTCCAAATGAAAATTACGATTGGTGAGCAGGGTATTGTTCTGTCTGAGATGGAAGAAGGAGGTGAGTTCTGAATGCCACTCATACATCTTGCCTGCCACCACATTGGCAGACGATACCCACACACTGCCCTGATAGGCATTGTATCTGAATATCAGTGCCATGCTCACCACTTCGAGAAGCAGGAAGAGGAGCCAGTTGCTGTATTTTGCAAGAAAATCAAATAGGTTGCGCATCCTTAAAAAACACGTCGGTAGCAGTCCTTATTTCAGAACTGCCACCGATTCAACAGGGTTGTATGTTTCTGTGTTCTCCTTGTCCGACAAGCATGCGTTATCTCATCAAGAAAGAGAATCTGTCCACATTCTTCAAAGCCACTCCAGCTCCCTTTGCCACACTGTGCAATGGGTCGTCGGCAATATGGAAGGGGATGTTCATCTTGTCTGTCAATCGGCGGTCAAGGCCACGCAGCAAGGCACCACCTCCACTGAGATAGATACCGTTTTTCACGATATCTGCATAGAGCTCTGGCGGAGTATTCTCCAAAGCAGAGAGTACCGCATTCTCAATCTTTGCCACTGTTTTGTCCAAGCAGTGGGCAATTTCCTGATAACACACAGGCACCTCCATGGGCAGTGCGGTGATACAGTTAGGACCATGCACTACATAGTCTTCAGGAGCCTCATCTCCCAGGTCGGTCAATGCCGAGCCCACGTGTATCTTGATACGCTCTGCCATGCGCTCGCTCACCTTCACATTGTGCTGGCGGCGCATATATTCCTGAATGTCAGCAGTAAGGTCGTCACCGGCAATGCGGATGGAGTTGTTGCTCACTATACCTCCCAGAGATATCACCGCAATCTCTGTAGAGCCACCACCGATATCCACAATCATATTGCCCTCGGGTGCTTCCACATCGATGCCAATACCTATTGCCGATGCCATAGGTTCATAGATAAGATACACATCACGGCCATTGGCGTGCTCAGCAGAGTCACGCACAGCACGCAACTCTACCTCAGTAGAACCCGAAGGAACACCTATCACCATGCGCAGCGATGGAGAGAACAGGCGCCTGCCAGTATGCACCATCTTGATAAGTCCACGCATCATTTGCTCACAGGCAGAGAAGTCGGCTATCACTCCGTCGCGCAACGGACGGATGGTGCGGATATTGTCGTTGGTCTTCTCATACATCATCTTGGCTTTCTCGCCTACGGCAATCATCTTGTCGGTGCGGCGATCAAGGGCTACGACCGAGGGCTCGTCCACTACTATCTTGTCATCACTGATGATGATGGTGTTGGCGGTACCCAGGTCCATTGCAATTTCTTGTACAAACGAAAAAAATCCCATGTTACCTTGTACTTAGTTTCCTTTTTTTAGAACTTCGAGAGATTGGAGAGTTGAGAGCAACTCTTAGTTCTTTGAGAACCACTCGTGTATTGCAGTGTCGTAGTGACTGCTCACGCCGAATGCCCGGGTGGCAAACATGCGTCTCTGCTCCAAAGAGGTCTGTGCACCCTGTGCGTTGAGGATATCCTGAAGCACAGCATATTCTGCCTTGCTGGGGATAATCACTACATCCTTGAAGTTCTTGGCTCCAGCACGGATGAGCGAAATGCCACCGATATCAATCTTTTCAATGATGTCTGCCTCTGATGCGCCGCTTGCCACGGTGTCTTCGAAGGGATAGAGATCCACCACTACCAAGTCGATGGAAGGTATCTCGTACTGCTCCATCTGCTTGATGTCGCCCTCGTTGTCTCTGCGTGCCAAGATACCTCCAAACACTTTGGGGTGCAAGGTCTTCACCCTGCCACCAAGGATAGAGGGATAGGTGGTCACATCCTCCACCTTCTGACATTCATAACCCAACGACTCGATAAAGGTTTGTGTTCCTCCTGTGGAGAGGAATTTCACACCTTCTTCGTTCAATTTCTTAAGCAACTCTTCCAAACCATCTTTGTGGAAAACCGAAATCAATGCGGTTTTGATTCTCTTTGTTTCAGACATAAACTACCTTATTTTGGATGATGGCGTACATTTTGTGCTTACGCCCATAGCATTTCATAATTGTTATCCACCGACTGGGGCACACACATGCCGCTTTCCTATCGGATTGAGTGTGCAAAGTTACGAAAAAAAACATACATTGCACGCCATTCTACATTTTTTTTCAGTGCTTTATTCCACATTAACCCAAATCGCTGAATTTCACTCCTTCTTTACCCGCCATGGCAAGACTCAAGGTAGGTTCTATAAATTACAATTCTTTTTTTGAATTACCTTAAACAAGCATGGTTTTGCTCATCCTGCCTAACGAAATGATTCTTCATACTGTGATGCACAGACCCACTTTCGTTTTATCACCTATCTTCCCACGTTATGGAATTTTAAAGCACCTATCATTGGAAATGTGAAATTAAATGCCTACATTTGCACTGCAATGCGCACCACCCGGCTCGCAAGGAGGGATGAGTGAGCGGCACGACAACGATATTCAATCAACAACAATCATCAACAATAATTATGGAAGTAAAGATTACAACCGACAATTTTGAGGGTTTAAAAAACAGTGAATTGCCTTTAGTAGTGGATTTTTGGGCCACTTGGTGCGGACCTTGCCGCATGATTGCACCCATCGTAGAAGAACTTGCCAAGGAGTATGACGGCAAAATCAACGTGGGCAAATGCGATGTTGAAGAGTGTGACGAACTGGCTGCTGAGTTTGGCATCCGCAACATCCCTACCCTGCTGTTCTTCAAGAACGGACAAGTGGTGGACAAGATGGTGGGCGCAGTGTCAAAAGCCAAGTTGCAGGAGAAATTTGAAAGCATCCTTTAAGCCAACACCTTATTTTCTAAACTAACACCTGTGTCAGCATGGCAAGTATTGATGAAGAAGTGCGTATAGCAGAGCAAGAGGATGCCAAGGAGATGGCGTATATCCGTGAGGCGCTGCCCGCCGAACTGAAAGAGAAATACACCGATGGCGACCTGCTCTTTATGATGGAAGCCATTGTGGATTACTTCTACGAGAGCCACATCCTTGAGGGCACTGCCAACGACTATGTGGATATCGACATGGACAAGATATCCGAGTACGTTTGTCAAAGGGCAACACAAGAGCAACGTGGGCCGTATGTGGCAGACGAAGTGTTCTTTGTGGTGCAGGCAGACATCGACTATCAAGAAAACTGCGACTGACACACTCACGAGCGGAATAATGTCCACATGTGAGCATGGCATCTCGTTCTCTGAACAGAGATAATGTTCAAAAAAAGGCACCCGCTTCTCTTTGCCTAAGCAGAGAGAAGCGGGTGCTCTCTTCATCCCAAATCGGTCATTAGACTGTTATCATCATAAAGCTCATGGCCGATTTGGGTTAATTATTGTTTAGTTCTTGCTGATGATGCCCAGTTTGCTGGCTCGGATAAACTCCACGATATTGCGTATCTGCTCGCCATCTGGCACCTGACTCACCACCTGATTCACAGCATCAAACACGCTGGTCTGTCCGTGGAATATCAGTCGGTAGGCATTGGCTATATGGGCAATAATTTTTTCATCCACATTATAGTTGCGCAGAATGGTGCTGTTCACACCGCCGTAGCGCACGGGGTTGTCGGTTGCCACGATAAAAGGAGGAATATCCTTACTGAAGCGCGTGCCGCTCTGTATCATGGCGGCATCTCCCACACGTGCTCCGGGGTTGGCAATCACGCCCGAGGAGAAAATCACACGGTCACCTACCTCGCAGTCACCAGCGATCTTGGTGCCATAACCCAACACGTTTGCCACACCTATCTTAGCATCGTGCGAGATATGTACACCCTCCATCAGGAAGTTCTTATTGCCAATCACCGTTTGTCCATCCGCATGTGTGGCACGGTTGATCACCACATTCTCACGGATGATGTTGTCATCGCCGATAATCAGTTGGGTCTTCTCTCCACTGTAATTGAAATCCTGCGGTTCTGCTCCCAGCACGGTGTTCTGATACACTCGATTGTTTCGTCCCATACGCGTACCGTTCATCACGCTCACATAGGGATAAATCACGCAGTTGTCGCCTATCACCACATCGTCTTCGATATAGGCAAAGGGATAAATGGTCACGTTCTGACCTATCTGGGCTTTCGGACTTATTTCCGCTTTTTCACTAATCATATTCATCTTCGTTGTTGGTGGATTCTTACTATTGTTCTGCACCCGTTGGGATGGCACCTTATTTAGTGCCGCCTCCCAATGCGGTGTATAGGCTTACCACAGCCTGCATCTTGTTGAAATCACTGGTCACCTTGCTTATCTCGGCATTCAGGAGGTCTCTTTGGGCACTGATTACCTCTAAATAAGAGCTGCCACTTGAAGTGTAGAGCATCTTGGTGTCTTTAAGACTTTTGCGATACAGTTCCACCTGCTTTTCTGCCAGTTGGCTCTGCTCGGCATAGGCATTGTATTTCACCAACGCATTGCTCACCTCATTGCCCGCTTTAAGCACTATGCTCTGCCAGTTGTTGAAGGCAATTTCCTGCTGTGCCTTTGTAGCCTTCAGTCCTGCCACCAGTTTTCCGTTCTGGAAGATGGGCTGGGTCAGTGTGCCTACAGCCTGGAAAATCCACATACCGGGATTAGAGACACCCATACCTGTGACAGAGTTGGTAAAGACCCCATTGCCCGAGATGTTGATGCCTGGATAGAATCGGCTGCGTGCCGTCTGCACATTATGGTAGCAGGCTGCCAACTTCATCTCGGCGGCATGCACGTCAGGACGGTTGTTGAGCAGTTGCAATGCCACACCAGTACTGAACTCTGTGGGCAGTACCTGCTCGCTTAGTTTGCCTCTGCCGATGGCTTGTCCGGGCTGGCAGAGCAAGAGCGACAGATTGTTCTCTGCCTCCCTTATCTGGCGTTTCATATCCACATTCTTAGCCTGCACCGAGTAGTAGGCTGCCTCTGCGCTCTGCACACCGGTAGCACGCACTCTCCCCAGTTCCATCTGCAGTTGCATCATCTTCCATGTTTCCTTGGTAATGGCCTCCAACTCGTCCAGAATCTCTTGCTGGCGGTCGAGCATCAGCAGGGTATAATACAGGTTTGCCACATTAGACACCACCTGTGCTTTCACAGCCATCTGTTGGTCTTTGGCAGCAATCATGCTCATCTGTGCACTGCGCTTGGAGGAAGTGAGTTTTCCGAAGAGATCTATATCCCAACTGGCGGCAACAGGCAACTGATAAGTTGCTAATGCCTTGCTATAGTCTATCGAGGCTATGGCGCCCGAGGGAGCCAAGGCCAACGAGGGCAGGTAGGCCAGTCGTGCCGACATGAGTTGTGCTTTGGCAATCACCACATTCTGTGCAGCATTGAGCAGGTCGGTATTGCGCACCAATGCCGTGTCGATAAGAGCCTGCAACTGGCGGTCGGTAAAGATGCTACGCCAGGGCAGATTGCCAAACGAGATGGTATCGTTCACCACCAAGGTATCGGTGTTCGACACGGGGTCACGCACCAATCCATCGGCTATCACCTCGGGGCGCTCGTACTTGTTGTACAGTCCGCAACTGCTCATAAGAACAGTTGCAGACAGGAGTGTTATAATGGTTTTCTTTTTCATAACTTACTTCTTCATTTTGCCAAGTGGATGTGTGTATTGCAGCAACTCGGTATCTATTTGTGCGTTGTCGTCTTCAAACTCTATGGGCTTCACTTTCTCTTGCAGCCACTGGAACACGGCAAAGAGGGCGGGCACCACAAACACCTGGAGCAGCGTACCGATGAGCATACCGCCCACAGCAGCAGCACCAAGGGTTTGGTTACCGTTCTTACCTACTCCTGAAGCAAACATCAGAGGCAGCAAACCGATAATCATGGCCAGCGAGGTCATCAGAATAGGGCGCAAACGGGCACCGGCACCAAGGATGGCAGAGTACTTGATGGCCATACCTGTTCGGCGACGCTCCAAAGCAAACTGCACAATCAAGATGGCATTCTTTGCCAGCAAACCGATAAGCATAATCAATGCAATCTGCATGTAGATGTCGTTGCTATGACCAAAGAGTTCGGTGAAGATGAAGGCACCTGCCAATCCGAAGGGGATGGAGAGGATCACTGCCAATGGCAGGATATAACTCTCGTACTGTGCCGACAAGATGAGATACACGAACACCAAGCAGAGGGCAAAGATGATACCAGTGGAACTGCTCGACTCCTGCTCGGAGCGTGTCATACCAGAATAGTCCAGTCCATAGCCATCGGGCAGCACCTGCTCTGCCACCTCTTCCACTGCCTTCAATGCCTGTCCGGAAGAATAGCCTGTGGCTGCCGACGCATTGACATTGATACAGGTAAAGAGGTTGAAACGGTTCACATTAGAGGGACCATACACACGCTTCAGTGTGCAGAACTCACTCACGGGCGCCATGCCTTTCGGAGTGCGCACATAGACGTTGGTCAATGTAGAGGGCTTCTCCCTGCTCTCCACGGTACCCTGTATCATCACACGATACAGTTTTCCGTAGGCATTGAAGTTCGACGCATACAATCCTCCGTAATATCCCTGCAGGGTGGAGAGCACTGTTTGCGGAGAGATGCCACTCTGCTTGCACTTTGCCACATCCACATCCACCATATATTGGGGATAGTTAGGATTATAAGAGGTCATTGCCTGCGCTATTTCCGGACGTTTGTTCAACTCTGCCAAGTACTTCTTGGTAATCTCGAAGAACTTGTTCAGGTCGCCACCCGTCTTATCTTGCATGGAGAAGGTGATACCGTTGGTGGCACCAAAACCGCTCACCATAGGAGGTGCGAAGGCCAGAATCTGTGCATCCTTGATTTCAGCCGTTTGCTTGTAAATCATTCCCAGCACCGACGTTGATGACATAGGATTGACGAAGAAGCGCATGATACCATCGCCCTGCCACAATCCAGAGAGATTGTAGAAGAAGCCTGCGGGGCGCTCTTCAAACGACTTCAGCTTAACGATGAAGGTGGCTTGGTCGGAACCCTGACCGGCAATGAAGTTATATCCCAGCAACTGCTCACGTGTCTTCACTGCAGGATTGGATGCCAGCATCTTGTCTATCTGGTCTATCACCACCTTGGTACGCTCCTGACTGGTACCCGGTGCCATGGAAACGGTACAGAAAATCACACCTGTATCTTCATCGGGCACAAGTCCTGTCTTGGTGGTCAGCATGGTCACCAAGAGCACCACAATACCCAGCGCCACAGAGATGCCAGCCATAATGCGGTGGTTGATTACACGCTCCACTCCCTTCTTGTACTTGGCAAGAATCTTCTCGTACTGATAGTTGAATCCGGCATGGAAGCGGTCTATGAAGCTCATCTTCTTCTCATGCTCACCATCGTGCGGTTTCAGGAAGATGGCACACAATGCAGGCGACAGCGTCAAGGCATTGACAGCCGAGATAAGGATAGAGATGGCCATGGTGATACCAAACTCACGATAGAAGGTACCACTGGTTCCACCCATGAACGACACAGGGATAAACACTGCCGACATCACTAAGGTGATGGAGATGATGGCACCCGAAATCTCGTTCATGGCATCTATACTTGCCGTGAGTGCACTCTTGTAACCTTGGTCCAGTTTGGCATGTACTGCCTCTACCACCACAATGGCGTCGTCCACCACAATGGCGATGGCAAGCAGCAATGCAGAGAGTACCAGCAGGTTGATAGAGAAGCCGAAAATCCAGAGGAACAGGAAAGTACCTATCAACGCCACAGGTACTGCAATCATAGGAATCAGCGTAGAGCGGAAGTCTTGCAGGAACACATACACCACCACAAACACCAGCAACAGGGTAAGGATAAGGGTGAAGATCACTTCCTCGATAGATGCGAAGAGGAACTCTGTCACGTCGTAGTTTATCTTGTACTCCATGCCTGGAGGGAAACTCTTTGCCTGTTTTTCCAGCTCTGCCTTCACGTCATTGGCTATCTGTGTGGCGTTAGAACCGGCTATCTGCTGCACCATACCCATCACAGAGGGGTATCCATTGTTCTTCATGGACACGCTGTACATCAGTCCGCCAAGTTCCACCTTTGCCACATCCTTCAGTCTGAGGGTCTGACCGTTCTGGGTACTTGCGATAATGATGTTGCCGTATTCCTCGGCTGTTTTCAAGCGTCCCTTGTAGCGCATGGTGTATTCGTATGCCATGGTGCTCTGTTCGCCAAACTTACCGGGTGCAGCCTCGATGTTCTGCTCTGCCAGTGCACCAGATATATCAGAGGGCACCAAGCCATACTGCTTCATCTTTTCGGGTTGCAGCCATATACGCATGGAATAGGTCTTCATACCGGGGCTCTGCACACCACCCACACCACTGATACGCTTCAATGAAGGAATCACGTTGATGTTATTGTAGTTGGTCAGGAACTCGTCATCGTAGCGTCCATCCTCAGAAGTAAGGGTAAACATAATCACGTTAGAAGTCTGACGCTTTTCCACCGTCACACCCACACGGGTCACCTCGGCAGGCAACAGGGCTTGCGCCTGGCTCACACGGTTCTGCACGTTCACCGCTGCCATATCAGGGTCAGAACCTTGTCTGAAATACACCGTAATCTGGCACATACCGTCATTGGTGGCCTGTGAAGTCATGTAGATCATGTTCTCCACACCGTTGATGCTTTCCTCAAGGGGTGTTACCACTGAGTTCAACACCGTTTGTGCATCGGCTCCCGTATAGGTGGTTTGCACCGATATGGTAGGGGGAGCCACGTCAGGGTACTGCTCAATAGGGAGCGAGGTAATACCTATGATACCCAGCAACACGAAGAAGATGGATATCACGGTTGAGAGTACCGGGCGCTTTATAAAGTTTGTAAATGTCATATTTCTCTATTGATAAAATAAACGGTTTGTTTGCTGAAGCTCTGCCTTATTTCTTTCCTTTCATCACATCGACAAAGGCAGAAGCACTACTCTGGTTCTCGCCCAGTTTGGCTGCATCTTCAATTTTCTTGAGATACTGCTGCTCACTGATTGGTTTGATTTCCATTCCGTCGGTGAGCGAGGTGATTCCCTTAGACACATAGCGGTCGCCAGCCTTCAAGCCAGAGGTAACGATGTAGTTGTGGCCATCGTTCTGTGGGTTTACCTTGATTTCAGTATATTTCACCTTGTTGTCCTTACCCACCACATACACAAAGATTTTGTTCTGCACCTCTGAGGTAGCCTCTTGTGGCACCAAGATAGCACTGCCATCTGCAGTGGGCACCACAATCTGACCGGCACCACCGCTGCGCAGTTCCTTGTCGGGGTTGGGGAAATGGGCTATCATTGACACCGAACCAGTAGAGGCGTCAATCACGCCACTTGCCTTCACCACCTTGCCAGGATGAGCATAGACAGAGCCATCTGCCAGCTGCAGCTTCACTGCGGGATAGTTGGCAACGGCAGCATTCATGCCTCCCTCACCCTTTGCCATCTGTAGCAACTCTTTCTCTGTCACTGAGAAATACACCTCCATGGTGCTGATGTCTGATACTGTGGTCAGTGGCTCAGCGCTTGATGCACTCACCAGTGCGCCCACCTTGAAGGGCAGACTGCCCACCACGCCTGCTGCCGGACTCTTCACATAGCAGTAGCTCAGCGACTCCTTGGCAGATGCCAGAGTTGCCTCGGCCTGTGCCAAAGAGGCCTGCTCGGTGGCATAGCTGTTGGCGGCGGTCTCCAATTCGTATTCTCCTATCACCTTGTTCTCAAACAGTTTCTTCGAGTTCTCATAGGTCAGCTTCGAGGTGTTCAGCTTGGCCTTGGCGGTGTTCACGGCAGCCGTAGCATGGCGCACCTGTGCCTGGTAGGTCTCGTTGTCAATCACAAACAGCAACTGACCTGCGCTCACTGTCTGACCCTCCTGCACGCATACCTTTGTGAGGAAACCCGACACTTTGGGACGAATCTGTACATCCTGAATACCTTTGATGGTTGCAGGGTAGGCTGTTTGCAACTCTGTAGATTGTGTAGCCACCGTTCTCACGGCATACTCATTGTCGGCAAAATTAGGTTTTCCACCCGATTTTCCTCCACTACAAGCAACCAGTGTAGCAGCCATGGCTGCCAACATTAACGTCTTTTTCATTCTATTACCTATTTAATTTAATGTGTTATTGTTCTACTTTCTCTCTTTCTCTTTCAGCGAAAACCAATACCTTCAAAACGGATAAGGAACAAAACAGCCTCCCCATCCCTCAGAAAACTTTTCCGCTTCTCTCAGTTTTCGCCTCGCAAAGGTACGTATAATTCCCCTAAGCTGTTCAAAAACACCTTTACATTTAACAATAATTTTCTAAGTAGAAGCGTTAAATTAGAAAAATTATGGGTCGCCCGTAAAATCTTCTTATTGTGTTAGATAATCCACACGTTTTTGCAAGTGACCCAAAATTAAGCCTGCGAAACGAGCCCCATCTCCTTTGCTTTTTCCAGCAGTAGTTGCATCAGTGCCTCTCTCTCGTTGGGCACCTGATTATCAAGTACTGCATCCTTGAGTGTTTTTTTCAGCACGCCCACCTGTGGCGAGGGGGTAAGTCCAAACATCTGCATTATCTCCGTGCCGTCAATACAGGGCTGCAACAGTCGTTTATAGTCTTTCTCCTTGAGGTCGGTCAGTTTCTCCCTTACCACTCTGAAGTTTTCCAAAAACCTCTTTTTCCTCACTTCGTTCTTGCTGGTGATGTCGGCTTCACAGAGTGTCATCAAGTCGTCGATGTCGTCGCCGGCATCGTTCAGCAGTCGTCTCACGGCGCTGTCGGTCACCTCTTCATCGGCAATCACAATGGGGCGCATGTGCAGGTTCACGAGTTTCTTCACATACTTCATCTTCATGTCCATAGGCATCTTCAGCCTGCGGAAGATGGTGGTCACCATTTTGTCGCCCACAATGTTATGACTATGGAAGGTCCATCCCACAGAGGGTTGCCAGCGTTTGCAGGTTGTTTTTCCCACATCATGCAACAGGGCAGCCCATCTTAGCCACAGATTGTCGGTGTGTTTGCACACATTGTCAAGCACCTCCAAGGTGTGATAGAAGTTGTTTTTGTGCGATCTCCCCTCTCTTGTTTCCACGATGTCGAGTGCAGCCAGTTCGGGCAATATCAGTTGCAGCAGTCCGCAGCGCTGCAGATCCACCCACCCCTTGCTGGGAGTGTTGCACATCATGATCTTGTTCAGTTCGGTACTGATGCGCTCTCCACTGATTATCTTGATGCGATGGGCATTGCGCGAGAGTGCCTCAAAGGTTTCGTCTTCGATGATAAAATTGAGTTGTGTGGCAAAACGCACGCAGCGCAGCATACGCAGGGGGTCGTCAGAGAAGGTAATATCAGGGTCGAGCGGGGTACTGATGATACCGTCTTCCAAGTCGTAGATACCGTCGAAGGGATCTACCAGTTCGCCAAACCTGTCTTTATTGAGGCAGATGGCCATGGCATTGATGGTAAAGTCGCGTCGGTTCTGGTCGTCTTCCAGCGTGCCATCCTCTACTATCGGCTTGCGCGACTCTCGGTGATAGCTTTCTTTTCGGGCGCCAACAAATTCCACTTCATTCCCTTGCCATGCCACTTGGGCTGTTCCAAAGTTGCGATACACTGCCAAGTGTGCCTTCTTGCCCAAACGTTTTTTGAAAGCTGTGGCCACCTCTATGCCACTGCCCACCACCACCACATCAATATCATTGGAGGGTCGTTCAAGAAAAATGTCGCGCACATATCCTCCCACCACATAACACTCCACTCCCATTTCATCAGCCACTTCGCCAATCAAATGGAAGATTTCCTTGTTCAGTATGGTTGCCAGTTCTTCGTCCGAATACAGCTTCATTTTGCTTTATTGTTCACCACATACCCGTGTTGGGGACTGCAAAAGTACAAAAAATCGCAGATACTCCAACCATCTTTACCCGTTTTTCTTCTATGCAAAGAATGTGGGGGGCACTATCACACGCATGTACGCAGAACAACGACAACAGCAATAGATGCCCTTACCTGCTCTCTGCCATGGATTTGGATTAGATGTGAGATGGCTTATCTTTGGTTGTACATCCTTTTCTTGCCCTCGCTTACCACCACCCCAGAGGTCATACCACTGTTGACATTCACTGCAGTCATGGTGCTTTCGAGTTCTGCAATAAACCTGTCAATAACGTCTTTCTTTACATGCTGCATCACCACAACGTGAGAGAGATTACCTCCGAAGCGCTCGTCAAAGCTATTGGCGAGGTTGTATTTCGACACTATCTCGCTGCTGGGACGCTTGAAAAACACTGTGTTGCTGTATTTGTTGTTCCAGCACGGCCAGCCTATTCGGTTGAGTTCAGACACAAGATAAGCCGTATTCTCCATGATGGCAGTTGCCTGTTGGGTCCACCCTTTGATGCCAACGGTCTTCAGCAGCCACCAGAATTTCAGTGGTTCCACACCCGAGCGCGAACAGTTTATCATTCGCATATTGCCATTGAGGTATGCCACGTCGAAGGAGGCTTGGTTGTCGTACACCTCACGTGTAGTGAGAAACAGACCGCAAGGACTGTCAATGCCAAAGAACTTATGACCACTGATGGAGATGGATTGATAGTTGGTTGTCTTCTGATTGACAAGATCTTTGTATTCGGTAAAGGGGAGATAGCCCCCAAACAGGGCGGCATCAATGTGCCTGTACACCTCCATTTCCGGATATTTGTTGAATATCTTGTTCAGTTCCTCCTGGTTGTCGATGGCTCCCTTGAAGGTAGATCCCATGGCATAGATCATCAAGCAGGGGCGCGTGGGGTCTAGAACTTTCTCCAACTCCTCGGGAATCATCTGCCCCTTCTCGTCACTTTTTATCATGCGCACATCCAGGTTCTGCACATCGCAGAGGCGGTAGTTGCTGTAGTGAGCCTCATCAGACACATATACCACAGGCATCTTGCCCGTCTTTTTCTTCAGATAGTTCACACCGAAATACAGGCCATGGTTGTTGCCGTCAGTACCGCTCATAGTTACCAGTCCCCACAGATTGTCGAGGTCAAAGCCATACAATGGGGCGAAGCTCTCTATCACCTCACGTTCAAACTTCAATGACGACAGTACCGATGGATTTGCGAACGGGTCGCCTGCATTGTTGACGAGGATGTTCTCCATCTTATTTTCTGTGTACCAGGCGTAAAAACCGTCGAGCTTACTGTCATAGTTGCCCGGATAGCCCAAGGCATTAGGACGTTCCACCTTGCATTGACTTACCCACTCGTCAAGTTCGGAAAAACCCGAGGTTACTACAGTCTCGTTCTGTGCAACGGTGGTGGAGCAGAACAGCATCACAACCATTGTCATGATGGTGGTTGTCACGTAATTTTTCATAAGCAGTTTTGCAATATTATGGCAATGTGTTCCATTCGCAGGTTTTCTGCAAGGCAGAAGACCCACTTGCGAAGTTAGCTATATTTTTTGAAATTGCAAAACATTTCATCCAATTCTGGATTAACAACCTCAAATTCGTCCAATAAACTGACTGCCTTCATACAGAATGTCGTAAGCAGTCTGCATTTATGCAACTGATTTTTTTGAAACCATAATGGTAAAATATAAGGCTACCGTTGTTTGAAACATTTATTGTTTTGAATTTGCAAAACTCACATTGACTTACGCAAGCCAATGCTTATTGAATTCACGAAACATAAAAATAAATGCGTGATAATCCCCAAAAAATATGCAACTATACCAGTTCTCAAACTTTGAAGCGAAGTTAAATTCAGCGCGCAAATTTAACATTTCAAGGTCCAAAAGAAGGCTAATTAGAGGCTGTTTTTGCATAAATATACACTCAAACCGTATATTTATACAGTTTTAAAAGGGCTGAATTTTGATGAAGAGTGAGATATTGGCGGTTGGAAGATATACCAAATTGGAGTCAAAAATATTTGGAATCGCATCTTGATGTTTGTAACTTTACAC
>SAMEA3663028__coassemble_517_pt1 | contig 14847 bp, 13 predicted proteins | sample SAMEA3663028__metabat2_low_PE_038 | metagenome-assembled genome bin SAMEA3663028 (sample SAMEA3663028) | pig gut metagenome | biome: pig gut; feature: pig-associated habitat; material: faeces | place: France | collected 2012 | reverse complement strand
CCATATTTCTGACTTATTATCTATAAAATATTGAGTAATAATCGGTTGTAAATACGTATATTGTAAACGATTGAATTCAATCGTATTACCAGAGAAATTGACTGTCATAGGAGACATGTGTTTTGCAAGTTGCGAAAGCTTGAGACGAGTTGTCATTCCTGAAGGCGTAACACTTATCGATAACTCGGCATTCAATAGTTGCCATAGCTTAGACTCTCTGATTATTCCCAATTCTGTCACAAGGATAGAAGATTGGGCATTTGCTTTATGTAAAGGTCTTACGTATGTCGAGATGTCAAGAGGTCTCACTTACGTAGGCAGGGGAGCATTTGGTGATTGTAGCGCATTAAACACCGTAATAATCCCAGACCTTTCTTCATGGTCAATGATTAATTTTGGGGATTATAATTCTAATCCGTTGACAACGACTAAGACATTGAAGATTAATAACAAAGAAATAAGAGACCTCGTTATTCCTGACGACGTAACATATATTGGTGATTATGCTTTTAGGGGATGTACCAACATTACCTCTGTCACCATGGGAGAGAATGTCGCGAAAATTGGCACATCGGCTTTTTCTGGCTGTAAGAATTGCGCCTCAATCACTATCGGAGAGAATGTTACCAGTATTGGCAGCTGGGCTTTCAATGGTTGCTCGGCAATGACCTCGCTGACATCTCTGCCCAGGAAGGTTCCCAGCACAACCAGCAATAGTTTTGATAGTGCCATTAAGGACCAGGCCATCCTCTATGTGCCGAGCGCTGCCCTTGAAGCGTATAGCAGTAAAGCACCTTGGTCGGATTTTTATGACATCGTGGCTCTCAATATTCCCAAACATCAGCTTGCGTATTATGTTGATGACGCTTTGTATAAATCATTCACGCTGGAAGAAGGCGAATATATTACGCCGGAACCAGCACCGGAAAAAGAAGGCTACACCTTTTCAGGATGGAGCGAAATACCTGAGAGAATGCCTAAACATGATGTCACGGTAACTGGTTCGTTTACTTTAACAAGTGAACAGTTAGCACTTGACGGAATACAATACACGCTTTGGGTAAAAGAAAAGACAGCAGAAATTGTTGGATTCGATGTGACTGATGGGTTTACGGGTCAAGTATCCATTCCTTCTACAGTAACAAAAGATGGGACTTCTTTCGATGTGACCCGCATAGGCGACTCTGCCTTTTCTAAATGTGAGAATTTGACATCTGTTACTATACCTGAGAGTATATCATTCATTGGTGAATCTGCCTTTTCCGGCTGTATGCTTGAAAATATATTTGTGAAAAATACTGCTACACATTTGAATGAGCGTTCTTTCTCGCCAGCTTCTTACAATCATACTATGTTATATATTCCTAAAGACAGTTGGTCGGATGCTGTATATCATGGAGATTTTTGGCGTTTTATCAATATAAGAGAGACCGTTACGAGTTCCGTTGATTTATCTTCAAATCAGGCCTATACCCTCATGAGGGCCAACACCTTTAATTATATAGTATATGATGCAGTAAACGATACAACAACTATAAGAGATACCTACTATCAAGTTGACGAGAATTCGGAGAATAATTGCTGGCAAATCATTGAAGAAGATGGCAAGAACTATCTTTATAATATAGGAGCAAAAAAGTTTGCCCAACTAAATGCTGACGGATTATTGAAACTCACAAATGCTCCCGTTGCAATTACTATAGAAAATGGAAAGAACGGTATCGCTTTAGGTGACGACAATCAAAATCAGTGGATTTTTGTCCTAAATGACAAAATCAGTGTTGCAGACATAAATTTAGGAATAGAGTCTGTAACTAATGTTTCTTCTTGCGCTATTGACCAATACTACTCAATCAATGGTGTAAAAAACAAAAATCCAAGAACTGGTCTGAATATTGTTAGGACAAAGAATGGTAAGACGAGAAAAGTTATAAGTAAGGGTTATTAAGTGAGCATAGACTGCAAGGCCTAACTTGTTGTTTAGGCTATATCATAGCACGTTTTAGGCTATATCACATCATTGTTTAGGCTAAATCATGACACGGTTTAAGCAAGATCACATGATGATTTAAACTAAATCGTGCTATGATTTATGACTTTTCCTGATTTCACTGGACACTTTTTCTCTTCATTAACTGAATCAGCAGACACTTTCTCAAGATGTCATTCTGATTATATTATGGCATTATTCGATCAGATTAGCGAGGACATCAAGTCCGCAATGAAGGCTCGCGACAAGGTGCGTTTGGAGACGCTTCGCAACATTAAGAAAGTATTTCTGGAAGCAAAAACCGCTCCTGGAGCCAACGACACATTGGCTGATGCTGATGCATTGAAGATTATCTCAAAACTGGCCAAGCAGGGCAGGGAAACTGCAACGACCTACGCATAAGCAGGACGTCAAGACCTGGCTGATGCAGAGTTGGCACAGGTGGAGGTACTTGAGAGTTATTTGCCGAAACAACTTTCCCAAGAGGAGATTGAGGCAGAGGTGAAGAAGATTATTGCTGAAGTGGGAGCCACAAGCATGAAGGAGATGGGAAAGGTAATGGGCACAGCCAGCAAGCAGTTGGCAGGAAAGGCAGATGGCCGAGTTATCTCTGAGATTGTAAAGAAGCTCCTGGCATAAACTTTGGTTCTATGTCTAAAATTAGTGGCACAATAATGGCACAGAGTATCGTAACTCGTTGGAACTCAGAATGTGCTTTAAACTTCAACGAAGACGAGTATTAAAAATAAGCGAAGTAGCATTCAGGCGACTTCGCTTATTTCTTATTTGATAACGTCCAAAGTGCGTTTCCTTTTGTCAAGTAAAGTATAATAATCAACCTTCATCTTCTCTGGCAGAAATGATTGGCTGATGAGTTCTTTCCATTTGGGAAGGTGTGCTTTCATATGTTCTATCATCTTCTCTGATCTAGAAACAGAAATACCGCTTTCGACGAAAGCTGTCATGAAAGTATTGAGATCAAAGCCACTTTTTTTGCCTCCCACCGAGAAGCTCATCGCCATTTCTTCTGTATCGGCAGGGTCAGCTAACAATACTGCTAACAAATCATAGGCAGGTGACAGGACATACTCTCCATTCCCAGTGTCTATCAGGGAAAAGTTCTTGCAATGCATGTCGGAATTGCCAGTCATCCATGAGAATAACACCAACTCCCAGAATCGTTGAACATCAAGCATGGGTGCCGATGAATACTTCTTGATGGTTTCTGCTAACTGTTGATAAGTGCCGTAGTACTTGTGCTCAGTGAGTCGATTGGTCAGTTGGCACATATCCAGCATGGAAATCTTTTCATTTTTCTTTCCGCGGTCCATCCTGAGTGTCAGATAGCCGAATTCACCGTCAGCGAGCCGGATAAGTGTGTGGCGCGCAGTGCGAATATGTGCGACTTCTGCCATTTTCATCGTGAGGTCTTCCAATTCTGGAAGATGAGGGTATTTTGCACTTTGCGGCTTAAAAATATACTTCCCCCAAAGACCTACAATGGTGAATTTGGCAGGTTCGTTCTTGCCGCCACGATTCACGTTGAGCGACATCTTAGCCTGCACACCAGTAACCGATGTGTTGGTTCTAATCACCTGCCTGGCCAGTTCAGCCATGTTGTTCCGCGTATAGGGAAGTATAGGTGCTGTTTCGCTGCCGAAGAATTTTCGTGCGCAGCCTGGATGAAAGTCCACCTGACCTTCTTCCAATTCATGATAACAATACAGACACTTACTCATGTTCTAATGGTCTTACGCTAATGTTTCCTATGCAGTCTTTGCAACAAGCTATCAATAGTGACATTCTGTCTCGAGGGTCAATTTTCCAAGATATGGATGCAATATCCAAGAGCCATCCTTCAGGAATAAGCCCATCGAAGACAGGAAACATCATTTCCTTATCATACTGCTGTTCTGTCAGCGGCATGGTGGGACTAATTGGGGCTGCGCCCTTACTTGTAAGATAGTTCTTTTCATAGCAGAAATGATAACCCTCTTCATCCTCTGTGAGAACTCCACAGAAAACATCATTGACATAGATGCCAGCCTGTTTCATACTATATCAGTTTTTACAGGTCCCAGACATTCTCCGAACAAGGCAAGAACATCATTTACCTTATCCATTCTCAGAGTCTGCTTACCTTGTTCTAGATCCCTTACAAACCTGAGACCCACACCAGCCCTCTCAGCTAACTCTACCTGAGTAAGACCGTTTTTCTTCCGTTTTTGTTTAATGTGCTCCGATAAACTCATAACGATTATTATACCTAAACGGGTACAAAGATACATGATTATTGTGAATAATATACCAATTCGGGTATAAAAAATGTAATCTATCTAAATTTATACCCAATATGGTATAGTGTATTTGTAGCTAATGTTGTTGTTATGCCCGAATGATGATTGCTCTCACTGCTTGGCTATCGTAGTTTCAGCTATCGTCAGGAATGTGATGTCAAACGCTACATGAACAGCCAACCCGATAAGGATGAAGCTGCTGGCACAGTACTTAATGCCTCACTTCCCTTCTTGAAATCTGATGAGTGTGAGCGTGTCAAAGGGCAACAGGCAGCGAGACAAAAAAATCTATTTGTCTCGCTGATGTGGTATAATTCTCAGAAGTTTTGTGAAATGATGCTACAATAAAAAGGCAGAAAGTGCGTTTTTAAAGATGTGCGATACTATGTTTTGACGATATTGACAGTATGGATGCTGGTGCCCATTAAGCTGCAGGCACAGTATGACCCGTCTTTTGCCCATTATTGGGCGATGGAGCCATCTTATAATCCTGCTGCAGTGGGAAAACAGGAGAAGATAAATGTGGCTGCCGCTTATAACATGACGCTCACGGGATTTGAGAATAATCCACGCACCATGTATGCAGGAGCCGACCTGCCTTTCTTCTTCCTGAACCAGTATCACGGTGCGGGAGTGCAGTTTGTTAACGATGAAATCGGTCTTTTTTCGCACAAGACCTTCGCTCTGCAGTACGCACTCCGCCTGAAATTGTTTGGTGGTTACCTCTCTACTGGTGTGCATCTCGGTATGCTGAGCGAGTCGTTTGACGGCAGCAAGGTAGATGTAGAAACTCCCGACGACCCAGCCTTTCCCAAGTCGCAGGCCACAGGTTCGGCATTTGACATTGGTGTGGGACTTTACTATCAGCACCGCAACTGGTATGCGGCACTTTCAGCCAAGCATCTCAATGCCCCTACTATGGAGATAGGTGAGCGGCAGAGTTTCAAGGTTGATATGGCGTATTATTTCACCGGAGGATACAATATAAAATTGAGAACTCCGTTTTTAACAATACATCCCTCTCTCTTTGCACGAACTGATGGAGTGACGTATCGTGTGGATGTATCGGGCAGGGTGATGTATTCCCACGAAAAACGGGTGATGTATGCAGGTATTTCGTACAGTCCTACCAATTCTGTGACGGTGCTCCTTGGAGGCGACTTTCATGGAGTGCGCTTGGGCTACAGTTACGAGATATACACCTCTGCCATCAGTTTTGGCAATGGCAGTCACGAGATCTTCATTGGTTATCAAACCGACATGAATCTTAAGAAAAAGGGAAGAAACAAACATAAGAGCGTGCGCCTGTTGTAGCAAATGGTGCGAACGGGCTTTTGAAACATAAAGAATATAAAAAGAGGTGCGGCTGGGCGGATGGTCGGCTGCAAGAATAAAAGGAACAAAAGAACAGCAATATGAGAAAGAGTGTGAACATCCTATGTGCGCTTGTGGTGCTGGTGCTTACTGGATGCTTTGGCGGAAAATCAGCCACTGCCACCGGGGGAGAGGTTACCGGAGTGGGAGGCAGAGCCTTCAGCGAGCCTACACCATACGGAATGACCCTTATCAAGCGTGGACATCTGAGGATGGGTGTTGAGAAACAAGACAGTCTGTGGGGCAGGGAAACGCCCGTGAGAGACATCTCTGTGGAAGGATTCTGGATGGACGAAACCGAGATAACCAATTCGCAGTATCGCCAGTTTGTGCTCTATGTGCGCGACTCCATCCTGCGCGAACGCCTTGCCGACCCCGCCTATGGAGGCGACGAAACCTATAAGATAGAGGAAGACAAGGAGGGTAATCCTGTGAAACCGCATCTGAACTGGAAGAAAGCACTGCCCAAGAAACCCAATGAGGAGGAGCAGCGTGCCATAGAGAGCCTCTATACCGTGCATCCCATTACGGGAGAAAAGATGCTGGATGTGAAGCAGTTGAACTACCGCTACGAGATATACGACTACACCGAGGCAGCCAAGCGTCGCTATCGAAGCACTCCCGAGGAGCGTAACCTGAACACCGATATGAAGGGAAATCCCGATGAGGAGATATGGATTTCCAAAGACACTGCCTATATAGATGATGAGGGACGTATCGTAAGGCAAACCATCAATCGCCCGATGAGTGGTCCGTGGGACTTCCTTAACACCTATATAGTCAATGTGTATCCCGACACCACTTGCTGGGTGAACGACTTCCCCAATGCAGACAACGAGATATACCTGCGCAATTATTTCAGCAATCCTGCCTATAATGCCTATCCAGTGGTGGGTGTTACCTGGGAGCAAGCCAATGCCTTTTGCGCATGGCGTACAGAGTATCTGCTCAAGGGACTGGGTGCCGCTGCCCGCTTTGTGCAGCGTTATCGCCTGCCTACCGAGGCTGAGTGGGAGTTTGCTGCACGTGGCAAGGAGCAAAACGAGTTCCCGTGGGAGCAGAAGGGCAGTGCCAGTAGCAACGGATGCTATTTTGCCAACTTTAAGCCCGACAATGGAAACTATACCAAGGATGGCAACCTGATATCAAGCAAGGTGGGTATCTATTCTGCCAACAGCAACGGACTCTACGATATGGCAGGCAATGTGGCAGAATGGACAAGCACCGTCTATACTGAGGCAGGTGTCAGTTCCATGAACGACATCAATCCCCAACTCAAGTACAATGCCGCCATCGAAGACCCCTATCGCCTGAAAAAGAAGTCGGTGCGTGGCGGTTCGTGGAAAGACCCAGAGTCGTACATCCGTTCGGCATGGCGCTCCTATGAATATCAAAACCAGCCCCGCTCCTACATCGGCTTCCGCTGTGTGCGCAGTTTGGCAAATACAACCAGTGATAAATCCAAAAAATCCAAGAAAAAATGACAGCATATAGCAAATACAACATCATCTACCGACTGCAGAAGTGGTTGGATAGTGTTCCCGGACAAACCTTCCTGAACTATGCCTACAGTTGGGGTGCGTCTATCGTTATCCTTGGTACCCTGTTTAAACTTACCCACTTGCCAGGTGCCAATCTGATGCTTTATTTGGGAATGGGTACCGAGGTGGTGGTGTTCTTTATCTCTGCCTTCGACCGTCCGTTTGACAAGACTGCTATCGGAAAGGACCTGCCCACCCATTTGGAAGAGGAGGGTGAAGAAACCACGGAAGCCGAGCAGGCTGAAGAGGAAGCAGGACAAAGCATTGCAGGAGGTGCAGTGGTTCAAGGTGGTGGCACTATTGTTATTGGTGGTGGCATGGGCGGTGCTCGCATACCTGCCGCTACAGAAGGCGGTGGCGCCGTGGCTGCCATGGCAGACGGTACTGTGCTGGCAGGTGGCAGCGAGTTGCCCACATGGTTGCAGCAGCAACAGCAGGTAACTCCCGAAATGGAGGAGGCCACTGGAAACTATGTGGATGAACTGAAGAAACTGACCGAGATGCTGGGCAAGGTGGCCGACCAGAGTGAGCGACTGACACGCGACTCTGAAGAGATGGAAAATCTGAACCGCACCCTTACCGGTATCAGCAAGGTGTATGAGATGCAACTCAAGAGTGCCAGTGCCCAGATGGGCACCATAGACCAAATCAACGAGCAGTCGCGCAAGATGGCAGAGCAGATTGCTGAGCTGAATCGTATCTACGCCCGCATGATAGAGGCTATGACGGTGAACATGAAAATGAAAGAAACCCTTTAAGGAACCTGCGTTCCATCCCTACGCTTATGGCAATAAAGAAAAGACCGGTTTCTCCACGCCAAAAGATGATCAACCTGATGTACGTCGTCTTGATGGCTATGCTTGCGTTGAATGTATCTACCGAGGTGCTCAACGGCTTCTCCATCGTGGAGGAAAGTCTGAACCGCACCACCGATAACGCATTGAAAGAGAACCAGGTGATATACGATGACTTTGAGGCACAGCTGAAAGCCAATCCCACCAAGGTGAAGGCTTGGTTTGACAAGGCCCAGCAGGTACGTGCCCTCTGCGACTCACTGTACAACTTTGCCGGAGAACTTAAACTGGCTATTGTGAGAGAGGCCGATGGCAGCGATGCTGATGTGAAAAATATCAAGAACAAGGAGGATTTGGAGGCAGCCAATCAGGTGATGTTGGCACCAGGCAGAGGTAAAGGTGAAGCCCTCTATCAGGCCATCAATAGCTTCCGCACCCGTATCCTTACCATGGTGACTGACCCCGCACGCCGAGAGATTATCAGCAGTAACCTTTCTACCGAGATTCCCAAGAATGCTGTTGCCATGGGGAAAAACTGGCAGGAGTACATGTTTGAAGACATGCCCGTGGCTGCTGCCGTGACCCTGCTCTCCAAGTTGCAGAGCGATGTGCGCTATGCAGAGGGAGAGGTGCTGCACTCTTTGGTGGCAAATATCGACATGAAGGATATCCGTGTCAATTCGCTCAACGCCTTTGTGATACCCAATTCGCAGACCATTGTGCGAGGCGACCGCTTTTCTGCGCGTATTGTGATGGCGGCGGTAGATACCACTCAGGTGCCCGATATCTATATAGGCAACCGCAAGATGGACTTGAAGGATGGACTTTATGAAACAGTGTGCGGCAAGACGGGCGACTTTACTCTGAGCGGATTTATCGAGACTACCAATGGTGGTGGACAAAAGTTGCGCCGCGACTTTGAACAGAAATATACCGTGGTAGATCCCAGTGCCACCGTATCCGCTGACCTGATGAACGTGCTCTATGCCGGTTATAACAACCCCCTGAGTGTCAGTGTACCTGGCGTGCCGCTCAACAAAGTGCAGGCCACCATGAGCGGAGGCACTCTGCAACCCGTAGGTCCTGGGCGCTATATCGCACGTCCTACGGCTGTGGGCAAGAATGTCACTATTACCGTCACCTCTACCAATACAGGCAGAACACAGCAGATGGGGCAATATACCTTCCGCGTGCGCAAGCTACCCGACCCAACCCCATATATCACGGTCAAAGACGAGCAGGGCAATCCCAGCAGGTTTGTTGGAGGCAACCTGACAAAGGCAGCCCTGATGGCGGCCGATGGGATTGGTGCAGCCATTGATGATGGCATCCTCGACATAGGATTCAAGGTGTTGGAATTTGAAACCGTGTTCTATGACAACATGGGTAATGCTGTGCTGATGGCAAGTCAGGGCGACCGCTTCTCACAGCGTCAGAAAGATACGTTCAGAAAACTAACCCGCAATCGCAGGTTCTATATATCACGCATCACCGCAGTGGGACCTGATGGTATCAACCGCAAACTCAGTGCCACCATGGAGGTGATAGTCAAATAACTTACAAAGACCATGACAATGAAAAAATCAGTGCTTATAATGATGATGGTGTGTGCCGCTTTAGTAGCAGTGGCGCAACCCAAAGCACGCCGGGCGCAAGCAGCAAAAAAGGCACAACAGAGTTCTACCCAACTCACCCGTCGTGCCCAACTTATGTTTCCCACTGCGGTAGATATGCCGCAAGAGGTGGTGTGGAAGCGTGATATCTATCGCGAAATCAATCTGGAAAAAGATGCCAACGCAGGACTTTACTATCCCGTGGAGCCTGTGGATAAGCAGCTCAACCTGTTTACATACATCTTTAAATTGGCGCTCAATGGCTATCTGCCCATCTACGAGTTTCGTTTGGATGGCAATGATGTGTTTACCGATTCTGCCAAGATAAAGATCAAGACAGTGCTTGACAACTATCACATCTTCTATGAAGAGAAAGATGGAAAACTGCGTGTGGATAACAGCGATATCCCATCGGCAGAGGTGAAGATGTATTATCTGAAGGAAAGTGCCTACTACGATCAGGCCAATTCCTCCTTCCACCGCAAGGTGCTGGCGTTATGTCCGGTGATGATGAGAGAAGACGATTTTGGAGGAACAGCCACCAAATATCCCCTGTTCTGGGTGAAATACAGCGAGTTGGAACCCTTCTTGAGTAGGCAGACAGTGATGACCAGCAATCTGAACAATGCTGCCACCATGAGTATGGACGACTTCTTTACACTCAATCGCTACGAGGGAAAGATATACAAAACCAACAACATGCTGGGCAGAACCCTGGCTCAATACTGCAAGACAGACTCTGCCATGAATAAGGAGCAGAAACGTATTGAAGCCGAGTTGGCGGCCTTTGAGCACAATATATTCGGCAACAAAGAGGTGAAGGATTCGCTTGATAGCATCGCATCTCTCGATCCCAAGGTGCAGAAACAGAAGGCGAAAGAGGCAAAGAAAAACAGAAGAGCCACCGTTAAGTCGAGCAGCAAGAAGAGTAAGAACAGTGGTGGCGGAAGTGCTGCTCGTGTCAGTGTGCGTCGCCAGCGCCATTAAAAGTTTATCCTCATCCTGTTGCGACATCACGCATGGTTGTATGGCGTGTTTGTTGTACGTGGGTGCATTGCAGGGTGTGCAATAGAGGCTGTTGCTCTCATGCTTTTCCTATAAGGTTAGGGTGGGAGGTATCGGCAGTAGGATTGTGAATTCTTTTCTTTTTTAATCACTAATAAATTTAAGACGTTATGAAGAAATTCTTTACTTTAGTGTTGGTTGCAGCCTTGTCTGCCATGCCTTCCATGATGCAGGCGCAGGTGAAGTTTGGTGTAAAGGCTGGTTTGAATGTTACACAGATGAGCCTGAGTCAGGATGTGGTGAGCAAGTCTAATCAGGAGGGCTTCTTTGTGGGTCCCACTGTGAAGGTTACTCTGCCTCTCGTGGGTCTTGGAGTGGATGCCTCTGCCTTGTATGATCAGCGTGATGCCAAGTTTAGTGGCGAGTTTGGTGACGAGAAGGTGTCGCAGCGTAGCATCAATGTGCCCATCAATCTGCGTTATGGTATTGGTCTTGGCAGTTTGGCCAGCGTGTATTTGGCAGCCGGTCCGCAGTTTGGCTTCAACATCGGTCAGAAGAACTATTTTGGAGAAGACGGCTTCAAGTTCAAGGACAGTAACTTCAGCGTCAATGTAGGTGCTGGTGTGTCAGTTATCAGTCATCTCGAAGTGGGCTTCACCTACAACATTGCTGTGGGTAAGACAGGAGAGCTCAGTTGGAAGGATGGCGCCAAAATCAATGCCCGAGCCAACTCATGGCAGGTGTCGGCAGCCTACTACTTCTAAACACATCGTTTTGCAATCGCATTACAAATTTTATTGAAAGGCAGTGTTATCGCTGCCTTTTTGTTATTTTTTATGTTCAAAAGTGTTGAAATCCAAATATTTCTTTTACTTTTGCATTACGTTAGTAATATTGAGAGAGAGAAATGAAGCAGGTGACAGAGAAAACTATCGACCTTGATTTGATATTGAGCAGCAAGATGGGCTCAAAGGCCAAGTTTGTGCCTCGTCCCTTTGTGTCGTGGCTTAAACGCGTCATTCATCAAGATGAGGTAAACAGGTTTCTTTGGGAGAGCAGGCATCTCTCTGGTACCGAGTGGCTTGAGGAGTGCGTTCGCTATTTGGATATGACGCTTCAGATTGTGGGCGAGGAGAATCTCCCTGCCAAAGACGATGGCAAACTCTACACTTTTGTGAGCAATCATCCCCTTGGAGGTGCCGATGGAGTGGCACTTGGATCCATCATCGGCAGACACTACGACGGGAATTTTCGCTACTTGGTCAACGACCTGCTGATGAACCTTCCCGGACTGGCTCCCGTGTGTATTCCTATCAACAAAACGGGTTCACAGAGCCGTAGCTTTCCGCAGATGGTGGAAGATGGGTTCAAGAGCGATAATCACATTTTGATGTTTCCCGCAGGTATATGCTCGCGACGCATAGATGGAAAGGTGCAAGATATTGCATGGAAGAAAACCTTCATCACCAAGAGTGTGGAGTATCAGCGTGATGTGGTGCCCATCCACTTTAGTGGCAGCAACTCAGACTTCTTCTACAAACTTGCCTCTTTTTCCGATAAGTATGTCAAAAAGATAAATTTAGCCATGCTCTTTCTGGTGGATGAGATGTACAAGAACGTGCATAAATCATTTCAGGTTACCATTGGCAAACCTATTCCCTGGCAAACGTTCGACAAGAGTAAGAGTGCCTCTACTTGGGCGCAAGAGGTGAGGTCGCGTGTGTATGCGCTGTAGCCAGTATTCCCCGTCCTTCACTCAACGAAATAAGAAAGCATAAATTCCCGCATAAAAGAATGGAACAAGAGATTATTCGGCCTATCGACAAGTCTTTACTGAAGAGCCAGCTCACCCCTGAGCGCCAGTTGCGTATGACCAACAAAAGTCATAACGAGATTTACATTGTGGATGCCCATAACGCCCCTGATGTACTTTTGGAGATAGGCCGCCTCAGAGAGATAGCCTTCCGTGAGGCTGGAGGTGGTACAGGAAAGGCATACGACCTTGATGAGTTCGATACCAAAGACAACTGCTACAAGCAACTTATCGTATGGAATCCCGAGGCTGAAGAGATTATTGGTGGCTATCGCTACATTCTGGGTACCGATATTGAGGTGGCTGCCGATGGCCAGCCCATTCTTGCCACCAGTCACATGTTTCATTTCTCCGAGAAGTTTATGACCGACTATATGCCACAGACCATCGAACTGGGCAGAAGCTTTGTGTCGGTACCCTATCAGAATACCAATAAAAATGGGTCGAAGAGTCTTTTTGCGCTCGACAATCTGTGGGATGGTTTGGGAGCCCTCACTGTCATTAAACCCAATGTGAAGTACTTCTTTGGCAAGATGACCATGTACCCCTCGTATATCCGCAAGGGCAGAGACATGATTCTCTTCTTTCTGAAGAAACACTTTGATGACAAGGAGAACCTCATCACTCCGATGAAACCGCTGAAGATAGAGGAGGATCCGAAGGAACTCGAAGCCCTGCTCTGCGGAAAGGATTTCAAGGAAGACTATGTGATACTCAATCGCGAGATACGCCGACTGGGCTATAATATACCGCCACTGGTCAATGCCTACATGAGCCTCAGTCCCACCATGAAGCTTTTTGGCACTGCCATCAACTACGGATTTGGCGATGTGGAAGAAACGGGAATACTCATTGCGGTGGATGAGATACTTGAAAACAAGCGAATGCGTCACATCGATTCTTTCATCAAGGAGCATCCAGAGGCGTTGAAGATAACCAGTGGTGCCAACAAGGTGATTTACAAAGATCGGTGCAATGCGTGATGAGCCAGCACACGGAAAGATGCAGATGATGAAAGGAATAGACTCCATTATTTGAGAAGAATATGACATATAACACCCCATTGAGAAACCTGCTGATACTCTGTATGTGGCAGGTTTTTGCTTTTTCGGTACATGCGCAGACCCATGAGGCACTGCAGGTAAAGGAAATCACACTGTCTAATGGACTTAAAGTGTGGGTCAACCAAGACCATTCGCAGCCCACAGTCTTTGGTGCTGTAGTGGTCAGGGCTGGTGCCGTCGATTGTCCTAACACGGGCATAGCCCATTACTTTGAACACATTATGTTCAAGGGCACCGATAGTATTGGCACCGTGGACTACACCGCCGAGAAAGTGTGGCTCGACAGTATCTCCCACTGCTATGCGCAATTGGGAACCACGAGTGATGCCGAAACCCGCACAAAGATACAGCAGCACATCAACCAACTAAGCATCAAGGCGTCAGAGTATGCCATCCCCAATGAGTTCAATCGCTTGGTGTCGTGTTTGGGCGGTTCTAACCTCAATGCTGCCACCGGACAAGATGTTACGTTCTATCACAACAGTTTTGTTCCTGCCTATCTGGAGCAATGGTGCGAACTGAACAGTCATCGCCTTATTCATCCTGTGTTCCGTCTCTTTCAGGGCGAGTTGGAAACGGTGTACGAGGAGAAGAATATGGGATCTGACCACATGATGGGAACCGCCTTAGACACCATCTTTTCCAAAGTTTTTGCAGGTACTCCCTACGCCTATTCCATTCTTGGTAGTACAGAGAACCTTAAAAATCCAAATTTGGCGGACATGCAGCATTTCTTTGAGCAGTATTACGTGGCGGGCAACATGACACTGGTGCTCTGTGGCGATGTGCCCGATGCCGAGTCAATGCGACCCCTGCTGGAACGTACCTTTGGTAGATTGCGCCCTGGCACGGCTCCACAGCGCAAGCATGAGAGCATAAGCGAGTTTACGGGAACCACAGAAGAGATACTCTTGCCTATCCCCATTGTCAAAGGTGAGGTGATGCTCTACCATGCTCCAGGCAATTATGATGCAGATGCACCAGCGGTGGATCTGGCGCTGAATATCCTTGCCAATGAGAGCCAAACTGGTTTCCTCGACTCTCTTACCAATGCCCACAAAGCCATGATGCTCACCACACGCCGCCTTACTGTTGGTGATGTCGGGGTGTGCGCAGCACTCATTATCCCCAATCTCATGGGGTCGCGAGAAAAGGCAGAAGCAATGTTCTTAGAGCAGGTAGAACGATTGAAAAAAGGCGATTTCACCGAGGAAATACTTCAGAAACTCAAGGTAGAGAAGCTGCGCTCGATACTCACGCAGATGGAAACAGTAGATGGCAGAAGCATGATGATGATAGAAGCTCTCTCTGAAGGCAAGCAGTGGCAGGATGTGCTGGCGATGCAGCAACGATATA
>SAMEA3663028__coassemble_505_pt1 | contig 15078 bp, 11 predicted proteins | sample SAMEA3663028__metabat2_low_PE_038 | metagenome-assembled genome bin SAMEA3663028 (sample SAMEA3663028) | pig gut metagenome | biome: pig gut; feature: pig-associated habitat; material: faeces | place: France | collected 2012 | reverse complement strand
AGGATTGTTGGGGCACCATGTATGCCATGCTGACAGAGTATCCTGAACTCTTGGTATTTTACAATGGTCCTAAGTGCGGCGCATCTGCACCTGACCATGCACATCTGCAGGCGGGTATGGGATGCACTTTGCCTTTGCAAACACAGTGGCAAAGACTTAGTCGTAGCATGACACCCATCGTTGAGCAGGAAGATGGGTCGGGAATATGGCAGCTCACAGACTATCCTGCCACCGCCTTTGCCGTGATTTCTCCCCATGAGCGTGGGGGGAGATCGTTGCTCAACAAGTTGTATCAGGAGCTGCCAGTGAGGGAAGGTGAAACAGAACCTATGCTCAATACACTGGCATGGCGCGAGGGCAAGCAATATGTGGTGGTAGTGATGCCAAGGAGCAAGCACCGCCCAGCATGTTATGATCCTCTTGCGGTGCCCCATATCATGGTAAGTCCCGGTGCGTTGGACATGGCGGGCATGTTGGTGTTGCCAAGAAAGGAAGATTTTGATGCCATCACCGATAAGCAGGCATGTGATATTCTCAAAGAGGTGTCGATGTCTGAAGCAGATGCAAAAAAACTCGTGGAGCGACTGAAGAAGCACATCTTGCAACAACAGTCGCGACACAGGCACTTGAAACTCTATGAGGAACAGCCAGAGGTGAATGTGGGCATTGTGAGTGGACAGAAGATTTGTTTTGCACTCAATGCTCCCTATATAGCCAAAGGAGCTATGGTACAGGGTGAGCAGGTGGTAGAGTATGCAGAGGGTGCCATTTTATGGAATGGCAATCATTATCGTGAACTTACTTTTGTGCCCCAGCATGCTGGAGGCTCATTCTCCTTACATGATGTGACTATAGGAATCAATTTCCACTGGGAACGCAAGGAAACACAGGTGTTTTCTGGTATTCTCAGACTGGTAGTTGATGCCGATCATCTCACCGCCATCAACCAGTTGCCAGTGGAGGATTATCTCAAGAGTGTTATTTCCAGTGAGATGAGTGCCACTTCATCGCTTGAATTGCTCAAGGCACATGCTGTTATCTCGCGTTCATGGTTGCTGGCACAGATAGAACGCCGCAAACAGAATCAGGGGGAACAAAACAGTTTCTTCTCGTTTGTAAAAAAGGATGATGAACTGATAAGGTGGTACGACCGAGAGGATCATACCCTCTTCGATGTGTGTGCCGATGACCATTGTCAGCGTTACCAAGGTATAACCCGACAAGTGGGTGAGGCGGTGGAGCAGGCTGTGAATCAAACGCGTGGCATGGTGCTGGCGTATGAGGGGCAAATCTGCGATGCACGTTTCAGCAAGTGCTGCGGTGGCATCACTGAGGAGTATCGCTATTGCTGGGAAGATAATGACAAACCCTATCTGGTGGCTGTGAACGACCCGTTCTGCAATACCAGCGACAAGCAAATACTGACTCAGGTGCTGAATGACTACGACTGTGAGACTCCCGACTTCTATCGTTGGACGGTGGAATATTCGCAGCAGCAACTGGCACACCTCGTGGCGGAGAAACAAAAGGAAGATTATGGTGATATCCTTGATTTGATACCGATAGAGCGTGGCAAGAGTGGACGCATTAGCAGGCTGCGCATCGTGGGTAGCAAGAAAACCATGATTATTGGAAAGGAGTTGGAGATCAGGCGCACGCTGAGCGAGAGCCACCTATACAGCAGTGCTTTTGATGTGGAGGTACTTGACAGGGTAGGAGGTGTGCCTTCGCGTTTTGTTCTCCACGGAAAAGGTTGGGGACATGGCGTGGGCTTGTGCCAAATTGGTGCTGCGGTGATGGGCAGCAAGGGATATAAATATGATGAGATTTTGCTGTTCTACTACAAAGGGGCAGGAATAGAAAAGATGTATTGAAACAATGAAAAATAATCAGCGATATTCTCCCTGGGCATGGGTGCCCAGTCTGTATTTTGCCGAGGGATTGCCCTATGTTACGGTGATGGTTATCTCAATGGTGATGTACAAGCGTTTGGGCCTTTCGAATGAAGATATCACCCTCTACACTTCGTGGCTGTATCTACCATGGGTGATCAAACCCTTTTGGAGCCCCTTTGTGGATGTGCTCAAGAGCAAGCGTTGGTGGATACTTGCCATGCAGATGCTGGTGGGGGCTGCTCTTGGTGGGGTGGCATTCACCATTCCCACCTCGCAGTGGCTGCAGGGCACTCTGTGCTTCTTTTGGCTGATGGCGTTTAGTAGTGCCACCCACGATATTGCCGCCGACGGCTTTTATATGCTTGGGCTCAATCATCACCAGCAAGCCACCTTTGTGGGTATCCGTTCCACCTTTTATCGCATTGCCACCATCTTTGGGCAGGGACTGCTTATTATGCTGGCGGGCAATTTGGAGGTGATAACCCGCAATGTGCGCTATTCGTGGAGTCTGATGTTCTATTTCATGCTGGGCATATTTATTCTCTTGTGGGTTTTTCACCAAGCAGTATTGCCTCGTCCCTCAGAAGACAGCGAGCATAGACACAGTACGCTGGGTGAGGTGTTTAGCGAGTTGTGGCACACGTTTTTCACTTTCTTTCGCAAACCACAGGTATGGGTGGGCATCTGTTTTTTGCTGCTCTATCGTATGCCAGAGGGACTACTGGTTAAGATATCTCCACTGTTTCTGATAGACTCGATGCGCAAGGGAGGCTTGGGGCTTTCGCCTGCCGAATTGGGATTTGTGCAGGGCACCGTGGGCGTAGTGGGGCTCTCCATCGGAGGCATTCTTGGAGGATTGGCGGCTGGGCGGCATGGACTGAAGCATTGGCTGTGGCCTATGGTGTGTGCCATTACCTTGCCCGATTTGGTTTATGTGTATCTTAGTTATGCTCTTCCCTGCAGTCTCACCGTTATCAATATATGTGTGTTTGTAGAGCAGTTTGGCTATGGTTTTGGATTCACAGCCTACATGCTCTATATGGTATATTTCAGTCAGGGCGAGCACAAAACTTCGCATTTTGCACTCTGTACAGCCTTTATGGCTCTTTCTATGATGCTACCTGGCATGGTGGCAGGCTATCTGCAAGAACTGTTAGGCTACCAGTGGTTCTTTATCCTGGTGGTCATCACTTGTTTCATCACCTTTGTGGTGACGTCATTTGTCAAGATTGACGAACAGTTTGGCAAAAAAACATCTGCCAACAATGCCGCATAGATATTAGAACTGCATGGAATGATTTAGCGGTGTAATGCCTGAAACACAATGGGGAGCACTTGATTGTCGTAATCGGCACTGGCTCCCATCATGCTGCCCAAACTGCCAAGGTTGGCAGCGTTGAATCCGTGGTTGGCTCCTTCTATTACGTGGAGTTTAGCGTCGGGATAGAGTTTTACAGCCCTCTCAGAGTTGGATATAGGTACGATGATGTCGGCAGAACCATGAATAATGGTAACTGGATTGGGGTAGGTGCCAATGTTGCTCCATACATCGTAGTCCTTGATGGCATTGATGTAGGTTTCGCTCATGCTCATGCTCATGCCACCCAGATTTCCCAAATTTCCTAAATTGCCTAGGTTTCCCCAGTTGCCCAAATTTCCCCACTGGTTCATCAAGTCGCCAAATTGGTTGACAAGTTCGGGAATGTTGAAAGCTGGATAAAAAAGTATCAGGCCACGCACATCCTTTGGACAGTCTTCTGCCACCAGAGCAGATACAAGTCCTCCCTCGCTCGAACCCAAAAGATAGATGCTGTCGGCATCCACTATGTCTAATTTGCTTACCGCTGCAAGTACGGTCTTCAGATCTTCTTCTTTGGTAAATACGGTCATGTCTTCAGTACTGCCATCGCTTTTACTCTCACTGCTTCCTCCACAGAAGTCGAAGCAGTAAGCCACCATCCCTAGATTGGCTATTTGGCGGGCATAATCTCTCATGGCCGCATGTGTGAGACTGCTACTGTGCGAAAGGATTACGGCAGGGGCTTTCTTTCCCGGTGTCACCTTGGTGTACATCAGTCCATAGATCTTCAGGTCGCCCTTTTTGCAGCTAAATTCTACGCTGTCGAGTACGGCTTCTGTGATTGTGGAATCTTTGCCTCTTTCACTTTCATTGTTTTCATCACCCAAGGTATTGTTATTATCATTGCCACAAGCACAGAAAAAGGTGGCAAACAGGGTGATGCCCAAAAGTTTGAAGAAAGGTGTGCGAACTCTCATCTCAAAAGTCTTTTTCATTGTGTCCATTATTGAAGATTTGGTGTTTGTTTTATATAGAGTGTTGACATCCGTAATTCATAACACGCCACTCCAAACGCAAAGGTAGTCACTTTTTCGTAATGACGTATGCGAATTGTTCAGAATTGTTGCCCCAATTCACCAGCCACCTTTAATATCTCAGGGGGAGGCTGGAGGATGAAGGAGTGACAATGCACCGAAATAATCGTAGGAAAAAGCACTGATATTGAAAAAAATATCGTTAAATTTGCACTGTTCTTCTAAATAAATGCTGAATATGGAAAGAATTAAACACCAACTTGCCCTTTGGGGTATGGCGCTGATGGCAGTATTTGCCCTAAGTGCTTGCGAGAACGAGGATACAGACACCGCTTACGACCTGAATGGCATATGGCAAGGAGATATTGTGGGCGAATATTACAGTCATCGTTACGGCGTCTCAACCGAGCAATGGGATACCGAGATACAGTTCCATCAAGACGGAGCTTTCTCTAACGGAGGATGGGGAGAGCAGCGTGACTATAACCGCCGTGACAGATTATATAGGCGTTATAGTTTTGACTGGTCGGTAAACCACGGTAGAATTTACATTGAATATTCTGATGACTACAGGGTGATTATCAGGGATTATGAACTGTATAGTGTAGGCACGGGCATGCGCTTCAGAGGATATATGGATGGGTATGACGACAGAAACTTCTCTGCCTCGTTCAATTTGATAAAAGTGTCCAACTGGACTGATTGGGACTATTAAGGCAAATTTGCTTGCCTGCGATTTTGCGGTTTGCCCAAAATCTTGTAAATTTGCAAGATAGTTTCTCAAAAGTAGAAGATGGAGACAGGCAAAAAAACATTGTTGGCAATGACACTTGAAGAACTCAAGGCGGTGGTTACCGCTTTGGGGATGCCTGCGTTTACGGCAAAGCAAGTGGCACAATGGCTCTACCAAAAGCACGTTAGAAGCATTGATGAAATGACCAACCTGTCGAAGGCAAACCGAGAGAAACTGCAGGTTGCCTACACTGTGGGTGGCTTGGCACCTATAGAGCGATTGGAGTCGGTGGATGGCACCGTGAAATACCTGTTTCCTGTATCTTCGGGTAAGTATGTTGAAACAGTGTTCATACCAGATGGAGAGCGTGCCACGCTGTGCGTGTCGAGTCAGGTGGGCTGCAAAATGAATTGCTTGTTTTGTCAGACTGGAAAACAAGGGTTTGAAGGACAGCTTACGGCAGCGGACATCCTGAACCAGATATACTCGCTGCCCGAGGCAGAGCGCTTGACCAATGTGGTGTTTATGGGGCAAGGAGAGCCGATGGACAATCTTGACAATGTGTTGCGCACCACGGAGGTGCTCACGGCGGCATGGGGATATGCCTGGAGCCCAAAACGTATCACGGTGAGTAGCGTGGGAGTGAAAAACAAATTCAAACGCTTTCTTGACGAAAGTGAGTGTCACGTGGCTGTGAGCATGCATTCTCCCTTTCATGAACAGCGTGTGGCGCTGATGCCAGCAGAGAAGCAAATGCCCATCAGGGAGGTGGTGGACTTGCTGAGACAGTACAACTTTACTCATCAGCGTAGGTGCTCGTTTGAGTATATATGTTTTGGAGGATTAAACGATTCGCTTACCTATGCCCGAGAGATAGTGAAACTGACACAAGGGTTGGAATGTCGAGTCAATCTGATACGCTTCCATGCCATCCCGCAAGTGGATTTGCCACCATCCGACGAGAAAAAGATGGAAGTGATGCGCGATTATCTCACGGCTCATGGTGTTTTTGCCACTATCAGGGCAAGCAGAGGGCAGGATATTTTTGCTGCCTGCGGACTACTTTCTACAGCAAAAAGAATGGATCAGTTGCCAACAGGGCAGCATAAAGATTAAACCTATACACAGAAAAAAAGAAATGGAACAACAGAGAATAAAGGTGGCCATCACACATGGCGATACAAATGGAGTGGGATATGAGGTGATTCTCAAGGCTTTTGATGACCCGCAGATGCTTGAACTATGCACTCCTATCATTTACGGTTCTCCCAAGGTGGCTGCATATCACAGAAAGGTGTTGAATCTGCAAACCAATTTCACCATCATAGAAAAGGCAGAGGAGGCAAAAGAAGGAAAGTTGAACCTGCTTACCACCTTTGACGATGAGGTGAAGATAGAGTTGGGCACCCCTGCTAAGGAGGCGGGAGAAGCTGCACTGGCAGCACTCGACAGGGCCATGACAGATTATCGCTCTGGACTTTATGACGTGATAGTTACTGCCCCCATCAACAAGAAAACCATACAGAGCAATTTGTTCCACTTTTGTGGTCACACAGAGTACATTGAGAGTTGTGTGGGCGATGGCAACAAAGCCTTGATGATACTGATGAATGATGTTCTGAAGGTGGCATTGGTGACCACTCATCTGCCTATCAAGGATGTGGCAAGCGCCATTACCAAGGAAGCCATTGTAGAGAAGGCGATATTGTTGAACAATAGTTTGAAGCGAGACTTCGGACTTACACGGCCTCGCATTGCAGTGTTGGCTCTTAATCCACACGCAGGAGATGAAGGACTGCTGGGCAAAGAGGAAAACGAGGTGATCATGCCAGCCATCTCAGAACTGGAGAGTAAGGGTGTGATGGCGTTTGGACCGTATGCTGCTGATGGATTCTTTGGCAGTGGCAACTATCGCCACTATGATGCTGTGCTCGCCATGTATCACGATCAGGGACTTGCCCCCTTCAAAACCTTGGCACAGGAAAATGGGGTGAACTATACGGCCGGACTGCCCATTGTGCGCACTTCGCCCGACCACGGCACTGCCTACGATATTGCAGGCAAGGGAGTGGCAGACGCCCAGTCCTTCCGTGAGGCGATATATGCAGCCATAGATATCTATCGAAACCGAAAGAATTATGATGAGGCTGGTGCTCATCCGCTTCCCAAACTCTACCATGAAAAGCGTGACGAAAGTGAAAAAGTGCGCTTTGCTGTGAATAAGCGAGAGATGCCCAAGAGGGAAGACAATAAGAAAAAGGAAGAGAATAGCGCTGAATGAAGAAGAAATACCAAAACGGCTTCTTTATCTTTGGTATTGCCGTACTGGTAATTATGGTCAGTCAACTGGACTTTTTGCAGGTTAGTGCAGGAGTGCAGCGGGCAGGCTATTGGTTTGTTGCAGTGGTGGCGCTGTGGTTCTTCTTGTACATATTCAATACATCTGCGTGGTATCTCATTATCAAAAGTCAGACAGGAAAGAAGATCTCTTTTTGGTGGATTTATAAACTCACGGTTTCGGGATTTGCCCTTAACTATGCCACTCCTGGAGGCTTGATGGGTGGCGAACCCTATCGGATGATGATGCTTTCCCCAAAGATAGGATCTGAGAAAGCATCCTCTTCGGTTATTCTTTATGCCATGACCCACATCTTCTCTCATTTTTGGTTCTGGCTGTTATCTGTGGTGCTCTATGTGGCAATGCACGGAGTAAATGTGCCGATGGCTATCCTGTTGGGAGCGGTGACGGCTTTTTGTGTGCTCGCCATCTGGTTTTTTATTAAGGGATATAAAAAGGGCATTGTGCTCAGTTGTATGAACATTCTCAGCAGGTTTCCGTTGCTCAAGAAGAAGGCTAAAGTGTATCTGGACAGGCACGAGCAACAACTATCTGCCATTGATGCTCAGATAGCGGCCCTGCATGGACAGAACCGACGCACCTTTGTGGGTGCAGTGTGTTTGGAATTGGGTTGCAGAATAGTGTCTGCATTAGAGATATTTTTCATCCTCTTGGTGCTTATGCCATCAGCCAATTATCTGGATAGTATTCTGATATTGGCATTCACCTCTCTGTTTGCCAATATGCTGTTTTTTCTGCCTCTGCAGTTGGGCGGCAGAGAAGGTGGCTTTCTGATGTCGGCAAAAGGACTGGCACTTACCGCTGATGCTGGCATTTTTGTGGCGCTTCTGGTGAGAATACGTGAACTTATATGGACAGCCATCGGCTTGGCTCTGATAAAATTCGACAAAAAACAATAAATAATAAGCCAAACCAACAGCAGAATCAATAAAAAGCAATACCTTTGCAAGGTGTTATGAAAACCGCAGAACTGCAAAATATCAAGCAACGGTATAACATCGTAGGAAATTGCGATGCTCTCAATCGTGTGCTGGACGTGGCCTTACAGGTGGCGCCCACAGACGTGAGTGTACTTATCGTAGGCGAAAGTGGTGTGGGCAAGGAGATTATTCCCAGGGTGATTCACGACAACTCGCCCAGAAAGCGTGAAAAATACTTTGCCATCAACTGCGGTTCTATCCCTGAAGGAACTATCGACAGTGAACTCTTTGGTCATGTCAAGGGTTCTTTTACCGGGGCTATCAATGATTCACCAGGCTATTTTGGCGTGGCAAACAAGGGTACATTGTTCTTGGACGAGGTTGGCGAACTGCCTATAGCTACACAGGCACGACTGCTCAGAGTGCTTGAAACCGGAGAATATATCCCTGTGGGTGCCACAGAGGTGCGCAAAACGGATGTACGCATTGTAGCCGCAACCAACGTGAATATCCGCAAGGCTATTAGTGAGGGTCGTTTCAGAGAGGACCTCTATTATCGACTGAACACCATTTCTATACAGATGCCTCCGTTAAGGGAGAGAGGGGAAGATATAGCACTGCTCTTCAGACTCTTTGCCCTGCAGATGGCAGAGAAATATCGTATGGAAAGGGTTACCCTCACTCCCGAGGCAAAGGAACTGCTGATGAAATACAAGTGGCCTGGGAATGTACGACAGTTGAAGAATATCACCGAGCAGATATCTATACTGAGTAGGGAACGCACCATCACCGCAGAGATGCTGCAGCGCTTTATCCCACGCGACGTGGAAAGCAAACAGTTGGTGGCTCCTCACAAAGAAAATGACGGAGAACATGGCTATGACCAAGAGCGTGAAGTGCTGTTCAAAATACTGTTTGAACTAAAAGGTAGTGTGGCAGAACTGCAGAGAGAGGTCAATGAACTGAAAAAGAGGATGGGGCAGGACTTGCTGCCCGTGGCACATACTCACTCGCTCTATCTCGACCCCGAAATGAAACCGGCTGCAGAAGATGCCATTGCCGAAGAGTATATAGAACCAGAAAAGGAGAGAAAAATAGAAGGCGAAGCTACAAAAAATACGGAGGAAGATTCACGCAGACCACACGAAGTAGAGCGAGAGAGCCTGAACTTGAATAAGTTGGAAAGACAAATGCTGGAGAAAGCTCTGGAACGCAATGGGGGCAACCGCAAAAAAGCTGCACAGGAACTGGGAATGTCTGACCGTACACTCTATAGAAGATTGAAAGAATATGGACTAATCCTATTGCTCTGCATCTGCTCAATAGTGTCGTTCTCATCGTGTTCAGTATCCTATAAGTTCAATGGTGCCAGTATTGACTATAGCACTACAAAAACCATAGAGATAGCCGATTTTCCGATTCGCTCTGCCTATGTGTGGGGTCCCATGGCGCCCATCTTCAACAATAAGCTCAAAGATATCTATGCCAATCACACCAAACTGATACAGGTGAGACGCAATGGAGACTTGAAAATAGAAGGAGAAATCACACGCTACGACCAGCGCAACAAATCTGTATCTGCAGAGGGATATTCGGCACAGACTGAGCTCTCAATGACGGTGAATGTGCGTTTCACCAACAATAAAAATCATGCAGAAGATTTTGAAAAGCAGTTTACTGCCACGTCAACATACGAGACCACACAGACACTCAACTCTGTACAGGAGGAATTGGTGACGCAGATGGTAAAGGAAATTACAGACCAGATATTCAATGCAACCGTAGCCAATTGGTAATCATGACAAATCTTACAGACTACATCAATCATCCGCAGCTGTTGGATAGAGACACTCTTTACGAGTTGCGCTCCATGCTTGCATTGTATCCGTATTACCAGCCGGCACGTTTGCTTTTGCTCTACAATCTGTATTTGCTACACGATCCCTCGTTTAATGAAGAACTGAAAAGAGCCTCTTTCTATATCACTGACAGGGAGAAATTGTTTCAGATGGTAGAGGCGGCGCACTATCAGTTGCATAAGCCTGAGCAGGAGGAAAAACAAACCTCTGTAGAGAGAATAGAGGGAGGGAGCGACAGAACCATATCGCTGATAGATGATTTCCTTGACAGCATACCTCAAGAGGAAGCAGCAGAGCCAGAGAAAAAGAAACGAAAGCCTACGCCTGCCGATGCTACAGTAGATTATGTGGCATATCTGTTGGAGTGCGACCAGGAAGAGGAGGAGAGTGATGCAGAGGAGAAAACTCCACAGTTGAAAGGGCATAGCTTAATTGACAGTTTTATAGCACAAGAAGGTGGAAAGATAGTGCTCGATGAGTCGCCTGAGTATGTGCCAGAGTTGACAGATGAGATAATGGAAGTATCTGAAAATGGCACCGACAGCGGATTTTTTACTGAAACACTTGCCCGAATTTATGTAAAACAGGGCAAATATGACAAGGCATTGCAAATTATTAGACAGTTAAGTTTGAATTATCCAAAAAAAAATGTTTACTTTGCAGACCAAATTCGTTTCTTGGAGAAATTGATTATCAATGACAGCAGGAAACCTAACGCTCCAAAGGCATGACAGTGCACAGAAGAGTATATAAATAAAAAAGAAACAAAAACAAATAAAATTAAAACACAAGAACAACATTATGTACACAGTATTAGTAATCCTTATCTGTTTGGCAGCCGTGTTGATGATAGGCATCGTGTTGATACAGGAGTCAAAGGGTGGCGGTTTGGCTGCCGATTTCTCTTCTTACAATCAGATAGGTGGAGTAAGAAGAACAACAGAGTTTTTAGAGAAAGTGACATGGGCATTGGCTGCTGCCATGGTGGTAATCAGCGTGCTCTGTGCCTACACAGCACCTCGTGCAGTAGAAAAAGGATCGGTGATGGAGGGTATAGAGAATCCCACCACCAATCCGCAAAACCTTCCAGGCTTTGGCGCCAGTCAGTCTAAGCAGCAAGCTCCTGCTGGTCAACAGGCACCTGCGGCACCTGCAGAGAAGGCTCCCGTTGCTCCTGCACAGCCTAAATAAAATAAGAAAGAATGGCGAAGGAATGAAAAAAGTACGTGATTTGTTTGGCTAAATCAAATAAATCACGTACCTTTGCAACCGCTTTCAGCAATGAAGGCAATCATGGTGCCCGTAGTTCAGTTGGTTAGAGCGTCAGATTGTGGTTCTGAATGTCGTGGGTTCGAGTCCCACCGGGCACCCAAAGAAGTGACTGTTTCAGTCACTTCTTTTTTTGGTAGTACGCTCGGCATGAGCATTGTCAAATGGGTGCAAGTGCCGAAGCCACCCTAATAGCGGGAAGACTAATACACTATAGAAATTGTATGCATTGGGGTTTGACTCATCCTCTAAGATGTTGAAAGCCTTGCCTTCTGGCATTCTCTCGAACTCTAACGCAAAATAATGCGTCTGACCAACGTTGTCAAAAATCATGTATCGATTTTCTGCCTCAGTGTTTATTGGCATATTGATGCTATTGATTAGATGATAGCTATTCAATCCCAATTAACAAGGGAAAAGAATGAAAATAATGCCGAAATTCTCAAAGCTTTTTTCGCAGAAATTGCCGAAATTCTCAAAGATATGCACCTCGTTTATTCCAAAATTCTCAGTGCATACTAATCAAACAATCCACTCGTTAGGTTTACTGCATCCACTCTTTCTCTGACCTCAACTGAAAAAGGTATGTAACACAGTGACCCATATTTTGCTTATAAAAGAAAGGAGAACGCCGTGGTTGACTTTCTCTATTATGTCATGTGGCGTTCTCCGTATCAATGTTATTTGGTGAAGCGTATCCAGTCAACATCGAGGAAAGCTCCATCGTTCATCTTGGTAGGTCGGCAGTTGAAGAATCCTACTTTCGCTCCTATCCATCTTCCTTCCTTCACAAGGAAAGGCTCTCCAGCTTGTTTGAATTTCTTTCCATCAAGGCTGTACTCAAACTGTGCGTGCGCCTTGATGCTGTTGCCTGTGCCACTGCTCTTCACTTTCATACGCACAAGGATGTAGTCTGTGGCATGTCGTGGTTTTGGCACATCATCAACGGCATATTTCTGTGTGTATGGTTTGTCCATAGGTTTCAAGTCGATAGGGAACTCCATGATGGTTTCTTCTGCCTTGCCCTTGAAAGCATCACGGCACACAACATATCTCATCACACAGCCCTCCTTTGTAGATATGAACTTCAGAGCGGCATAGTCCTGACCTTTCAGAATGAATCCAGCTTCCTCACCCTTAGCCTTGTTGCTGGGGTTGGGGACGAAGCGGAGACGTGCGGTGCAGGTGAAATTCTCTGTAGGGAGCTTCTGCAGAAGGGTGTTCTGCATGTCGCTGAGATTGCGGTAGCCCTCGGGCTGCTGTACACCATAGAGGCGGAGACGTGACTTTTTGGCGTCACAGAAATACCAGTAGTGTGAGTAAGGACCCTCAAACTGCCACTGCAAACCTAACTTTGTTGATGAGAATTCGTCGTCCTCATTGGGCTGAAATACTCCGCTCGATGGTAGATCTGGCTTTTTCCATACGGTGACAGGGTCGCCACAGCCGTCTTTATCCTTGTCGTCGCCGATGATGAGCCAGTCGTCAACCCAACGTGCGGGCTGCAGGTGGACAACACGTCCGTAGGCATGTTTGTCCTGGAAATGTAGGAACCAGTCCTCGCCCTTCGGTGTATCTACCCATGCTCCTTGGTGAGGGCCGTTGATCTTAGACTTGCCTTGTGCCATACCAACATACTCCTCGTATGGGCCGAAGGGATCTTTAGAGCGCAGTATAACCTGCCATCCGTATTTCACACCGCCGGCGGGCGACATGATATAGTAATAGCCATTGCGTTTGTACAGCTTTGTTCCTTCAATGGTAGGCTGATCCTCATGTCCGTCGTAAATAATCCTTGCAGGACCAGTTACATGGCTTCCGTCGGAAGAGAGGGGCGCCATGAAGAGAACAGACTTTATCCCCGCACGTGAGCCGGCACAGCCAAAGGAGAGGTATGCTTTGCCGTCGTCATCCCACAGTGGACAGCAGTCGATAAGTCCCTTGCCCTTCATCACCCACTCAACGGGGCTCCACTGTCCTCGGGGATCTTTCGTCTTTGTCATAAAAAGTCCTTGGTCAGGGTCGCCGCAGTAGATGTAGAACCATCCGTCATGATAGCGGATGGATGGCGCCCAAACGTAGTTGCCGTGTTGTATGCGGCGTTTCCAGTCGATGTCGGTGTCCTTGTACTCAGGCAGAACAGGATAGTCGTTGGTCAGCGCCGCACCTATCAGCTCCCAGTTAACGAGGTCTGTACTATGGAGAATCTGCAGGCCGGGGAAGCAGGCAAAACTCGATGAGGTCATGTAATAGTCATTGCCCACGCGGCAGACATCAGGGTCAGAATAATCCGCATCAATAACTGGGTTGCGGTATTTGCCTCCGCTGACATTTGGATTCCATGTTTTCGACGGGGTTTGGGCTGTTGCTGGTGCCGCTGTGAGCAGCGTAGTGGCAACAAAAGTAATCAATAAATTTTTACGTTTCATGTAATGTAGTTTTATAGTCTAATATCAGATTCTTCGTATCCCTGCACTCAGGTCTCTATATTTGTCTTTTGCAAAGATAGTGCAAATGAGTGTAAAAACATCAAACTTGTTTGAAATGTTTTTGCCGAGTGCCATTTGTCCACTACAAAGTAAAATAAACGGATGCTCAAGTAATACAGAGAATTTTTCTGCATGTTCCCCCATCTTTGATGCCTTTTCTATATAACTGCTGTGGGAAGATCTTCTATCTTATATAATAATGTGTGAAATTCAATGCTTGTTTTGCAGACAGACATAAACAAAACAAGAGAACGAGATAGGAACTTTGAAAGTTAATAAATGTGAAACTCTAAATTGTTCCAAAACAAATGTTTTAAGAGAACAAATTGTGAAAATATGTAAAATACAATGGGTGCTATTTTATGTAAGAGAGTGAGGCTGATGAATGGGGAAGGAGTGGGCGTGTGAAGCACACCAAAGTGAACTCTGTTGACGGAGTAGTGGATGAATTTTTCTTTTATTCTGAGATTTCTGTAATCTGGCGAGAGTTATACATAGGAAAAATCGCTTCAGGTTTGAGTAGGTTTATTCCTTTTGTTCATTGCTTTGTTTTGGTGGATGAAGTGAGTACTGTGGATTGGAGCAAATGAGAAATGATTGCAAAAAACTAAATTTCGATGGAGTAGGGTTCTAATATGTGGTGATGGGCTGTCTTAAATATGCAAAAAGTAGGAGAAATGGCACCCGAATTTGTACATAAATAGTGTTTTTATCTCCAAAAGTGGGAGTTTGTCTTACCCTATTTTTGAGGACTTATTCCATACATTTTCAGCCCATTAGGTTTAAAAATACCCTCTCAATTTTCCCGAATTTTCAAACGCCTTTCCCCTCGTTTGAAAATTCAGAAAAATCGGAGATTTTTTTGTTTTGATGATGAATCAAAGAAGGGTTTACATTTCTTTGCATTTAGTTTTGAGTATTTAGATTTGTAAATAATCAACAAAATAAAACCAAGTGATTGTAAAATGTGCCAATTTGTAAAGTTGTAAACGGTAAATTACAATTCAAAACGCAACAAATTAAAATGTGAATACATGCGGTTTACAAATTGAAAGAATAAATATTCACACTTTATTTATGTTATATTATTAGTTGAAAATCAGTAACTTAATAGGAAATATTAAACGAAATAAATAAAAGAACGTGGATATATGTGGTTAAAAGAACTTCAATACCTGTAAAACCAGAAAGATTGAAAACAAGCAACTGAATAGCAGTTA
>SAMEA3663028__coassemble_498_pt1 | contig 15246 bp, 5 predicted proteins | sample SAMEA3663028__metabat2_low_PE_038 | metagenome-assembled genome bin SAMEA3663028 (sample SAMEA3663028) | pig gut metagenome | biome: pig gut; feature: pig-associated habitat; material: faeces | place: France | collected 2012 | reverse complement strand
GAACGCAAGAACGACGGTTTGTATAAGGTATTCGCAGAGAATTTCCCTATCACCGACACAAGAAATAACTTCGTGCTTGAGTTCTTGGATTACTATATCGACCCGCCCAGATACACCATCGACGAGTGCTTGGAGCGTGGACTGACCTATAGTGTACCCTTGAAGGCCAAGTTGAAACTTTATTGCACAGACCCCGATCACGAGGATTTTGAACCGGTGGTTCAGGATGTATTCCTTGGCCCTATTCCCTACATGACAGCCAACGGTACCTTTGTTATCAATGGCGCTGAGCGTGTGGTGGTATCGCAGTTGCACCGTTCGCCTGGCGTATTCTTTGGTCAGAGTGTACATGCCAACGGCACCAAACTCTACTCTGCACGTATCATCCCATTCAAGGGCTCGTGGATTGAGTTTGCCACCGACATCAACAACGTGATGTATGCCTACATCGACCGTAAGAAGAAATTGCCAGTGACCACTCTGTTGCGTGCCATCGGTTTTGAGACCGATAAGGAGATTCTTCAGATTTTCGACCTGGCAGAAGAGGTGAAGGTGAACAAGGCAAACCTGAAGAAGGTGCTCGGTGCCAAGTTGGCAGCTCGCGTGCTGAAGAGCTGGAATGAGGACTTTGCTGATGAAGATACCGGCGAAGTTGTTTCTATTGAGCGAAACGAGGTGATCATGGACCGTGAAACGGAGATTACCGAGGAGAATATGATGGACATCTTAGAGAGCGGTGCGCAGACCATCCTGGTACACAAGGATGAGAGTTTGGCACAAGACTTCTCTATCATCTTCAACACCTTGCAGAAAGATCCCAGCAACTCTGAGAAGGAGGCCGTGCTGTATATCTACCGCCAGTTGCGTAATGCCGATCCCGCTGATGATGCTTCGGCACGTGAGGTGATACAGAACCTGTTCTTCTCTGACAAGAGATACGACTTGGGTGATGTGGGTAGATACAGAATCAACAAGAAGTTGGAGCTGAACACTGAAATGGATGTGCGTGTGCTCACCAAGGAGGACATCATCGAGATTATCAAGTATCTCATCCAGCTGATCAACTCCAAAGCCGCTGTAGATGATATCGACCACCTGTCTAACCGCCGTGTGAGAACCGTGGGTGAGCAGTTGAGCAACCAGTTCTCTATCGGTTTGGCACGTATGAGCAGAACTATCCGTGAGCGCATGAACGTGCGTGACAACGAGGTGTTTGCTCCCACCGACCTTATCAATGCCAAGACTATTTCGAGCGTTATCAACTCGTTCTTTGGCACCAACCCCTTGTCGCAGTTCATGGACCAGACCAACCCTCTGGCAGAGGTGACACACAAGCGTCGTCTGTCTGCATTGGGTCCTGGAGGTCTGACGCGTGACCGTGCCGGCTTTGAGGTGCGCGACGTGCACTATACACACTATGGTCGTCTGTGTCCTATCGAGAGTCCTGAAGGTCCTAACATCGGACTTATCTCTTCGCTCTGCGTGTATGCCAAGATCAATGAGCTCGGCTTTATCGAGACTCCTTACCGCAAAGTGGAGAACGGTGTAGCCAATCTGGACAACGAGAATGTGGTATATCTCACCGCTGAAGAGGAGGAAGAGCATATCATTGGTCAGGGAAATGCTCCGCTCAATGATGATGGTACCTTTATCCGTGATGTGGTGAAGTGTCGTCAGGATGCAGATTTCCCCGTGGTGCCTCCCACAGAAGTGGATTTGATGGACGTTTCGCCACAGCAGATAGCCTCTATTGCTGCATCGCTCATCCCCTTCTTGGAGCACGATGATGCCCACCGTGCACTCATGGGTTCTAACATGATGCGCCAGGCTGTGCCTCTGCTTCACAATGAAGCTCCTATCGTGGGAACAGGTATAGAGAAACAGGTGTGCGAAGACTCACGCACCATGATTACCGCAGAGACCGATGGCGTGGTGGAATATGTGGATGCCACTACTATCCGTGTGCTCTACGACCGCACTGAAGACGAGGACTTTGTGAGTTTTGAACCCGCCCTGCGCGAGTATCGTATTCCTAAGTTCCGCAGAACCAACCAGAATATGACCATCGACCTTCGTCCTATCTGTACCAAGGGACAGCGTGTGAAGAAGGGCGATATCCTTACCGAGGGATATGCTACCGAAAACGGAGAATTGGCACTGGGTAGAAACCTGCTCGTGGCCTACATGCCTTGGAAGGGATATAACTATGAGGATGCCATTGTGCTTAATGAGCGTATTGTGCGTGAAGATGTGCTCACCTCTGTGCATGTGGATGAATTCTCACTCGACGTGCGTGAGACCAAACGCGGCTTGGAAGAGTTTACCAGCGATATTCCCAATGTGAGCGAAGAGGCAACCAAGGACCTTGATGATAATGGTATCATTCGTGTGGGTGCCCGTGTGGAGCCCGGTGACATTCTCATTGGTAAGATTTCTCCCAAGGGAGAGAGCGACCCCTCGCCCGAAGAGAAACTGCTGCGTGCCATCTTTGGTGACAAGGCTGGCGACGTGAAGGATTCTTCGCTCAAGGCCAACCCCTCTCTCTCGGGTGTGGTTATCGACAAGAAACTCTTTGCACGTGCCATCAAGACCCGTCAGACCAAGCAGCATGACAAGGTGGTGCTGGCAAAGATTGACGAGGAGTATGCAGCCAAGGGCGATGACCTGAAGGACATCTTAGTAGATAAGTTGCTCACCCTCACCGAAGGAAAGGTGTCGCAGGGCATCAAAGACTACAGTGGTGCAGAGATTATCACCAAGGGTAGCAAGTTTACAATGACCAACTTGAAGAATCTGGAATACAGCGATATACAGATAAGTCAGTGGACCGACGACGAGCATACCAACGACCTCATTGCCAAGTTGATTATCAACTACATGAAGAAGTACAAACTGCTTGATGCCGAGATGAAGCGCAAGAAGTTTGCCATCACCATTGGCGATGAACTTCCCTCGGGTATCCTGCAGATGGCAAAGGTTTATATTGCCAAGAAGCGTAAGATTGGTGTGGGAGATAAGTTGGCTGGACGTCACGGAAACAAGGGTATCGTGTCTAAGGTGGTGCGCCAGGAGGACATGCCGTTCTTGGAAGACGGACGCCCTGTGGATTTGGTGCTCAACCCTCTGGGTGTGCCCTCTCGTATGAACTTGGGTCAGATTTTCGAGGCTATCCTCGGTGCTGCCGGTAAGCGTCTGGGTGTGAAGTTTGCCACTCCTATCTTTGATGGAGCCAAACTGGAGGATTTGGCAGAGTGGACCGACAAGGCAGGTCTGCCCCATCTGTGCTCAACCCACCTTTATGACGGTGAGACAGGAGAGCGTTTCGACCAGCCCGCCACCGTAGGTATTACCTACTTCCTTAAATTGGGACACATGGTGGAAGACAAGATGCACGCTCGTTCCATTGGTCCGTACTCGCTCATTACCCAGCAGCCCCTTGGAGGTAAGGCACAGTTTGGTGGACAGCGTTTCGGAGAAATGGAGGTTTGGGCACTTGAGGCTTTCGGAGCCAGTCATGTGCTTCAGGAGATATTGACCATCAAGTCAGACGATGTGGTAGGCCGCAGCAAGGCATACGAGGCCATCGTCAAAGGTGAGCCGATGCCTACTCCCGGTATTCCCGAGTCGCTCAACGTGTTGCTGCACGAGTTGAAGGGACTTGGTTTGAGTGTTACCCTGGATTAAACCCATCGATAAAAACAATCAAAGACTATGGCTTTTAAAAAAGATACAAAGATAAAGAGCAATTTCACCAAGATAACCATTGGACTGGCTTCTCCTGAAGAGGTGCTGGAAAACTCGTTTGGTGAAGTAACAAAACCTGAGACCATCAACTACCGTACCTACAAGCCCGAGCGTGATGGACTGTTTTGCGAGCGTATCTTCGGTCCTACCAAGGACTTTGAGTGCGCCTGCGGAAAATACAAGCGCATACGCTACAAGGGTATAGTGTGCGACCGATGCGGTGTGGAAGTGACCGAGAAGAAGGTGCGTCGTGAGCGCACTGGTCATATCGAGTTGGTGGTGCCCGTGGCACATATCTGGTACTTCCGTTCACTGCCCAACAAGATGGGCTACCTGCTTGGACTGCCTACCAAGAAACTCGATGCCATCATCTATTATGAGCGTTATGTGGTGATACAGCCGGGTATTTTGGCTGGTCGCACCGATGCTGAGGGCAATCCCCTGTTGGGTTCCAATGCCTACGACCTTTTGTCGGAAGATGAATACAACGACTTGCTCGACAACGTGGTGCCCGCAGAAAACGACCTGCTGGAAGACAGTGACCCCAATAAGTTCATCGCCAAAATGGGTGCAGAGGCCATCTATGACCTCCTGGCCCGTCTGGACCTCGACACCCTGTCGTATGAACTGCGCGACCGTGCCAATTCAGACTCTTCCGTACAGCGTAAGAACGAGGCACTGAAGCGTCTGCAGGTGGTAGAGGCCTTCCGCTCAAGCAAGGAAATCAACAAGCCCGAGTGGATGATTCTCAAGATTATCCCTGTCATTCCTCCCGAGCTGCGCCCCTTGGTGCCCCTGGATGGCGGCCGCTTTGCCACATCCGACCTCAACGACCTCTATCGTCGTGTCATCATCCGCAACAACCGCTTGAAGAGACTGATTGAGATCAAGGCTCCCGAAGTGATTCTTCGCAACGAGAAACGTATGTTGCAGGAGGCTGTTGACAGCTTGTTTGACAACTCACGAAAGGGCAGTGCAGTGAAGAGCGAGAGCAACCGTCCGCTGAAATCTCTGTCAGACTCTCTCAAAGGCAAGGCAGGACGATTCCGTCAGAACTTGCTGGGTAAGCGTGTTGACTACTCTGCCCGTTCGGTAATTGTGGTGGGTCCTGAGTTGAAGATGGGTGAGTGCGGTCTGCCCAAGTTGATGGCAGCCGAACTGTACAAGCCATTTATCATCCGCAAGTTGATAGAACGTGGCATCGTGAAAACGGTGAAGAGCGCCAAGAAGATTGTTGATCGCCGTGAGCCCGTTATCTGGGACATTCTGGAGAATGTGATGAAGGGTCATCCTGTGTTGCTCAACCGTGCACCTACACTGCACCGTTTGGGTATTCAGGCATTTCAGCCCAAACTCATCGAGGGTAAGGCCATCCAGTTGCATCCATTGGCATGTACTGCATTCAACGCCGACTTTGACGGTGACCAGATGGCTGTGCATTTGCCCTTGAGCAATGAGGCCATCCTCGAAGCACAGATTCTGATGCTGCAGAGCCACAATATCCTTAACCCTGCCAACGGTGCTCCTATCACAGTGCCCTCGCAGGATATGGTGCTCGGACTCTATTATATCACAAAGATACGTCCCGGAGCCAAGGGAGAGGGACTAACCTTCTACGGTCCGGAAGAGGCTATCATAGCCAACAATGAGGGCAAGTGCGACTTGCATGCTCAGATTAAGGTGATGGTGGACGACCTTGATGAAAACGGCAACCCCATCAAACATCTTGTGGAGACTTCTGTGGGTCGTGTGATTGTCAATGGCATCATCCCCGATGCTGTGGGCTATGTGAACAAGATTATCTCTAAGAAGAGTCTGCGCGACATTATTGCCGATGTAATCAAGACTGTGGGATTTGCCGAGGCATGTGAGTTCCTCGACGGTATCAAGAACCTTGGTTACCGTATGGCATACGTGGCAGGTCTTTCGTTCAACCTCGACGACATCATCATCCCGAAGGAAAAGGCAGATTTGGTGGCACGCGGAAATGAAGAGGTGCGCCAGATTACCGAAAACTATAACATGGGATTCATCACCGACACAGAGCGTTATAATCAGGTTATCGATACATGGACGCACATCAACAACGACTTGGGCAATGTGCTGATGAAGGAGATGACCGAGGCCGACCAGGGATTCAATGCAGTGTTTATGATGCTTGATTCTGGAGCTCGTGGTTCTAAAGACCAGATCCGTCAGTTGTCGGGTATGCGTGGTTTGATGGCAAAACCGCAGAAAGCAGGTGCCGAGGGTGCACAGATTATTGAAAACCCCATCTTGTCTAACTTCAAGGAGGGTATGTCTGTGCTGGAGTACTTTATCTCTACCCACGGTGCACGTAAGGGTTTGGCCGATACTGCCATGAAGACGGCAGACGCAGGTTATCTGACCCGTCGTTTGGTGGATGTGTCGCACGATGTGATTATCAATGAGGAAGACTGTGGAACACTGCGTGGTTTGGTTTGCACAGCCCTGAAGAATGGTGATGAGGTAATCTCTACCCTCTCAGAGCGCATCCTGGGTCGTGTGTCTGTACACGATATCATCCACCCCACCACAGGAGAACTTATTGTGGCAGCCGGTGAAGAGATTACCGAGTCGGTGGCGCAGGCCATTGAAGATTCACCCATCGAGAGTGTGGAAATCCGTTCGGTACTCACTTGCGAGAGCAAGCATGGTGTCTGCATGAAGTGCTATGGCCGCAACCTTGCCACCCGCAAGATGGTGCAGAAGGGTGAGGCAGTGGGTGTGATTGCTGCACAAGCTATTGGTGAGCCTGGTACACAGTTGACCCTCCGTACCTTCCACGCCGGTGGTGTGGCTGCCAACGCAGCTGCCAATGCCAGCATTGTGGCAAAGAACGAGAGTTTGCTCGAGTTTGAGGAGTTGCGCGTCGTGCCGTTTGATGAGGATGGCAGAGCCTGCGAGATGGTGGTGAGCCGTTTGGGTGAAGTGCGCTTCGTGGATCCCCGTACCAATATTGTGCTCTCTACCATGAACGTGCCCTACGGTTCGGTGCTCTATCACAAGCAGGGTGATGTGGTGGCCAAGGGTGAGAAGATTGCCCAGTGGGACCCCTTCAACGCTGTCATCGTTACAGAATATGCAGGTGTATTGAAGTTCAACGATGTGATAGAGGGTGTAACCTTCCGTTCAGAGACCGACGAAACGACTGGTTTGACTGAGAAGATTATCACTGAGTCGAAGGATAAGTCAAAGGTGCCTACCTGTGATATTATCAACGCTAAAGGTGAGAAGATAGGAACCTACAACTTCCCCGTGGGCGGTCATATCGTGGTGGAAGACGGTCAGACAGTGAAGACAGGTGAAACGCTCGTCAAGATTCCTCGTGTGGCAGTGAAGGGTGGTGACATTACCGGAGGTCTGCCCCGTGTTACCGAGCTCTTTGAGGCACGTAATCCGTCCAACCCCGCTGTGGTTTCCGAAATCGATGGCGAGGTGACTATGGGCAAGGTGAAGCGTGGCAACCGCGAGATTATCGTTACCTCCAAGACAGGTGAACAGCGTAAGTATCTTGTTTCGCTCGGTAAGCAGATTCTGGTACAGGAGCACGATGCCGTGCGTGCAGGTACACCCCTCTCTGACGGTGTGATTACGCCTGCCGACATCCTTGCCATCAAGGGCCCCACAGCCGTGCAAGAGTATATTGTAAACGAGGTGCAGGACGTGTATCGCCTGCAGGGTGTGAAGATCAATGACAAGCACTTTGAAATTATTGTGCGTCAGATGATGCGCAAGGTTCAGATCAATGAACCTGGCGACACCTCGTTCTTGGAACAGGAGGTGGTGGATAAGCTCGACTTCAACGAGGAGAACGACCGTATATGGGGCAAGAAGGTGGTTACTGATGCTGGCGACAGCGAGAACCTGAAACCCGGTCAGATTGTTACCGCACGCAAGTTGCGCGACGAGAACTCTTCGCTCAAACGTCGTGACTTGAAGTTGGTGACCGTGCGTGATGCCGTGCCTGCCACATCTACTCAGATACTGCAGGGTATTACCCGTGCTGCATTGCAGACCAAGAGCTTTATGTCGGCCGCATCATTCCAGGAAACCACCAAGGTGCTCAACGAGGCTGCCATCCGTGGCAAGGTAGATCGCCTGGAGGGTATGAAGGAGAACGTTATCTGCGGTCACCTTATCCCCGCTGGTACCGGTCTGCGTGAGTTCGATAAGATTATCGTGGGCTCCAAGGAGGAGTACGAGCGTATTCAGGCGAACCGCAAGAACGTGCTCGACTTTGCTGGAGAGAACGGTGAGAACGTGGAAGAAAAGGAATAAATCTTTGAAGGTATAGGTACGGATGAGCACTCCTCATCCACCCCTATACCATCTGGATAAACAATAAAAAACCGCAACAATCCATGGTGGTTGTTGCGGCTTTTTTTTTATTGCAAGTGTGCAGAACAGTGAAAGGATTTCTGCGGATTACCATTCAGCATTGATGAGTGAGCGAAACTGCTGAATGCCCTGATGGTTATTGTCCAAAGCCTCTACTTCTGCCAAGTATTTCAGTGCTTTTTCGCGGTTGCCCATGCCATAATGACCAAGTGCGAGCATGTATTTGCAATGGATGATGTTTTTCGTGTCGAGAGAGTCCTCCCAGATGAGCAGGTCGGGCAGCGACACGGCGAAGTAGTCCATTGTCTGTTTCTCAAAGATGTGTTGCTTGCCGTAGTTGATAAGTTTGAAGAAACGTCCGTGAGCCTCACCGTTGCGATGCAGCTTGTATAAGGCAAGTCCTTGATAGAAAATCTTGTCGGGTTTGGCATCGTTGTAGTACATGGCGGCGGCAGGTTCTTGCGGTCCCTTGGTGGCTTCTTCCCAACATTCAATAGCCTTATCCTGCTGGCCCAAAGCCTCGTGGGCAATGCCCAACAGATAATAGAAGTCGTTTTCTTGTGCACCATAGAGTTTTCCCTCGCCGAGATGGTGGGGATATACCAAGCACTCCTCCAAGAGTTGGATGGCCTTGTTGTATTCCTTGGCGGTGATGGCTTTCTTTGCCAGTTCCACACGTGCTATCTGATACTGTGTGGGCACTTTTCCTTCTCCTCCCTCCCATGGGTGGAAGATGTGTGCGTCGAGTTTCTGCATGGCCTCCTCGTAGCGTCCCACCTCATTGAGCAGGGTAATTTCTTCCAGTATCAAATCGTCGCGGCGCTGTATCAGCTGGGGATATTTTTGCAAGAAAGCCAGTCGCTCGGTGTGTGGTCGATGTAGTCGCTTGTACAGTTGGTCAAGTTCCATGAACACCCGTTCATCGTTTTCGTCGAGTGCAAAGGCACATTCCATCATCTCCACCGCTTTCTCTTCTTTTCCCTGTTTGTTGAATGTTCCGAGGGCGAGGTTGCGCCACACGGTGGGGAACTGAGGATCGATATCTACAGACAGTTGCCAGTTTTGCATGGCAAGATCGTATTGACGGGCAGCGTAATAGAGGCAGCCGAGCAGGTAGGGTGCGTGGGCATCTTTGTTGTTGGCTCGTTTGGCGGCTTCGAGGGCGATGATGGCCTCAGGGCGGTTGGGGAAACAGTAAGTAAGGTCGGTTTTCATGGCCTCTTCGTAGCGTCCCATGTAGTAATACGTCATGGGTGTAACGGCTCCTTCCTTGATGGCTATCTGCCAAATGCTATGGGCCTCTTCGCGAAGTCCGGCTGCCAGATAGTCAAGAGCCACCTCGTCGTAGTTCTGGTCGCTCTTGCGTAGCATCTGTATCATTTCAGCAAGCACCGTCTCGTCTTGCTCAATAAGGTATCTCTCGTAGCGGCATCCGTAGTTGAACAAGTCTATCTCCAGCGACTCTTGGATGAGCGTGAGTGCGCTGTCTGTCTGTCCGATTCTTCGCAGGATGGCGGCTTTCAAGGCGCGCGCCTTATGGTTATGTCCGTTGTTGATGATGCTGCGGTTTATCTCGTCAAGGGCATCCTCGTAGCGACCTTGTGCAGTGCTTATTTTGGCTGCCTCGAAGTATGCGGCATCTGCCCAGCCCTTGTTCCAAGAGGCTTTCCAAAACAGTTCGTATGCCTCGGAGAGTTTGCCTTGATACTTGAGCGACACGGCAAGATTATAGATAGGTTCGCCGTCGTAGGGGTTGGGGTTACGCTTCTGCGACAGTTTTACAGCTTTGCGCAGATATTCTTCAGCAAGGGTAAAGCGACCTTTTCGGATGTACCACAGTCCCATGGCGTTGAGGCAGCGGATGTCGTTGGGGTCACGTCGCAGTGCCTCTTCGTAGTAGTCGGTGGCGTGCCATGTGGCATGGCGGTACTGTTCCAGGTGCAAACCGGTGAGATAGAGTTGCTCGTTCGTTTTGGTCTGTTCGGGTAGCAGCGCAGCCTCTGCACTGTCGGGGATGGGACGTATGTCGTCGCTCTCCTCATGCCATTGCAGTACGGTGCGTGTGCCGTAGTTAAATTTTTTCTGTATCTCAAAGGTCAGCTCATTCCATCGTGCTCCCTTGGTGTCAACGGTTTCTGTGAGCACCTTCTCAGGACAGATGGTCAGTACCTTATTATAATAGGTGGTGCCGTTGTCATTGCACAGAGTGATGATTACCTCTTGTTTTGAGGTGGCAAACACCTTGAACTCCACCAAGCCATTGTTCAGCTTGTTGATGTTGAAGATGAGGTCTTTCGAGGCTTCCTTCACCACTCCCAGCTCTCTGTAGGGCATAAAATACTGCGTAAACTGCTTCTCTTCGTAAGGCATGAGCCAGGCAAAGTCGGGCTGATTCTCGGTATAAACGCCAGCCATCAGTTCTATATACGGGCGGAAGCCCTTGCAATCTATATTCCATTGCTCCATTTCTGCGTCTGTCGCCTCGTCGGTGAGGTTGCGATCCCATGCACGTCCAAAGTCGCCATTGCCCCAGGTCCACTGCTTCTTGCCTGGCGAAAAGTGGTGACTTGCCACGTGCAACATGCCAGCCTGCGTGTCGTTTTCATAACCTCCCTCGAAGTTGAAGCGGCTGTTGACCCCCATATAGCTGGTGGGCACAAAGATATTCTTGTAGTTAGAGATGTCCACACCGGCGGAGTAGTCCATCTTGTAGTAGGTGCCTGTTGCGATGGGAAAGCTGGACACGGCTCGCTTGCCATGATCGAACACTGCGTTGATATCGGGTGGAAATACGCTCTGATAGGCATCGTTCACTTCAACGGCGGGGTTGGCCCACCACAGGAACGTCTGTGGTACATCGGTACGATTGTACAGTCTTCCCTTGATTTCCAGGTAGGCGCAGTCGGGGTGCAGTGTAAAGCCTGCCATCCCCTTTTGGTGAAACATCTTCTCCATCTCGCTCACCCATACGGTCATAGAGCCGTCTGTATTCTCTTCGATACAGGTGTCAACCGGCATAAAGGTTGACGGACGATGATGCTGTGGCCAGTTGAATTCGATGCCTCCCGAAATCCACGGACCTGCAAGTCCCACAAGGGCGGGTTTGATCACGTGGTTGTAATAAACAAAGTGGCGCTGCTTGATCTTGTCATAAGCCATCTGTATGCGTCCGCCCAGTTCGGGCAGCACCATCACCTTGATGTATTTGTTCTCCATCCAAATGGCCAGATAATCCTTATCCACCTTCTCGTTGCTCATGGTTTCGATAACGGGATAGGGATAAACCACACCACTTGAACCTTGATAGACTCTTTTCTCCAAAAACATTGGATTTTTTTCTGGTTTTCCCACCTCGTATGTTGGGATGGTCACCATTTCTCTCCAAACTTTTACCGACATTGTTGTATGTTTTGTGTGATTGTTGTATGTTTTACGTGTTAGGCTGAACAGTGATGGTAGTGGATGCACTCCATCTTACTTCTTTACCAAATCTTTTCCCAATTGTTCAAGGCTCTTTCCCTTGGTTTCAGGCAGGCGTGTCAGGAAGAACAAAAAACCACAGCAGCAGACCAAGGAATAAATCAGAAATGTGCCATAAGAGTTCAGTTCCTTATTTAACAAAGGGAAGGTGTAGGTCAGTGTGGTGGAGCCCACCCACAGCGCAAACGTACACGTGGCAACGGCAATGGCACGAACACGATTGGGGAACAGCTCGGAAATGAGAACCCACGTGCATGGACCCAGTGTCATGGCATAGCAGGCAATGGCCATCACCACAAGGATAATCATGCCAAATCCTGTCAGGTGCATGTAGTAGCAGCAACCCAGTGCGGTATAGATGATGCACAAACCTGCTGCACCAATCAGCATCAAGACACGGCGCCCCAACTTATCCACGGTGAATATGGCCACAAGGGTAAATATAACGTTGGCCACACCTGTTATCACGATGTTGAACAACACATCGCCCACACTATACCCTGCCGACTGAAAGATCTCTTGTGCATAGTTGAAGATAACGTTCGTGCCACACCACTGCTGAAAAACGGCAATCACAATGCCCAACAGTAGTACCTTATGAAATGGCTTGGAAAAGAGCGTATCCAATCCTGCTTGTTCTTGTGCATCAGTGTTTGCCGCAGCAATGGCCTTGAGCTCACTCTCTGCATAAGCAGTGCCGCCAATCCTTGTCAGTGTGGCACGTGCCTTCTGCACAGCCACTGAGCATCCTTTGTCATCTATTTTTCCCTTTTCGTTGAGTGCTAATCCCAGTGCCTGCCAGCGTGGACTTTCTGGTATGAAGAATACCAAAAGCAGAAACATTACAGCTGGTACGGCACCTGCCCAAAACATCCAGCGCCATGCCATCTGCCCATTCCATGAGGCGGCAATCTCGGCAGATGAAAAGCCATCGGGAATAGGAGCGGCTATCTGCCAGTTCACTATCTGTGCCGCCAATATCCCTATTACGATGGTCATCTGATTCAAACTCACCAGTTTGCCACGAATGTGTGATGGTGCTACCTCTGCTATGTACATGGGCGAGAGCCCCGATGCAATGCCGATGCCAATGCCTCCGAAGAAGCGGGCCACGAGAAAAGCACCGAAGGTGGAGAAAGCACCTGTTAGAATGGATGAAACGAGGAAGATAACGGCCGACACCACCAGCAACTTCTTCCTGCCAATTCTGTCAGCCAACCAGCCGCAGCCACAGGCACCAATCATACAGCCAATCAGCGCAATTGACATGGCTAATCCCTGATAGGAGGGCGACTCAGAGATATTGAAATACAACTCGTAGAATGGTTTGGCACCGCCAATAACCACCCAGTCATAGCCAAAGAGCAGACCGCCCATTGCCGAGACCAAGCAGATGAAATAAGTAAAGCCTTTGTTGATTCCTTTCATATTGTTTCCTTAGATTGTTTTGCTGCAAAGGTATGGACTTTTCTTCTATAACTATATGGACTTTTCTTGCAATAATATGGATTATTTTTCTTACATTTGCCGTTGTTAACTTGAAGAGGTAACCAATGCTGCTCCTCTGACCTGATGCTATGATAAAGAAGAAAGACGGATTTATAGGCGAACGCTTCATCGTACTCTCTCCCATGGTTGTAGAGATGGAGGCGAACGACCCATTGGTCTCTAACCTCTACCTGACTGATATTGGCTACTACCCGAGGGCAACCAACCACTATCGCTGTCGTCAGCAGGCCATTGACCAATATGTGCTCATCTATTGTGTGGATGGCAGTGGCTGGTATAGGGTGGGAGAGGAGCAATACACCGTTCGAAAGAACCAGTTCTTCATACTTCCTGCTGGTTGCCCCCATGCTTACGGTGTTGCCCAGGGAAGTGAGTGGACTATCTACTGGATACACTTTCGGGGAGAACTTGCCCATTTCTATGCCGAGGGAGCTCAAAAACCACAGGAGATCAATATCTCTACGGTGTCGCGTGTCAGCGAGCGCAATAATATCTTTGAGGAGATTTTCCATACGCTGGAGCAGAGCCAAAATATAGAAAGTCTGCGCTATGCCTCTTCGTTGTTGCACCATTATCTGGCCTCCATGCGCTATCTGAAACAGTTCAGGCAGGCAAAAAAAATAGAAGAGAATGTCAATGTTGTTGAGGCTGCCATTCATTATATGAAAGAGAATGTGGAGCGTCATGTCACCATTCAGGAAGTCATCAATTACATAGGCTATTCTCCCACCCGTTTCCACACCCTGTTCAAAAAACAAACGGGAAGCACACCTCTCAGTTACTTCAACCAGCTGAAGATGCAGTGGGCATGCAAACTGCTGAGAGATACGGACATGAAGATGAACCAGATATGCTTCAAAATAGGCATTGAAGATAGTTTGTACTTCTCGCGTCTCTTCTCAAAAAACGTGGGTATGTCACCACGTGAGTACAGAAGGAGGCACTCAGACTGAATGGAACCTTTGCTGCTCTTTTTTTTGCTTCTTTGCCTTCTTTAACACCTACAGTTTGCAAACATTTGACAAAAAATGTAAGTTTGCAACAATTATCCTGCATGATTAAACCGTTATAAGCATGAAATATTTACAATCAATCTTTACCGCAGTTATCAGTGTCTTTTTCTTCTTGCAGGTTGCTGCACAGGATGTTTACACCAAGGCGCCAGCCGACAAGAAAACAGAGAAGAAGGCTGCCAAATGGGTAAAAAAGGGAACGTGGCGACAAGGCTTTACTGCCGCAGCACCTCATGCCTCTGTAAATCTTAGTGAGTTCTATACCCAATATCAGCGCAACACCGCTCAGTGGCAAGCCATGTTCCGATGGTTGGCTACCCATGATTTGCTTGCCATTCCCGCAGGAAAACATCCCATTGAGGGTACCTCTTTGGTGGTCAGTGTAGAGGACAGCGAGAATGGGCCACTTGCCAAGCGTCGCAGTGAAAGCCACTATCATCACATTGATTTTCAATACGTGGTGAGAGGCACTGAGCGTTTTGGAATTATAGAGCACAACAGTTCCAAACCCAACAGCAAGTATAAGCCAGATGTGATGCACTATGATTACGACCTGTCCAAGGCTGTCTTTCATGATTCCACTCCCGATGCCTTTTTTCTGTTCTTTCCCGACGATTGGCATATCGCCAAGGTGCAGACAGAAAAGGCAGACCAGCATATCCGCGTGATTGTGGTGAAACTGGATTACGTAGAGTGAAAGAGATAATCTTGCGCTGATATGGGTAGATTTCGCTCGTTGTAATGCCTCCTGAATTTATTGCAAAGTTTGGACAAAAAAATGGAAGAGTTAGTGAAAGGAAACGCCCCCTTGAACGAATAAACCGTCATTTTGTACCTAAAAAAGTGGGAAAAATTTAGCAGGTTTAGATTATTTTTAATACATTTGCACCGAAAGTGTATCTCAGAGTAGGGGATAATCTCCGCTTGTCGTGCTGTCAGCAGGGTTCCCCTTCCTTTGATTTACGTCATCTTTACCAAATGTGGCCTATACACATACAAGGTGTGAGGTTGTGGCGTGATGAACCGCCAAGTAAATGACACGCGCACGCTGCATTTTACATGCGGTTTGTCTTTTGGACCGAGAAAGATACTACGCAGAGAAAGAACCTAAAACAAACCAACAATAACAATATGAAAA
>SAMEA3663028__coassemble_472_pt1 | contig 15657 bp, 12 predicted proteins | sample SAMEA3663028__metabat2_low_PE_038 | metagenome-assembled genome bin SAMEA3663028 (sample SAMEA3663028) | pig gut metagenome | biome: pig gut; feature: pig-associated habitat; material: faeces | place: France | collected 2012 | reverse complement strand
GCGGAGAGAACAGGATTCGAACCTGCGAACCGGTTTTGCCGGTTACACGCTTTCCAGGCGTGCCTCTTCAACCACTCGAGCACCTCTCCTTGGTGTGCTTGTTGCAATTGCGGTGCAAAAGTAGCACAATTATTTCTGAATTGTATAGAGACTTTCGTTTTTTAAGTTTCATTAAGATTTAGGCGGAATAAACAAACGGCGGGCTGTTTCTGTAGTGATACGAGCCACCTCATCTTCTGTAACTCCATAGCTCTGTGCCAAGACAGAGATGATGTAGGGAATGAAAGAACTCTCGTTGCGGGTGCCCCGCTTGGGCACAGGTGCCATATAGGGAGCATCTGTCTCCAACACTATGCGATGCAAAGGCACGCTTTGCGGCAATACCGTGGGCAGGGGCGACTTTTTAAAGGTGACCACTCCGCCGATACCCAGTACAAAACGGGGGAATGACAGCAGTTGTTCTGCCTCCTGCGCATTGCCTGTGAAACAGTGAAACACGCCTCCCACCAGCTCTTTCTCATACTCGCGAAGCAGTTTTACCATCTCGTTCTGCGCCTTTCTGCAGTGTATCATCAATGGTTTCTTCACCTCTACAGCCCACTCTACCTGTAGCCTAAAGGCATCCAACTGCTCTTGCTCATACTCACGGCTCCAGTAATAGTCCAGTCCCACCTCGCCGATGGCAATAAAACGGTCACAATACATTGCCCTAAGTCGGGCTACCACCTCACGGTAGTTGGCCTTCACCTCTTCAGGATGCAGTCCTACCATAGGAAACACCACCCCAGGATATTCTGAGGCAAGCCTCAAAGCCCTTTCGCTCGATGCCTCATCAATGGCAGGGACGAATATCTTTTCCGCCCCTTGCTCTCGGGCACGCTCCACCACTTCTGGAAGATCTTGTGCAAACTCCTCTCCATCGAGATGGGCATGCGTATCAATAAAGTTCAACATCTCGCCGTTTGTTTCTTTCCTCTACATTTCTTGGCTACCATCCTCATGCTTCAAAGATGACAACAGGTTGTTTCTTTCAAACAGTCCACTCACCTGTCACTGCACGCCCCTTTATTTCTCACGCTTCATCATTTCAAGGACGTAGAGTCTCAGCTCCTCTTTGCGCTCTGCAGGCAGGGGTATGCTCTCCAAGCATTTCAAGCTCTCTTCAAAGTAGGTATTTATCTTCTGCTCACAGAGTTGACGGATGCCTATCTCGTTGTATAGGCGCGTCACCGCCTCAATCTTCTCTTGCTTATCAAACTCTTTGGCAGTGATCCAGCGGGTCAGTTCTTCGCGTTGCTGGTCATTGGCGTGCAGAAAAGCATTGATGAGCATGTAGGTTTTCTTGTTAGAGGTGATGTCTCCTCCTATAGCCTTACCAAATACCTTGGGGTCGCCATATACGTCCAGCAGGTCATCTTGCAGTTGGAAAGTCAGTCCCACCAGTTCGCCAAACCTATACAGTTGCTGGGCATCCTGCTGTGGCGCATCTGCCAGCAGTGCTCCCATCTTGGTGGCACACGCCAGCAGCACACTGGTTTTCAGTCTTATCATCTCTATATATTCCGCCTCTGTCACATCGTTGCGTGTCTCAAATTCCATATCATACTGCTGTCCCTCATCTATCTGCAGGGCTGTTTCGGTGAACAGGTGCAGCATCTCTTGCAGTTTATTGGCATCACACTGCTCCAATCGCTGATAGGCAAGCACCAGCATGGTGTCACCAGAGAGGATAGCCGTGTTGGCATTCCACTTGCGATGCACGGTGGGTTTGCCACGTCTCACGTCGGCATTGTCCATCAGGTCATCGTGCAGCAGTGTATAGTTATGATAGGTCTCCAGTGCACAGGCGGGCATCAGTATGTGTTCAGGATTGTCCTTATACATATTGTATGCCAGCAGCATCAGCACGGGACGGATACGCTTGCCGCCAAGCGAAAGCACATACTTGATAGGCTCGTAGATAGATTTCGGTTCTCTCTCGTAGGGCAGGCTACTGATAAAATCATTCACCATGTCCAATAACTCCTGTGATGTTTTCATGTTTTTCTTTTTTATGTGAGTGACAATCGTTGTCACCATCGTATTATAATCTGAACACGATGGGCACTGCCACCATCGTTCTACAAGGTTTGTCGTTTTGGATTCCCGGTTTCCATTTGGGCATCTTGTGCATCACCCTCATGGCTTCGTTGTCGCAATTAGGCTCCAGCGATTTTGCCACCTTGATGTCTGATATAGAGCCATCGGTGTTCACGATAAACTGCACTAACACCTTGCCCTGTATCTTGCGCATCTTGGCAAAGGGAGGATAGGTGAGATTACTGGTGAGCCACTTCATAAACGCCACCGCCCCTCCTGGAAATTGCGGCAGGTCTTGCACCACTCTGAAGTTAAGAGGATTGTTGTTTTCGTCCACCACAGGAGGCATATCATCCTCAGTGTCATCCGTCTCCATGGCTTTTGCCAGATTGTCGTCACCAACGGGCGATGGCTCAGGTGTTTCTTCTTTCTCTTGCGGCATGGGTTCTTCTGTCTGCACCAATTTCACCGCAGGTTTCTTCTCGGGTTCTGGTGGTAACAGGGGTATTCTCTCCTCTTTCTTCTCCTCTTCCATCATGTCGAGTTCTTCGGTCAACTCCTCTATCTCCTCGTCCGTGAACTCATCTTCATCACCTCCCAGAGGTATATGGACAACCACCAGCAGCGTCACTGTAAGGAGGAGCAACGCTGTAAAAAAACGGCGTGCCCGTCCGCGTTCCAAATCTGCCTTCGGTGATTTCTTTGGTTCCATCATTCTTCACATGCCATCATCCGGGAGATGCTGTCCATGGCTTTTCCCACCGCCACAAACTTCAAATAAACGTTTCTCCCGTTAAATCAGTTGCAAAAGTAATCAGATATTTGAAAAAAGCCGTATCTTTGTGGTCAAAATAATATAAACGGATGAAAAAAGTCTCCATCACGCTGCTTTTCGCTCTTCTTTCCTTCGTGGCACATGCACAGGAAAGCAGCACAGCCTACAATTTTCTGCGGCTACCCGTAAGCGCCCATGCCGCAGCGTTGGGCGGAGACAACATCTCTATCACCGACGATGATGCTTCCATGATATTCCACAATCCTGCCCTCATCAGCAATACAAGCGACAAGAGCATCAACATCAACTTTATGACCTACATGGAGGGAGTGAACATTGGAAGTGCCTCGTTTGTAAAGGGATGGGGCGAGCGTGCCACTTGGGGAGCCAGCGCCATGTATATGGACTATGGAAAGCTCAAGGAGACCACCGTAACAAACGAAGTGGTGGGCAACTTCTCTGCCAAAGACGTGATGCTGGGAGGCACCTTTACCTACCTGCTCACCAATAAGATTGCGGGCGGCATCACAGCCAAGGTCATCTCGTCCACTATAGGCGGCTACAGCTCTATGGCTGTGGGCATTGACTTGGGACTAAACTACTACGATGCGGAGCGTGAATGGTCAGTATCGGCAGTAGCAAAAAACCTTGGAGGACAGGTCAAGGCATACGATGACAACTTTGAAAAGATTCCCTTTGACCTGCAGATTGGCACCAGCAAACGTCTGGCAGCAGCACCTCTGCGCTTCTCCGCCACCCTCAGCCGCCTCAATTCCTGGGACGATGACTTTATCAATCACCTTGCCATCGGTGCCGACCTGCTGCTCAGCAGTAGCATCTATGTGGCAGCTGGCTATAACTTCCGTCGTGCCGATGAAATGAAAATAAATCAAGACGATGATAGCAGCAGCAACCACGGTGCCGGACTTTCATTAGGCGGTGGCATCCAATTGGAGCGATTCAAGCTACAGATGTCGTATGCCAAATACCACGTTTCGTCCACCTCACTACTGTTCAATCTTACCTACACTTTATAAGATACCAATACATCCACACCCAAACACCCTATAAGACAATGAAAAAGATTATCGTGGCAATCGATGGCCATTCCTCCTGCGGCAAAAGTACCATGGCAAAGGCATTAGCCCGCCAACTGGGATATATCTACGTTGACACAGGTGCCATGTATCGTGCAGTGACCCTTTTTGCTCTGCAACACCAGTTGTTTAATGCCGACGGCACTGTCAAGGCAGAGGAACTGCAATCCATGATGTCGCAAGTACAGGTGTCGTTTGTGCTGAATGAAGACACACACCTGCCAGAGACCTATCTGAACGGGGTGTCGGTAGAACGTGAGATACGCACCATGGAAGTGTCGTCACACGTCAGTCCCATTGCAGCCCTGCCCTTTGTGCGCGAGGCAATGGTGGCACAACAGCGAGAAATGGGCAAACAAAAAGGCATTGTGATGGATGGAAGAGATATAGGCACCACTGTTTTCCCCCACGCAGAGTTGAAAGTGTTTGTCACCGCATCCGCAGAAATAAGGGCACAGCGACGCTTCAAAGAACTGCAAGAAAAGGGGATGGATGCCAACTACGAAGCCATACTGAAGAATGTGCAGGAACGCGACTACATAGACTCACACAGAGAGGTATCTCCACTGTGCCAGGCAGAAGACGCCATACTGCTGGACAACAGCAACATGAGCATCAGCAATCAACAGCAATGGCTTTTAGAACAGGTGCAACGCATCTGCCATTAGTTGGTAAGAGAGTCTTTTTCTGATTGTACCTTCAACTGCTCCTTGCACTGGCAAGAGAGGAACTCGAACAAATCGTACTTCAGCACCAAACTAATCTTCATTAGCAGGTCGCTGCCAATATTTTCACGCTGTAATATATCATACACATTAGAGCGCTCACAGTGAATTGCTTCGGACAACTGTTTCACTGTGACGTTCTTCTGAGACATGACGGCTTTGATGTGTTCTCCTAATTTGGTCATCTTTCCTAATTTTTATAGGTTCAGTAGCTTCTTGAACCATTTTCCTAAGAACGCCTGAATGGGTATTCACTCTATTTGAAGCACAAAGGTAAGGATTTCTTTGTAGCTTTTATTAAGTTACCCCCCCCCCATTAACTTTTATTAACCTCAATGTAACCCAAATCGGCCATTAGCGTTATGATGATAACTGCTTATATTTTTGAACAGATGTCTTTACGTTTTGAGGGCGCAATGGGGTTCCATTGTAACCGATAAGCGGAAAGACAGATGACAAAAAGCAAGCATGTTTGCGCATAACAGTCTAATGACCGATTTGGGTTTAAAAGTCTATTCCTGAGTTTCTTCCATACGCTCTATGGCAGTTCTGCAATGTTCCATCAGCCATTTTGGGGTACTGGTGGCTCCGCAGATGCCTACGCTCTTTATATTTTTGAGCCAGGCAGGATCTATCTCCTCTGGTCCCTCTATCAGGTGGCTGTTGGCATTCACCCTGAGACACTCCTCATAGAGCACCCTGCCGTTGCTGCTCTTTCTGCCACATACAAAAAGCACCAAATCGTGCTGACCAGCAAACTGCGACACGTTGGGCATACGGTTTGCCACCTGTCTGCAAATGGTATCAAAACTCTGAAACACTGCGGTGGGCGCAATCTGCTGCTGGATATAGTTGATGATTCGATGAAACTCGTCGAGCGACTTGGTGGTCTGCGAATAGAGGTAGATGTCTTTGTTGAAGTTGAGTTGTGCCACATCCTCAAAATGAGCAAGCACAATGGCTTTACCTTTGGTCTGCCCCACCAATCCCAGCACTTCTGCATGTCCGGGTTTGCCAAAGATCACTATCTGTGCATCGGGATTCTTGTCGCACTGCTGTTTGATGCGCCTCTGCAGTTGCAGCACCACTGGACAGGTTGCATCTATGATCTCTATGCCATTGCGTTCTGCCATCAGGTAGGTTTCGGGTGGTTCGCCGTGGGCTCTGAGCAGTACTTTCACACGATGCAACTGTGCCATCTCCTCATGGTTGATGGTTTTCAGGCCCATTCTGAACAGTCGTTCACACTCCATACTGTTGTGCACAATATCTCCCAAGCAATAGAGGGCATTGCCTTTTGCCAGTTCCTCCTCAGCCTTGTTGATAGCAGTGGTCACTCCAAAGCAAAAGCCACTGCCGCTGTCTATTTCTATCTGTAACATTTCTCTTCAATATGTCATTACAAAGCCATTCCCCGTTCTTTTTTATAGTATATGTCAAGCAGGTCGGCAGCAGCCATAAACGAGGTCTTTTCTCCTGTCAGTACCAGTTTTTCTGCCTGTTGCAGGCGCTGCTGCATCTCTCTGTTGTTATAGAAATGGTTGCGCAGATGCTCGTTGATAGTCTCATACATCCAGTACTTTGCCTGTTCGTTACGGCGATATTCAAAATAGCCGTTGCCTTTCACAAAGTCGATATACTGATACACCATGTCCCACACCTCACGGATGCCAAGTCCATAGAAGCCGCTGTAGCAGAGCACCTGTGGTGTCCATCCGCTCTCGTGAGGAGGAAAGAAGTGCAAGGCATTCTTCAAACTGGTGGCTGCCAGATGACATTTGTCCACATTGTCGCCATCACATTTGTTGATAACAATGCCATCGCTTATTTCCATGATGCCTCGCTTGATGCCCTGCAGTTCGTCGCCCGTTCCTGCCACCTGTATCAGCAGGAAGAAGTCCACCATGGAATGGCAGGCAGTCTCGCTCTGCCCCACACCCACCGTCTCCACAAAGATCTTGTCAAAGCCAGCGGCTTCGCACAGGATGATGGTCTCTCTCGTTTTGCGTGCCACGCCACCCAGCGAACCTGCTGAAGGACTGGGACGGATGAATGATTTGGGATGCTGTGCCAGTTTCTCCATCCTGGTCTTGTCACCGAGAATACTTCCTTTGCTGCGCTCACTGCTGGGGTCGATGGCAAGTACCGCCAGCTTACCCCCATACTGTTGCAGCACATGGATGCCAAATTCGTCGATAGAGGTAGATTTCCCTGCACCGGGCACTCCACTGATACCCACTCTCACTGAGTTGCCACTATAGGGCAGGCACTTTTCTATCACCTCTTGTGCCATACTCTGATGGTCGGGATTCACACTTTCCACCAGTGTCACGGCACGGCTCAACACAGTCACATCTCCTTTGACAATACCTTCCACCATCTCTGCGGGTGACAGTTCACGGCGCTTCACACGCTGCCGCTTCAGATAGGGATTCACTATGGATGGCTGTGCCACCCCGTCGTTGACGGTCAGTCCTTTATATGCTTCGTTGTTTTCTGGATGTTCCATATCATTTGGCATTTACGGTTATCGTTACATGTGGTTTGTCGGGGTCGTTGGTAATCATCAGCACACGAGGCTTGGTGCGTACCTTTGCCAGTTCGCTGCGCACGGCAGTGATACGTAGTTTGGCAGTAGCCCCGGGTGGCAGCACACTCTTCGAGAGTTCCACACGCAGTCCGGCAGTGAAGAGTTGCAGCGAAGAGATTTTCAGATTACTACGTCCTGTGTTGGTGATGATGATTTCACCCTTTTTCTTTGATTTCTTTCCAAACGCGATGTTCAGTTGTTCGGCAGATAGTGACATGTGGGGTGCCATTTGCTTCTGCATACCCTGATAGAGCGAAAGGTCAGGCAGCAACACCGCCGAAGCCACCACCTCATTATCGGTACTCACCTTGTCGCCTGGTTTATTGGCAAGGTGCAGCGAGGTTTGCGTCAGTCCATAGTCGCGCAGTTTTTCCGAGAGCAGTGTCACCACCATCTTTCCGGTTTTCCCGGGTGCCAGATGCTCGGGCTGCATGGTGGCAACAAGGTAATTGGGCAGGTGCATCATATTGGGCGACAGCATGGAGGTACCGTTGTTCACCATACGTATCTCCTGGGTGGGATGCTCACCTTTGTTCACATTTTCAAACTCCAGATCAAGCCTATCCACACACAGATTGCCCACGGTGTAGGGATAACTCTTGGAGTAATCCACATAATCCGCCAGCACCACGCCCTTCATTCTGAGATACACAGGTTTGTTTGAGGCGTTGGTATATAGCCCCACCGTTTTATTGAAATGTCCCAGTTGGCGTGCATCATAGGTAAGGCTCACCGTGAAGCGGTCGCCTCCGTCGATGCCTTCGGTGGGATATTTCACATCAATACATCCGCAATCGGTATGTGCCTTGTGGATATACAACTTCTTGCTGCCCTTGTTTCGCAGCTCAAAGGTAGCAGTCACTGGCACTTCATAGGCTGCCTTTCCGCAATCCACCTCTCCCTTCACAATGATCAGGCGCTGTGCCTCTGCATAGACTGGCAACAGGGTCAGTGCCAGTGTCAGGCATCCTGCACCGCATTGTTTCAATAGATGGGTTATGAGTTTTTCTTTCATCTTTTCTTTTTTATGTTTCCGATAGACAACATACGTGTCTCTTCATGTTCTTCATTACTTGCTGCTTCCCGTCTGGGTGCCTGACACATTCAGGGTGAGTACGCCCTCCGTAGCCCTGTAGGCTGGAGCATAGGTACAGGTGGCAGTACAACTGCCTGTGACATATTGCCCACTGCGATCCACATAATATTCCGTTTCAATCACACGCGTGCCCTTACGCAGATGATCTATACGATAGGTGGTTTGGCGGTCGCCCACCGAAACATAGCAGCCGTTGCGATAGCCACTCAGCTGCACCACAGGTTCCAAGCAGGCGGCACGATGGTCTTCGATGCTCACAAAGTCGAGGTCGCGTTTGCTCTGCACGGTGATGCGCACCACCACCTTGTCGCCCACCTTGAGTTTGCCTGCCGCCACCACCTCACGCTTCACAGTGATGTCGCCTTGTGTGCGTTCTATCTGTGTTGCGGGTAGGGTGTACGAAGCATATACGGCTCCCCACGACACACCTTGCGAGGATTTCTTTACCTGCAACTGTTTTCCTGTAGGAGCAGATATTTCTGTCTTCACATATCCCAAGAAGGAGGTGGGAGCCGACAGTTCCAGTGTTTTTCCATCTATCCTCAACTCGGAAGGCTCACCCATTTGCAGGCTCCCTGTATTGCCTTGCAGAAAGGCATGGATGGCATTGACGGTGTTCACAGGCGTGGTCCATTGCTGGGTGCGCTTCTCTTGTAGCAGCCAGCGTTGCATCTCTTGCAGGGTCAGGGTATCGGCAGGGGTCAGGGCTGCCATGGCTTCTATGGCTGCCGTTTGGGTAGGAATGCGGTAATCACACCAACTGTAGGGGGCTCTTCGGGTGTCGTAATAGCGGCCCATCTCCTCCTGATACACCGTATATTCCTTCAGGCTCTTCACATACTCCCCTGCCCTCTTTGTTTCGCCAAAGGCATGGAGTATCAGGGCACTCATTGCCTTGTCGTAGAGGGTTTGCGATTTGATTTCCTTCTTCAGCAGGGGCAGCAGATAGGTCAGGTCGCCACGCACAGAGGCGGTGCCAAGTTGAGGGGCGATGGCATGGATATACATCCACTTCAGGGTGGTGGTACTGAGCGATGGCTCCCACTTGTTTTTCTTCTCATCTGCCTTCATCCTGTTCACCATGCGGTGCATCTCTGCATCAAGATATGCCACACTCTTCTTCCACAGCCCACTGAGCTGTGAACTCATGGCTTTCTTGCCTGCCATGCGCTGCAATCTGCTCAACAGCAGTGCCACCTCGGTGGTTACATACTCGTTGCCGTTCATTCCCTTACACCAAGCAATGGAGCCGTTGCCCTGCTGCAAAGCACACAGACGCCCTGTCAGTGTTTCCTGCGCCTGTCTCATCCGGTTGTCATCTGCCAGCCAGGCCAGTCGGCGCACCTGCTCATCCTGTTGTGGCTCTTGCTGCCATTGCATGATGGCGGTTCTCACACGCTCGTTGCCATTGACCACATCACACGCCATGGCGAGCGAATACAGCGCAGCAACGGTTTCTATGGCATCCTCGTGGGCACTTGCCTCCTTGGTGGGCAGCGCCTGAATCACCATCCATGCGGGATGATGGGTATATTCCACAGTGAGGCTGCGATGGGAGGCATCTGCGGGGAACATCTTCTGGATATCTATGGTTTGCGTAGAGCGACCGTTCTGACTGAAGGGACGGGTCACCACCACTGGCTCCATACAGGGAAGCACTGGCAGATAGTGCTGCTCACCATCACTGTGGTCACTGCCCTTTACACTAATGCGACAGATATACACGGCAGCATCCATCCCTACACGCTGTTCAAAGTTTACCGCACAAGTGCTCCCAGCTGACAGTGTATAGGGTACACGTTGCTCCTGTATCACCTTCTCCGTTTCGGGATGTATCAGTTCCATGAGGGCATAACCATGCACCTCATGGTCAGTAAGATTAGACACAACGGCTGTCAGCGACAGTTGGTCTCCCTCTCTCACAAAGCGTGGCATCTGCGGTTGCACCATCACCGGTTTGGTGGCAACCACCTCTGCGCTCAACTGTCCGCAATAGGCCTCCTGTGTATGCGCCAATGCCATCAACTTCCACGTGGTGACGCTCTCAGGCAAGGTAAACTGCATAGCCACATGACCTGTTTCATCAGTGAGCAGGGAAGGATAGAAAAAAGCCGTTTCGTGCAGATTGCGGCGCATCGGAACATCGGCTGCCACAGCATCTGCGTCATCCTCCTCTGCCACAGCATCCTCCATTGCCTCTTCCACGCTCTCATCCATCATCTTATTCTCTGGCATGGCAACAGAGGTCAGCGCCATGGTCTTCATCATTGGGCCAGCCATCTTGCCGGCAGAGCGCAGCTCCTTCATTTGAAATCTCGGGAAGTAGGTCTCTCCCTGTAGGCACCACAGCAGGTCGGTCACAGACACACTGATATGGCTCAAATCCAAACAGCGGTATTTCATGGCTTTCCACGCTTGCAGACCACCGCCCCACTGACTGCGTGCCGATGTACCATTGAGTGAAAGGTAGGGTAGCGCAAGGGAGGTGGGATGGATGCTACTGTTCCAATGATGAGTGCGGAATGCGTCTAACGACTGGTCATAGAGCGTGGCCATCAGCTGCGCCTTGGCAGCTGTTCCATCGGGCATCAGCACCTGCAACCTCCATGTTTCCTGCTGTCCGGGCTTCAGTCTGTCTCTGAAAGTGCTCCAGTTCATCTTCAGTTGCATGTCTGGCTCAGGGCGTTTGATATAGCACCTACGTGTGTGTGCCTTGCCGTTCTTCACCCAGGCAAAAGTCACCAACAAGGCATCACCGTATGCCTCCTGGTAGGTAAACTTGCGATTGATCAAGGCCTTGCTTTTCTTCACCATTCCCTGCTCTAACACCTTGTTCTGGGCTATCACCGTGTAGTGGATATACAGGTCTTCATCACTGCTTCCTGCCTGAAGGGTCACCGTGTCTTTGTCTGAGCCAAACGATGGTGCAGATTGGTAGAACCACTCATCGCACTCCACAGGGGGCACCTCGTCGCTAAGAGAAAACACGGTAAACTCATGGCGCAGGGTGTCACCCTCTGTCATAGCCACCAAGCAGTGTTTACCCGACGCAAGGGTAGCTTCCCACCTCACTTGCTGCATACTGCCAATGGTTTGCAAGGCGGTGGAGTCGTCAATATAATAATGTACAGGCACGGAGATGTCTATACCTGCTGCGTTTTTCACATGAAACTGCAAGTTGCATTTGTCTTCTGCCAGCATCTTCTCGGGCAGGCTACATATCAACTGCACGGGTTTTCTGTTCAGCATCACACACAGTTCTCCCTCATGGGTCTCACCGGCAAGATTGGTCACAGCAACCGTTGCCACAAAGCGGTAGTTCTGTCTGCGCAGTGCCATGTCTTGTTCACCATCGGGCACCACAAGGGGCACCACCACTTCAAAACTTCCGTCGTTTCCCGTAACCACCGTGTCTCTTCTCAGCAGTTCGCCGTTGCGAAAGTTGCCTTTAGTCATGCCATGAGCAGGATAACGATACAAGAGGGAAAGTTCGCGCCTTACATCCATGCACGCCTTGGCACCCTGCACCGGCACCCCCGTATAGGTGGTGGCTTTTCCACGCACCACCAAGGTATCTCCTTCATGATAGGCCGTATTGATTTCGGGGAAAGTCACCTGGAAGGCGGGACGCTTGTAGGCTGCCACTTCTATGCTTTGCGAAGCCCCCTCAGTAGCCAGTCGGTAGCCACCCGTTGCGGCATCCTCTGCCAGCACAAAATCGGCTGTAGCCTTGCCATACTCATCGGTAACAACAGTGCACATCCCCACCTGTTTTCCCATGGCATCGCGCAGTCTCACAGTCAGCGATTCGCCTGCCAATGTATGGTGTTGCCTGCCCTTGGTCTCTACCGTCAGCACAGCCACCCTCACTGTTTGTCCGGGGCGATACACTGCCCTGTCGGTATAGAGATAGGTGCGCCTGCTTGCATCCCTGCTCTTGTCAGCATATTGGAAACGACTGGCATAGAGTGGCGACTTGGGCATCGCCTTATCCTCTGCAGTATAGGCATAAACAGAATCAGGGGTAATGGCTCCCATCACATAAGAAGCCTCTCCCTGGGCATCACAGACAAGCTGCACGGTAGCCGCTCTTTGATGACGGAAGTAGAGGTTCAGACGAGCATGAGGCAGTGGCTCGCCAGTGGTGCCATTCATCACGTAATATTTCATGCGGTTCTGGGGCATAGACTGCTGCAGCACATACACATCAGACACGTATAGCAGGGTGCGCCACACCTCTGTCTGCGGCACAGAAGTCACCTCCATCATATATACCCCCACGGGCAGTTGAGGCAGCAACACGCTGTCTTGCATTATCTTCCACGGAGCACCGGGAACAAACGTTCTTTGCAGTGTATGCTGCGACAGGGGAGTGAGCAATGGTTTGATGCGCTCCACATCCTTGGGAGTGTTCACGGCAAGGGGTGTGTTTCCATCTGCCTTCACCCGATAGAAACGGAAGCATAGCTGTGACAGATTGCGCAGACTTTCCAAATATATCTGCTGCCGGGAATGGGGGCATAGCACCTCACTGGACAAACGAAGACCATACAGCGGTGCCGTAAGCTCTTTTTCGGCATTGCGCAGTTCTCCCATTCTCTGCCATCCGCCCCAGCGGTCCAGGGCATAATGGATGTAGTTTATCTTGTCTTCTAAGGTCACATCCGTGCATTGCTCCATGTATCGATAGCGTTCCACTGCCACCTCTCCTGCCACCTCCAAATGGCCGCACACGGCAATGAGCGAGTCGAGCATCACACGGTAATACGATTTCTTCAGCAATCGACCAGCCTTGGCTTCTCCACGCTGTTTCACATAGTCCAAGGCGGCAAGACAGGCTGCACGGTCATTGCCGGCACGGTTGTAGAAATACATCAGCGTCTCATAGTCTTCCACACTGCGCCCCACCACTGAGAGCATATCGTTATTGAAGATGTAGGCATGTTCGCCACTCTCTACCAGCGGCGCATAGTCTTTATCCTTGGCAGCAGCCAACAGGTGCAGGGGCTTCATGGCACACTGCCTGTAATGGGTTGCCTTGGCTTTGGCACTGGCTATTTTGCTGGTATCTGCACGAAGAAAAAGCTTATAGAGTGTAGCGGCATAAAGGCTCTGACACACGCTGTCTGCTATCCCCGCATATTCCTGCTCCAGCCTGCTCACCATGGGCATGAGCGAATCGGGCGACAGGCACACCTCTATATTGGCAGCCATCAGGCGTGCTTTCACCAAGTGCGTGTAATTCTTTTCACGCATGGCTTTCTTCCCTATCTTGTCGAGCCACTGAAGTTGTGTGCGTGGCTGGTCTTTTTCATCAGCCATCTGCACCTGTTTCCACAGTGCAGCATAGTTCTGCGCCACCGTTATCAGTGCCACGAACCACATCGCCACCATCAAAATCAATGCTTTTTTCTTCATGTCGCAAATGCCTTTCTGCAAATTTAGACAAAATATGCGAGATTCTCCACACTGGCAGGATAAAGAAATCATAAAATCTTCAACAGAAGATTGAATAGACAGGAGCAATTAAAAAAAAGCAAACGATTCTCACGAATGGTTTGCTTTCTTAGGAAAATGATAAATATAGATTAAAATTACTAGTTGTCAGTGCAAAGGTAACACTCCTGCGGTTTGTGTCCAAATTTCTTGGACAAAATTCTCATAAAAAGCTCGATTTTTAACATTTTATACCACTTTGAGCTACATTTAAGCACATTTTTTCACTCTCTATCGCTTCACTTCACGGATACTCTCTGCCACAGTCTTTGCCATCTTAGCAGCACCTTTGGGAGTGGGATGCACGCCATCTGCCATCATCTCTTCCTTGTTCATCTGCACCACAGGATTCAGGTTGATGAGTGTAAGTTTGTTTTTCTTTGCCAGTTTTTTGATGATGGGGATGATTTCGTTGGTCATCACTGAGTCGCGTATCTGCCAGTTTTTCGACACCTCTGTCTTATACGATTGGATGGGGGTGCAGAGCATCACTGTGGGATTAGAGGGCAACGCCTTCAATTCGTCTATCATCTGCTGCATATCGCAGAAAATTCACTGCCATAGTTGTCCCAGTTGATGTTTTTGGTGTCGTTGGTGCCCAGCATGACGATGGCGATGTCGGGGTTATAAGCCTTGGCTTCTGCCCATGTCTTTTCTTTCATATAGGGCAGGTTGCCTTTATTGAGCATTGTTCTTCCGCTTCGTCCAAAGTTGCGCACCTTATATCCCGTTCCCAACATCCGTTGCAGTTGTGCGGGGTAGGCATTGACATCTGCCATGTCCATGCCATAGCCATCGGTGATGCTGTTGCCTATACATGCCACTTTCACTGCTTCTGCCTGGGGTTGCTTCAGGTTTTTCAGCCACGCCTTGAGTTCGTTCAGCATCTGCTCGTGCCAGGCAAAGGTGGTACGATAGCCGAAACCATGGCCACCAGAAGGATAGATATGCATGGCCACGGGCACTCCTGCCTTGCACATGGCAGTATAATATGGCAGGGCATTGGTAAGTGGAGGCACCGCTTTGTCATCGGCAGCCAGCAGCAACAATGCAGGTGGGGTTTGGTGGGTGCGCACCTGTTTGTCGTTGCTAAACTGCTTCACCAACTTCGCATCTGCCCTACCCTCGCCGAGGAAGTTCACCACCGAACCTTTGTGGGTGAGCTTCTCTTCCATGGAAATCACGGGATAGAACAGTATCTGGAAGTCGGGGCGCGCTGGATAGGGAGCATGGGTGGCTGTGGTAGAGGCGAGATGCCCACCTGCCGAGAAGCCCATGATACCCACATCATTGGGGTTCACCTTCCACTGTTTGGCGGAGTCGCGCATCATCTTGATGGCGTTCTGCGCATCCGACATGGGCAGACTACGGTCGCCCTTGGGCATCCTGTAGGTCAGCACTCCATAGGTTATTCCCAGTTCGTTGAAGAAGGGAGCCCAGTAAGTTCCCTCGTTCTGCATAGACAGGTGTGAGTAGCCTCCGCCCGGACATCCCACAATGGCTCTACCCGTTGCATTTTCAGGGAAAAACACTTGCATGGTGGCTCGTCCGTCGTCAGACACACTCACCGTCATCACTTTTTTTGTTTGGGCGCATACGTTGGCTGAAAGGGCAAGCAACAAGCCCGTCAGCAGGCACCTACTCATTCTCTTATATTTCATCATATAAATTTAGGGAGTTAAAGGAGTTAAAGGAGTTAAAGGAGTTAAGGGAGTTAAGGCCGATAGTGCTGTAGGTTCCTTTTGGGAAGTTAAAGGAGTTAAAGGAGTTAAGGGAGTTAAGGCCGATAGTGCTGTAGG
>SAMEA3663028__coassemble_466_pt1 | contig 15765 bp, 7 predicted proteins | sample SAMEA3663028__metabat2_low_PE_038 | metagenome-assembled genome bin SAMEA3663028 (sample SAMEA3663028) | pig gut metagenome | biome: pig gut; feature: pig-associated habitat; material: faeces | place: France | collected 2012 | reverse complement strand
GGATGTGTCAGAAGAGAAATCTTGACACATCCCCTTTGATTTATAAGGTAGGTTCTATAAATCGAAAAAAGACCTCGCTTCACAGCGAAGTCTTTTCGATAATTTGATACTTTAAAAACAAATTAATCAACCATAAACCTTAACCATTAAAGTCAATACCCAAGGACCTATTGTCCTCGATTGACATTGCAAATATAGTCACGCCCCAAATAATTCACGTTGAAATTTCGTGAAAAGAGGTGTAAATACCGTTATATTCACGATTTTTCAACCCTTTTTAGCTTAAATCAAACCTTTTTGCCCCATTTTCCACTTTTTTTTTCACCCAATAGCCACGATAAAAAGAGAAAAATAAGTAACTTCGCTTGTGATTTTCAAAACAATATGACGACAATTCTCCTACTTATCTTTGGAATAGCAGTCTGTGCGGCATTATTTTTAGGTGCCCGGTGGCTCTATATCCGTAGCATAAGGATGAAAAACCGTCTGCAGATGAGCTATCTTTTCACCAATATCACCCACGAGATTCTCACCCCGCTCACCATTCTTTCATCATCCATCGAACTGCTCAAACCCAAGCACACCGACTGCACTGCAGAATATGATATGATGGAACTCAACGTGCAGCGTATTGTGCGACTGCTGCAACAGATTCTTGAAACCAGCAAATCACAGTCGGGCGAACTGAAGCTCAAGGTGTCTAATGGCGATGTGATGGAATATATCCACAACACTGCTCTCTGCGTCAAACCGCTGATGATGAAAAAGGGCCAGCAGCTCACCATCGAATGTAACCCCAAGAGCATGATTGGATGGATAGACCCTGACAAGTTAGACAAAATCATCTTCAATCTACTGTCCAACGCAGCCAAATACTCGGGCGAAAAGGGAGAAATCAGCCTCAGCGTAAAAACCAACAGCTATTTTGACCGCATATCCATCACCGTGCAAGACAACGGTCCCGGAATGGACAGGCAGCAGCAAAAGCACCTGTTTGAGCGTTTCTACGACGGCAACTATCGCAAATTCAACGTCATTGGCAATGGTCTGGGCCTGGCACTGACACGCGATTTGGTGCAGCTGCATGGCGGCAAGATACAGTGCGTCAGCTCACCGGGAAAAGGCACCGCTTTCACCGTGGATCTGCCCATCGGCAAGGAGGCATTCTCTGAAGACCAGATAGACGACCAGCACACCATCAAGGTGAATGTGCCTACCAGCATCATCAGCGACTATGCCAAGGTCAACGAGGAGATAAGAGCCAGCGGCAACGACACACCCGACGAAGAGGCCTACAAACTGCTGGTGGTGGAAGACAATGTGCAACTGCTACTGCTGATGAAGCAACTTCTTCAGAACCAATACCATGTATATACCGCACGCGATGGTGTGGAGGCCACGGAAATCATCAAGACAAAGCCACTCGACCTCATCATCTCTGATGTAATGATGCCCCGCATGGACGGCAATGAACTCACCCATTTTGTAAAACATTCGCCCGACTATGCCCACCTGCCTGTGATACTGCTCACCGCCAAAGCTCAGGAAGAAGAAAGGGAAGAATCGCTGCTCATCGGTGCCGACGACTATATCACCAAGCCCTTCAAGCTGAGCGATCTGCGCCTGCGCATCAACAACATCATAGAGAATCGCCAGCGCATACAGCGCGACTTCAAGCAGCAGACACTGGAAGAGACACACCACAAGGCGGCTGCCATGACCGAACCCGACAACGAACTGCTGCAACAGGCTCTGCAGTGTGTGCACACCCATTTAGACGATGCCGATTATGACAGGGATGCCTTTGCCGCCGACATGAACATGAGCGCCTCCACATTATATAATAAGCTGCGCTCGCTCACGGGAATGAGCGTAAGCAGTTTCATCCGCGACATCCGCATGAAAGAGGCACGCCGCATTATCACCGAGAACCCGGGCATCCGTGTAAGCGATTTGGCTTACCGTGTGGGGTTCAAGGATCCCAAGTATTTCGCCACCATTTTCAAGAAGGAATTTGGCATCCAACCCAAGGAGTTTATCACCGACGCTGCCAACAAGCAGTAGCATTTTTCCTATCCGCACCGCCTTCGCAGGCATAGTTGCAGACCAGCAAAGGTTATCAGTCCGTTGAGCATCAGCAGCTCATAGCCAAAGCGATAGCCCGTGCACTGCTGCACCACATACTCCACCACACCGCAAATCAATGGCGAAGCCACACACACATAGGGCACCAAGCGGTCGTCGGCAACTTGGTGGCGGCACAGCGAACAGGCAAACAAGCCCAGCAGCGGTCCATAGGTATAGGCACAGAGAATGTAGATGGCATCAATGACACTGGTGGAATTGACCGCCTCAAATATCCAGATAAAAACCACAAAGAGCATACAGATGCCCAGATGGGCACGCCTGCGCAACCTTTCATCTCCATCACGATGACAGATATCCACACAGAAACAGGTGGTGAGGGCTGTCAGCGCAGAGTCGGCACTACTGAAAGATGCTGCCACAATACCTATGGTGAAGAGCACCGTGACCATGGCACCCAGCGCACCACTGCCGGCAAACATAGGCAGCAGCTCGTCGCTCTTTTCGGGTAGTGCCACCCCTTGTTGCTGTGCCAGCAGCACCAGCAGCACACCAAGCGACAGGAAGAGCAGGTTGGCTGGTACAAAGGCAAAGCCATAGCTGCACATGTCCTTGCGTGCCTCTCTCAGGTTCTTGCACGTCAGGTTCTTCTGCATCATATCCTGGTCAAGTCCGGTCATTACAATCACGATGAAGATGCCGCTCAAGAACTGTTTCAGAAAATGCTGACGGCTCATCCAGTCATCGAGCACAAACACACGACTGTAGGAACTCTGCGCCACCGTCTGCATCGCCTCGCCCACTCCCATGCCCAGTCGGCCTGCCACCTGCACAAAGATGAGTATCACCGCAGTAAACAGGCAGAGGGTCTGAAAGGTGTCGGTCCACACCAATGTGCGTATGCCACCCCTGCGTGTGTATAGCCATATCAGTGCCACCATCAGGGGCACCGTAAGGGCAAAGGGCAGATGCACCTCGCTGAACACAAAGCGTTGTAGCAGCATACACACCACATAGAAGCGCACTGCCGCCCCCACTATCTTGGAAATGAGGAAGAACATCGATGCCGTGCGGCGTGCCGTGGGCCCTATCCGTTCGCCCGGCAGTGCATAGATAGAGGTGAGGTTCATGCGGTAATACAGGGGCAGCAGCACCCATGCCACCACAAAATAGCCTGGAATAAAGCCCATGCAGGTTTGCAGATAGGTCATGTCGCTGTGCATCACCATCCCCGGCACCGACACCAGGGTCACCCCACTGATGGATGCCCCCACCATGCCAAAAGCCACCACATACCAGGGTGAGCGACGCTTGCCTCGGTAGAAATCATCGTTGGAAGTGCCCTTTGAGGTCACACGGCTCACGGCAAAGAGCAGTGCGAAATAGAGCAGCACAGTGACAAGCATCAACATGAAGCACCCGTTTTTTGAATATCACAAAGCACCTGCAGTGCCTCTTCCACGGTGGCCACACCCGTCACCACCATCGACCTCTTTCCCTTCACCTCTCTCAGGTTGCAGCGTTTGGCGTGGGTGGTCATATATTGCAGCACGGCATCAAAGGCGGCACTGCGATAGTAGGGGCTATCCACATTAGATACAAACACGGTGGTCATGCGCCCCTGCTTCAGTATAATCTTCTCCATGCCCAACTCCTTGCCATGCCTGCGCAGCGGCACCACACGCATCAGCTCCAGTCCCACGGCAGGAATCTCTCCAAAGCGGTCTATCAGTCGGGTGCGATAGCGTTCCAACTCGTCGTCTGCCGTGAGCCCGTCAAGTTCTCTATACAGCAGCATACGCTCGCTGTCGCCCGGCACATAACTATCGGGGAAGCACATCTCTATATCGCTCTCCACCATACAGTCTTCCACAAAATCTCCTGCCGAGGCTCCCTGTTGGGCTGCCTCTTCTGCATATACTTCGGCAAACTCCTCGTTCTTCAGTTCGGTCACTGCCTGGTTCAGTATCTTCTGGTAGGTTTCATAGCCCAGGTCGGCAATGAATCCGCTCTGTTCGGCACCCAGCAGGTTGCCGGCACCACGGATGTCCAAGTCCTGCATGGCGATGTTGATGCCGCTGCCCAGGTCAGAGAAGTTTTCGAGCGCCTCCAATCTGCGTCGCGCCTCATTGCTCAGTGCCGAGAGAGGCGGAGCCAGCAGGTAGCAGAATGCCTTGCGGTTGCCACGCCCCACCCTGCCACGCATCTGATGCAGGTCGCTCAGTCCGAAGTGGTGGGCACCGTTGATGATGATGGTATTGGCATTGGGTATGTCGATACCGTTCTCCACGATAGTGGTAGAGAGCAGCACATCGAAGTCGTAGTTAGAGAAGTCCATGATGATTTTCTCCAGCTCCTCGGGTTTCATCTGTCCATGTCCTATTGCCACGCGTGCCTCGGGCACGTATTTGTGTATCATCTCTGCCAGTCGGGTCAGGTCGTTGATACGGTTGTTCACGAAATACACCTGTCCGTTTCTGCTCAGCTCAAAGCGGATGGCATCTGCCACTATCTCTGCGCTGAAGGTGTGTATCTCTGTCTGTATGGGATACCTGTTGGGTGGCGGTGTCTGCATGATGCTCAGGTCTCGTGCGCCCACCAATGAGAACTGCAGGGTTCGGGGTATCGGTGTGGCACTCATGGTCAGCGTATCCACGTTCACCTTCATCTGCTTCAGCTTTTCCTTGGTGGCCACTCCAAACTTCTGCTCCTCGTCGATGATCAGCAGTCCCAGGTCTTTAAACTTCACCTGCTTGCCTATCAGCTTGTGCGTACCCACCACTATATCCACCTTGCCCTCTTCCAAATCTTTGAGCAGGGCGGTGATTTGTCTGGCACTCCTTGCCCTTGTCATATAATCCACCCTCACGGGAAAGTCCTTGAGTCGCTTGCTAAAGGTTTGGTAGTGCTGATATGCCAGCACGGTGGTAGGCACCAGCACCGCCACCTGCTTGCTGTCGCAGGCTGCCTTGAAGGCGGCACGCACCGCCACCTCTGTCTTGCCAAAGCCCACATCGCCACACACCAGTCGGTCCATGGGTCTCTGTCGCTCCATGTCGGCCTTCACGTCTGCCGTGGCTTTTATCTGGTCGGGGGTGTCTTCATACAGAAAGCTTGCTTCCAGTTCGTGCTGCATAAAGCTGTCTGCGTTGAAGGCATGCCCCCGCTCATGGCGCCTTCGGGCATAGAGTTTTATCAGGTCGCGTGCAATGTCTTTAAGTTTTTTCTTGGTCCGCTCCTTGATGCGGTCCCACTGTCCCGTACCAAGCTGACTCAGCTTGGGGGCCTCTCCACTGTCTTGCGACTTGTATTTGGATATTTTATAGAGCGAGTGGATAGACACGTAGATAGAGTCGCCGTTCTGGTATTGCAGCTTGATCATCTCCTGATAGGTATCACCCTGCGGCATACGCACCAGTCCCACAAAGCGCCCCACGCCATGGTCTATATGCACCACGTAGTCGCCGGGTTCAAACTGTTTTATCTCTTTCAGTGTCAGCGCCACCTTGCCTCCTCTCGCCTTGTCAGAACGCAGGTTGTACTTATGGTAACGGTCAAAGATCTGGTGGTCGGTAAAGATGCAGAGGCGTGCGTCGTGGTCAATGAATCCTTCGTGCAGGGTGCGCTCCACGGGGATAAACACATCTCCGTGCACGTCTCTTGCCATGATTTTCTGCTCTCCGTTGAGCAGTATTTCCTTGAGACGTTCGTTCTGCTTCACGCTGTCTGCCAGGATATATATGCGGTAGTGCTGTAGCAGACATTCGGTAAAGGTTTTCCCCAGCAATTCAAAGTTTTTGTGAAACAGGGGTTGCGGCGAGGTATGGAACGACAGCTGCGCCTGTGCTTCGCCACGTCTGGCTCCCGGTGCGCTCAAGGTGATGCGCCTCATCTCCAGAGCATCTCTCAGAAATTCGCTTCCTGTTTGCAGCACTCCCTCACGCTGCAACTGCTGCATCCGCTCTTTTCTCTGCTGTTCGGGCAGTCCCTCCAGCTGTTCCATCACTGCCTGTCGGGTAAATCCCTCTTCGTACGTCCTGTCTATCACCTCCCTCACATAGTTCAGGTCTTTGGTCACCAGTATGCTCTGTTCGGGGTCGAAGAACGATAGCAGCGACACTCTGTCGTCGGTCATGGTGGCGAGTTCGGGCACCACCTCCACCTTGCTTTTCTTCTCTTTCGACAGTTGGCTGTCCACCTCAAAGCTGCGTATGGAGTCGATGGTATCGTCGAAGAAGTCAATGCGGTAGGGATACTCGCTGTTGTACGAGAACACGTCGAGGATACAACCTCGCAGGGCATACTGTCCGGGCTCATACACATAGTCCACCTCTCTGAATCCGTATTCTCTCAGGGTGGCTGTCAGCTGCAGCGTGTCGTAGTCTTTCTCTGTTTCGAGCAGCACCATGCGGGTGTCCATCTTCTTTTTCGACACCACCCTTTCTGCCAGTGCCTCGGGATAGGTCACCACCATCACCTGCTGCTGTTGCGTGCCGTTGCCCTGCATGGCTGCCAGTCGGGTCAGCACTTCGGTGCGCAGTATCTCGTTGGCGGGGTCTCTGTGGGCATACTTCACCGCCTTTCTGAACGAGGAGGGAAAGAAGAGCACGCCCTCATTGCCCAGCATCTGGTGCAGGTCGTGATAGAAATAGCCTGCCTCGTCGGCATCCTGCATCACAAAGAGCAGTGTCTGTGCCCTTTTTGTTTGCAGGGCGCCAAAGAGCAGTGGGGCAGAAGATGCCACCAATCCGTCAAGCAAGACCGTCCTTATCGAACGGTCTTGCACTATTTTTTCCAATGCTCCCACCTGTGGTGTAGCAGCATAGAGTTGTTGCAGGTCTTGTATTGTCATCTGATAATCACCTTCTTGCCTCGATGTAGATAGATACCCTTGGTGGGCACTGCCACCCTCATGCCCTGCAGGTTGTAATATGTGTTGCTGCTGTCGCAGTGCTGACCTGCCGTTTCCTTGATCTCCACACCCTCTATGGCTGTGGGTGTCACGATGGGCTGGAAGTGCAGCAAACTGAGGTAGAGCAGGTTGCTTGCCTTGCCGCTCATGGGTACGATGACCTGTCCGTCGCTTCGCCCTATCACCATGCCTGTGGTCACGCTGTCGGCTTTGTTATACACCACCGAGGCGGCGGCATCGCCCTGCACATAGCTCAATATGGCGGCATCGCCCCATTGGGCATCAAAGGTAAGGACTGCATCGGCACTCATGCTCATGCCATAGCCCGGATAGTAATAGAACACGTTGGTCTTACCGGCAGTAAAGGTCAGTCCGTCGTAGAGTGCGGTCACCTCCTTGCCCTGACTCTTTGCCACGCGCCGGTCGGCCTTGCCCGAGAATCCCGGCAGGGCATTGCTCACCGCATTGCTCCATCCTCCGCCGGGCTCCTGGTCAGAGGTAAAGTCAATCATGTTTTCCAAGCGATAGAGTCCATAGGCGGGCAGTGCCACGGAGGCTTCATAGCCGTCGGCTCCTTTCACTGTAACCACCACATCATCCTTCAAGGCATCTCCCACAACAACTCTCACCTCGCCGTTGTGCACTTCTGTTGCAATCATCTTGCAGGGTTCACTCCATGAGGCTACGCTCACATCGTCTATCGACTGGCCCTCGGGGGTATGGAGCCTGTATATGGGATAATAAGTCCTGCCCTCCTCGTCAGCAACCACCATTCTCTCCAGAGATGCCTGCAGTGGCATCTTGCTCTGCTGCAACGGTATGAGATACACGGCAGAATTCAAGCCCGATGGCATCACGCTCCAATCGGCATACGAGGTGATGCCGCTCACGCCTATATTGCCATTGTTGATATCCAGGATGTTCACATCCTTGAATATGCGCCACTGGGTGCCGTCGATGTCCATCTGCCTTATTCTGTTGGCAGGCAGGTTGGTCACCTCTATGCGCAGGGTGTTCTCGCCGGCCTTCACAGCACTGCCTATCTCCAGTTGGAAGGGGGCGCACCAGGCGCAGCCCACATACTGGTCGTTCACATACACACGTGCGCTCTCTCTCACATCACCCAGATCGAGCAGCCATCCTCCCTCTGCCTGTGCCATCTGCGCCTCGCCCACACAGAAGGTGGTGGTGTAGATGCCTGTGCCTGCCAACTGTGCTGTCTGCTCGTCCAGTGTTTCCCACGACTGCAACTGCTGCAACTGGTAGGTCTTGGTGATGAGCGGTGTGGTGCTGGCATCAAAGCTCAGGGTCCAGGGCTGTGTCAGTTCTATGGCACGCATTTTCACGGGCACAGCCTCAGCAGCCAGCTGGTCATAGTCGGCAGGCACGGCACGATGGGTCTGCAATATCACCGACTGTCCTGATCTCAGGTTGATGAGCACCTCGTTGCCCTTCATCACGGGCCTGCTTATCTTCCCTGTCAGGGGGTTGTACAGGGTGATGGCAGCAAAGTCCACCGACAGTGGCACGTAGTCGCACACGTCATGGTCTTGCAGGTTAGAGATAAAATAGTGGTGCCCTCCGTCGTTGCTCCTGCGTATCATGCGCAGGCCCAGTTGGGTGCGCAGGGCTTCGGGGGTGGCAGCGGTTATCTGTGCTATGGTGGCGGCATCATTGCCATAAACTATGGTGGCACCCTGACTCTTCATGGTTTCAAGATGCGCCACAAGGGCAGTGCTCAGGTGTTTGTCTATGGGCACCACCAATGCCTTGTAGGCAGTGCCTGCGGCGGTAACTATCTGTCCGTTCTCCACCTTGCACCCCAGCAGCAGTGCCTCGCTGATGTAGTCGCAGTCCAGTCCGGCCTTCTCTATATTGTTCACACAGGTGGCAAACTCGGGCAATTTGTTCACGATGTTGTCGATGGGGAAGGTGAGCAGGCGGTCGGAAAACAGGCTGCCGCTGTTCTTGTGCCAGGCATTGCGGAAGGGCACATACACCAGCACGTCGTTATCGGGCTTGCCCATCTGCAAGAAGGTTTGGCAGCGCTCTATGTAGTTCATCAGCTCGGGGGCATCGCGCCAGATGGTGTTGGTGGGACTCATGTCGATGGCGGCATAGAATTTCCATCCGGGCCATGCCACATTGTCGGGAGTGTAGGTGGTGCCATGAAAGAACACGTGGTTCACTCCTGCCACAAACATCAGGTCCAAATCGGGTTTCATCTGCGAGAGCGATGTGCGGAAATGCTCTGTCAGCCATGTAAAGGTTTCGCTGGATGTGAGGGGCTTGCCTGTCACATGGGCGGCACTCGACGCATATTTCAGGGTAGAGAAGTCGCTGTAGTTGGCACGTGTAAAGCCTGCATCGGTGCGCAGTCCCTTGATGCCAAAGTCGGTCAGTCCAAAGCCCTCTATCTCTGGAATATCCACGGCAGCGTAGAAGTCTATCAGATTACCCGGACTGCCGTGTGCCTGATTGCGGGTAAGTGCGCCGTGCTGGTGTGCCCATGCCGTCCACTGGCGTGTAAAGTTGTTGAGCAGCATGTCGTGCAGTGTCTCACGATAGTCTGCCAGCACCTGTCCGTCGGTGTCTTTGCGTGTGCCCTCTCCCAGCATCTTGTCGATATGCTCTTCCAGTCGATAACCTCTGTATTTGTAGAACTCTTCAAAAATCTTCGGGGTCCAGTCGGCATAATACACCTCATAGCTGTCGTTGAAGAAGGCACGGGGATAGGCTGCGCCACTTGTTTCAAAGGCTGTCTCAAACTTCTTCAGGTAGTTTGCCACGGCGGTAGAGTCGAAATGATCGAGCACATAGCCCTCTCCACCAGGGGCGGCACGCTTCACCTTCTGCAGGGTGTGCGAGTTGTAGATGGCTATCACCAGCCAGTCGCCGGCAGGGCACACAGCCCCCTCCACCTTTTCGCCCTGTACCGATGCGGTGAGATCCATGACCTCTGCGGTGTTGCTGCCCTGCGGAAATGCCATCACCTTGTTCAGCTTGGGCGTATTGGCCTTGCTGATGGAGATGTCGCAGGTAATGGGATCCACACCGTTGGAGGTAACTGTCCTGCTGACGTATTCCAGTTTGCCCGCCGCCTCGTTGATAGTCACCGACGGACCGCCAAAGGGCCATCCCGTGCCGGTGTTCATGTCTAATATCACGCCCTCTTTGTCAGCGGCAGTGCGGGTATATTTCAGCGCATCCATCCATGACGAAGAGAGGAAAGAGAGCTCGTTTTTCTCATTGCTCTGCACGCCATAGATGGGCGTCATCTCCACAGTGCCGATACCGGCGGTGGCGTAGTCGTTCAGGCGGTGTTCCACACTGGTCTGTTCCAGTGCGCTGCCCATCAGCCACCAGCGGGTTCCGGCCTTGGCAGTGGCAGGTGCATCGGGCCACGAGGTTACGTTCTGTGCCTGCAAGGTGCCTGCAACAGCAAGCATGGCGGCAAGCGTAAGGGAGTAAATCTTCTGCATAGTGTTGTGATTTCTACCGATGCCTGCGCACTCTGAGGGCACTGGCATCGCGGGTGATTCTATCCACAAAGGTACGTCTTTTTCCTCTTATTATGTGAAAGAAGTTCAAAAAAATAGCACCGCTCTGCTTTGCCGAATAAATATTTTAACGTACCTTTGCAACTCGTTCTTAGTTTTTTGGAGATTATTAACTTCAATGGGGGCCATGTGATGAGGATGAAAACAGCTTGTCTCCACCACCCAACCCCGCATAAATTTTCAGGATGAAAGCATTTGAATTTAAACCGCGGTTGTTAGAAACCATCAGGCACTACGACCGCAAGACACTGATGGCCGACCTCATGGCGGGCATCATCGTGGGCATTGTGGCTCTGCCTCTTGCCATTGCCTTTGGTATCGCATCGGGCGTAACCCCCGAAAAGGGTATCATCACCGCCATCGTGGCGGGTCTTATCGTGTCGGTACTGGGTGGCAGCAAGGTACAGATTGGCGGACCCACCGGCGCCTTTATCATCATCATCTACGGCATCATACAGCAGTATGGCATGGAGGGACTTGCCATTGCCACCTTCATGGCTGGTGCCTTTTTAGTGCTGTTCGGACTGCTCCACTTGGGCACCATCATCAAGTACATCCCCTATCCCATCGTGGTGGGCTTCACCAGCGGTATTGCCGTCACCATCTTCACCACACAAATCAAAGACCTCTTCGGACTGAGCATCGCCCAGGTGCCTTCAGACTTCATTGAGAAATGGGTGGTGTATGCACAGCATCTCTCCACCATCGACCTGTGGAGCGCCATCGTGGGCGTGGCAAGCGTCATCGTCATCGCCCTCACGCCACGCTTCAGCAAGAAGATTCCAGGCTCGCTGGTGGCCATCATACTGATGACAGTGGCGGCGCTGCTGCTCAAGAACTTTGCCGGGGTAACCACCATCGAAACCATCGGCGACCGCTTCTCTATCTCTAACAGTCTGCCCGATGCCCACGTGCCTGCCATGACCTGGGAAACCATCAAGGGACTGGTGTCGCCGGCGCTGACCATCGCCATCCTCGGAGCCATCGAGAGCCTGCTCTCTGCCACCGTGGCAGATGGTGTGGTGGGCGACCATCACGACTCTAACACAGAACTGGTGGCACAGGGTGTGGCCAACCTTGCCTCACCGCTCTTTGGAGGCATTCCTGCCACCGGAGCCATTGCACGCACCATGACCAACATCAACAATGGCGGCCGCACTCCCGTGGCTGGTATCATCCACGCTGCCGTGCTGCTGCTCATCTTCCTGTTTCTGATGCCCCTGGCACAGTATATCCCCATGGCTTGTCTGGCGGGCGTGCTGGTGGTGGTGTCGTATGGCATGAGCGGATGGCGCTCTGTGATGGCACTGATGAGAAACCCCAAGAGCGACGTCACCGTGCTGCTCATCACCTTCTTCCTCACCATCATCTTCGACCTTACCGTGGCCATCGAGGTGGGACTTATCATTGCCTGTCTGCTCTTCATGCGACGCATGGCTGAGACCACCGATGTGAAGGTAATCTATGACGAGATAGACCCCAACGAGGAACTGGACATCAAGGCGGGCAATCTGGAACACCTCACCATCCCCGAGGGTGTAGAGGTATATGAAATCAACGGTCCCTACTTCTTCGGTGCGGGCAATAAGTTCGAGGAGGTGATGGCCACCTTCGGCGACCGTCCCAAGGTGCGCATCATCCGTATGCGTAAGGTGCCCTTCGTAGATTCTACGGGCATACACAACCTCACCAACCTGTGCCAGATGAGCCAGAAAGAGGGCATCCAGGTGGTACTCTCGGGCGTGAACGACAAGGTGCAGAAGGTGCTCGCCAAATCGGGCTTCTACGAATTGCTGGGCGAGAAAAACATCTGTAGCCACATCAACATCGCACTGGAAAGGGCAAAGGAGTTGTGCGGAAAGAATGACTAACCGTTGAAAAGACATTGAAAAAAATCCCCTCACCTGCGCAGGTGGGGGGATTTTTCCGTACTTGTCATCAAGTACATCTGTATGAAGCCGATCTGTTGGCTCTGTGCCTTCACATCGTCTGAATGTTGTCCGAGCAGCCAAAAAGATCCAACTGCCTCGTGGATGCCTTTGCTTTGGAGGTTTCTCTATTATCTGCCCCAATGCCTTTAAAATACAGATTAGTGAAAATCTCATCCAATTCTTTCCTTTCTGCTTCAATGTCGGATTTGCCCGATTTCAATGTAGTGACTATATTCTCAACCAAAGCTTCGACCTTGAATCTCACATCATCACAAGGTGTGACAAAAGGAATTTTCTTGATATAGTTAGCGGAATTGTTCGTGGACGGATTGATGGCGTTTACCAGTTCCGTACAGACAGACGAATTTAAAAATCCCAAGAGGTAATACACCCATGTCTCATCCTTTGGGAACACTCCTACTATTGACTGGTCGAACAATCTTCCGTCAATCAATGCTCCTGTAAGTTTTGAAGAGCGTATCATCGGTATTCCTATTCCATTCTTGAAATAGAAGTCGGTATTTTGGAATCTGCACTTCTTGCTTTGTCTGTATTCTGTAATCGCTTGGATTGACCAGTCCATAAACCAATGGTTAGGCTTGACATACTCAATGTTTCCACCCTTGACAATCGGTACAAGACAGGCTGTACCCGATATTCCATACTTTTTCTCTTTTTGAGACAGGGGTGTCGTTCGGATATTCTCGCTATTGGCACAAATATACCGCTTGGAATTCCTTATCTCATAATTGACAGGATGAAGATACATCTTGTCGTTTCCAGAGTAAAAGCCAGTGACGCAACTTGCTATGTCACCTATTTTCTTTATGTTTCTGTCATTTATCAACTCTGCCGTTTTATCAGAAGAATTGAACATAAACGCAGAACCGACTCCTTCAAGCACAGATTTCTGAAATATTGTTTTCGTTATGCCGCAATTTCTTTGCTCCAGTTCTTCAACAGTCTTGAAATTAGTCCGGACAACAATCTCATTACTCAAATTTTGGGAAATATCCGAACTTTTCTCCAATGTAATAATACAGAGATTTGCATAACCGAAGTTTACGCCCGGAAAAAATGAAGACGGGAATAGTGCCAACTCCTTTATCTTGGTGTTGGTAAGCAAATATCTACGAATGGACAAATGACGGTGGAGCGACAGGAATGTATCTGGCACGATAAAGCACAGTTCACCGTTTTCCTTCAAGCAACGAGTGCAGGCATACAGGAAAAGCGTGTAGCTTTCTTTCGTATATAAAGCAGAATACAGTTTGCCGAGAAGTTCTTTTTTGTGCTCATCGTTCCTCGCTCCGTAAGGAGGATTGCCAATTATTTTGTCATATCTTTGCGAGCATTCCAAAATCGTTTCGTCAAGCAACGTGTCTGTTTCCTTAACCGATATACAGGTTTTCAAGCTATATTTGCTTTTCAAACCAGCCACAGCAGACGGATTAAGCTCAAAGATATTGATTTGCACATCAGGAGCGCTTTCTAATATTTTGTCAACGAACACACCATCCCCCCCGCACGGTTCCAATATACGGTCATGCGGCTTGAAATGCAGCATCCCAGTCATATAATTGAGTATGGGATTTGATTTGGTATAATATGCCTGATATGTCAGTGCTGAATCCATGTATCTACCAAATAAGATAATTCTGAAGATCGTTATGCGTAACGGTTGCCCTCATTTGAGGCGCGAAGTCATTCATCCAGTCAACATGATTCTCTATCCAACGGTGAATGTCAAAACCTGTGAAACGCCGTATTTTTGAATAAGTATCAGAACCACATGAAGTTTCCCATACCCCTGATTTTTGGAGAGTGGTCAAGTAGTGGTTGTTCTCAGGTGAACGGACAAATATCAAGCATTTGTAATTCTCGGTCTCTATATTCCGATAAATGCTTCCTACGAGAAGCAACCTGTTTGTGTTGCCTTTCTCGTTTGAACCGAATCCGCTTTTGAAATCTACAATATATTTTGTTGTCCCGTCTGTAAAATGCAAGTCGCACTCCAGTTGGATTTCACCTGATGTAACAAGTCCCCACACTTTGTCATAATAGCGTTTAAGTTGAGACTTCTCTTCTGTTTTGATAGCCAATCTATCTATATATGTTGCTATTTCCGTCGTAAGACTTGCCTTCACTTCTGAGAACAATGGAGGAATGAAAGATGCAATCCTTGTGGTAGGATATTTGAAACATAGCTTGCAGAAAGGCTCCCACAATTCACCCATTCTTCGTGAAAACGCCATGTAGTCGTATTGCCAAACGGCGTTGCGCGACTCCAACATGACAACATCATTGGCATAAGTTATCATCAATACACACTCAAGAATCTCGCAGTTTGTCCAATGCTGGGTTCTTGCGGTTTCTTCGACAATCGACAATAGGTTTTCCTTACTCTGAATAATTGCTTTATTCAGAGCAGATGCCTTTTTCTTATAGTCAGCTGCTGAATACTGGAGTGCCAACTCACTAACTATCTCGTTGGCTCGGCTTCTGAAATACGCCAAAAGCCCAGCCTTGTCGTTTCTTAAATTTATATCTATATCCATGATTGGAAAAATCCACGCTTTAACGTTTAATGTTAAAAGATAACGCAAATATAAACATTTGAAGCGAGTTACACAAAATTTTCCATAGCAAACACATCAACGGGAACATAAAAAGAATGTCAATCAGCCCACTTAGAGAACAAAATGGGGTATTACTTTGAACATAGAAGTAAGCCACTTGGATGGCAGAAAAGGCTCGTTGTAAAGCAGGCGACTATAGAGGCCAAGCTATATATTGTCAGAAATGACAACATTTCACGGACAGGGCGAGAAATGGTCGGATGAATTCCAAAGCATGTTTGCGCATAACAGTCTAATGGCCGATTTATGTTAAAGTTTCTTGATTTTGCACCCCCAATTGTTAAACTGCATATTTATGCAATTTCGTTCTGAGCCACTTTTTTCTCGCTGTGGACTATAATGAAGCCCGCAGGGAGATCGTGCGTTAGAACGAAAATTCTAAAATACAAACTGATTATCAAGCAGTTAAAAACCTAAAAATAGCGAATTATTGACCAGTGTAGTATCAACTTGACATGAAAACTGTTCACTTTTTCGCTTTTTATCTTCACGATCTGCTCAAAATTACCGATTTTTCTCCATGGACTTCCATGAACCCCAAAATACAAAATCTTTACATTTTGATGGGGATGGGTGGGGGTGTTCTGCCCCACTTTCAGTTTTCAGGCAGCCAATCAGCCCTCTTCAGATGCGCAATC
>SAMEA3663028__coassemble_459_pt1 | contig 15863 bp, 10 predicted proteins | sample SAMEA3663028__metabat2_low_PE_038 | metagenome-assembled genome bin SAMEA3663028 (sample SAMEA3663028) | pig gut metagenome | biome: pig gut; feature: pig-associated habitat; material: faeces | place: France | collected 2012 | reverse complement strand
CTTTCCTGGTTCGAGTCCGGGTACCCCAACAATGCTAATGTGGTGAAGTGATACCTTTCGGGGTGTCACTTTTTTCTTTTTTACAGGATAATCCTAAAAAATCCCAATTTATTTTGTGGTTCATTCCATTTGCAGTAATTTTGCAACTCGCATGGAAAGGGCTCCTCTTTATCCCTCAATGTGATAGACAGTTCCCTTCCTCATTATTCAGATACCACTAAAATAATTACATGGAACAGACAAAACAATTGGTTGATGCAATCATAAAAGGAGTGCAAGAGAAAAAAGGAACGGACATCACGGTTATCAATCTCTCTGAGATAGAGGGTTCAATATGCCGCTATTTCGTTATTTGTCAAGGCAATTCACCGCAGCAGGTAGAGGCCATTGCCGATGAAATAGAAGAAACGGCACGCATAGATGCACAGCAAAAGCCAGTCAGAGTGGTGGGCAGGGAGAATGCAGTGTGGGTGGCCATGGACTATAGCGATGTGATGGTGCACGTGTTTGTGCCCGATGCGCGCGAATACTACGACTTGGAACACCTGTGGAGTGACGCACCCATGGAGATGATACCTAACTTAGATTGAAGAAAGCATGAACAATCAGAATAACAACAATCCCAAGATGAATATGCCCAAGTTCAACATGAACTGGTTGTACTTCATCGTTTTGGCGCTACTTGCCATCCTATTCATTACTGGCGGAGGCGGCAAGTCGAGCGTTTCTGTCACCACCTCTTACTCGGAATTCAAGCAAATGGTGCTCAAGGGATATGCCAAGGAAATTGTGGTCAATGGCACTGAGCGAACTCTGCAGATGTATGTCAATCCCGAGCACATACGCGACGTGTTCAAACAGGGCGTGAACAATACGGGCACCAATCCCAGTGTATTGGTGGAATATGGTTCGGTAGAGAATCTTGAAAACTTCATAGAACAGGCCAAGGCAAGCAAGAAATTTACTGGCAAATACAGCTATGAAAACAAGAGTGGCAGTGACTTTATGAATATTCTCCTCAATGTGTTGCCTTTCGTGTTTTTAGTGGGCATCTGGATATTCTTCATGCGCCGTATGGGCGGTGGAGGTGCAGGCAGCGGAGGAGTGTTCAATGTGGGCAAGAGCAAGGCCAAGATGTACGAGAAGGGTGGTGAGATGAACATCACCTTCAAGGATGTTGCAGGTCAGGAGGGTGCCAAGCAGGAAATCAAGGAGATTGTTGATTTTCTGAAAAACCCCGCCAAATATACCGAACTGGGAGGAAAAATTCCCAAGGGAGCCCTGCTGGTTGGTCCTCCAGGAACTGGTAAGACACTGCTTGCCAAGGCTGTGGCAGGAGAGGCTGGCGTGCCCTTCTTCTCTATGAGTGGTAGCGACTTTGTAGAGATGTTCGTGGGTGTAGGTGCCAGTCGTGTGCGCGACCTCTTCCATCAGGCAAAGGAAAAATCTCCCTGCATCATCTTTATCGACGAGATTGATGCCGTGGGGCGTGCCCGTTCCAAAAACCCCTCCATGGGAGGCAACGACGAAAGGGAGAATACGCTCAATGCTCTGCTCACCGAGATGGACGGCTTCGGCACCAATAGCGGTGTTATCATCCTTGCTGCCACCAACCGTGCCGATATCCTTGATTCCGCATTGCTGCGTGCTGGGCGCTTTGACAGGCAGATTCATGTGGATTTGCCCGACCTGAACGAGCGCAAGGAAGTGTTTAAGGTGCACCTGCGCAGGGTGAAGATCGACGACACGGTGGATATTGACTTCCTTGCCCGACAAACGCCGGGCTTCTCTGGTGCTGATATTGCCAACGTGTGCAATGAGTCGGCACTGATAGCCGCAAGGCACAACAGTAAAACGGTGTGCAAGCAAGACTTTCTGGATGCCGTGGATAGAATCATTGGCGGATTAGAGAAGAAGACAAAGATTATGACCATGGAGGAGAAACGCTCTATCGCCATCCACGAGGCAGGACATGCCACCATCTCATGGTTCACAGAGTTTGCCAACCCATTGGTAAAGGTGAGCATTGTGCCGCGCGGACGGGCATTGGGTGCCGCCTGGTACCTGCCCGAAGAGCGTCAGATAACCACCAAGGAGGCTATGCTCGACGAAATCTGCTCGCTGCTGGGCGGTAGGGCTGCCGAAGAACTGTTCGTGGGACGTATCTCAACCGGAGCCATGAACGACTTGGAGAGAGTAACAAAAACGGCATACGGCATGATAGCCTACGCAGGTATGAGCACTCAGTTGCCCAATATCTGCTTCTACAACAATACAGAATATCAGTTCCAAAGACCTTACTCGGAAACCACTGCCAAAGTGATGGACGATGAAGTGCTGAAGCTTATCAACGAACAGTACGAGCGTGCCAAGGCGATACTGAAGGAACATGCCGAGGGGCATGCACAGTTGGCACAGTTGCTGATAGACCGTGAGGTGATCTTTGCAGAAGATGTGGAACGTATCTTCGGCAAGCGCCCTTGGGTAAGTCGTTCTGAAGAGGTGCTCGAGGCACAGCAAAGGGCGCAGGCAGAGGCCATGGCAGAACAGCGTGCCAAGGAACTGGAACAGGAAAGAGAACAACAGAACAAAGAAAAGGAGGAAAAGCAATGAGTAATCTGATAACCCGCTCCATCACAGGCATTCTGTTTGTCACTGCCTTGGTGGTGTGCTTCTTGAATGCAATGGCAATGGCACTGCTTTTTGCCCTTATTACAGCACTCAGCGTATGGGAGTTTACAGGCCTGGTCAACCATCATAAGCAGGCAAGCGTCAACCGCTTTATATGCACTGTGGCAGGGGTTTATTTCTTCCTGTCTATGATGGGGTTCTGTAGCGGTCTAACGCCTTCCACCGTGTTTATTCCCTATCTGCTCACCTTGGTCTATCTGATGGTGGCAGAACTCTATACCAAGGCAGAAGACCCTGTGGCAAACTGGGCATACACCATGATGAGTCAGATGTATGTGGCATTGCCCCTTTCACTCATCAATGTGCTGGCATTTCGTGCCACTGCTGCGGGCGAGGTCTATACCTATCTCATTCCTCTCAGCGTGTTTGTGTTCCTTTGGATGAACGACACTGGTGCCTATTGCTTCGGTTCCTTGCTGGGCAAGCACAAGCTGTTTCCTCGCATCAGTCCTGCCAAGAGCTGGGAGGGCTCTATTGGAGGTTTTATCGTGGTCACGGCCACAGCTGCCGGCATTTGGTATCTCACCGAACAGTATGGAGTGAATGAGTTGCGTTTGGACCTGTGCCAATGGATAGGGCTGGGATTGGTCGTTGCCGTGTTTGGCACCTGGGGCGACTTGGTGGAAAGCTTGTTCAAGCGCACATTGGGCATCAAAGACAGTGGAAGCATCCTGCCCGGTCATGGTGGAATGCTCGACCGTTTCGACTCCGCATTGCTCGCCATTCCTGCTGCCGTGCTTTATCTCTACACACTTACGTTGGTGTAGTGCTGCTTTTTTGCTTTCTTGTTTCGTTTTTTTCGGAAAAAGTTAGTAACTTCGCACCAAAAGGAGAGAAATACCATGAACGAGAACAGCCAGCCTATTACTGAGGCCAACTTTGACGCACAGTATATTGACAGCATCGAGATAGAGCGCATCGATAAGTTTGTTTGCGATGAGATGGATCGCCAGATTCATCGCTACATCAAGGCTATGCACGGCAGCAAGGAGGTGATGGACCGCTTTGTGGCGCATCTGAAAACCTTAGACCTTGCAACAAAGGAAAAGGTGATAGCCCGATACATTGACTTTAATCGCAGGGCGGTGAGTGGGCTCGACTTGAAATTGGTGCTGGCAAGGGCCTTTGCCAATTACTGCGACACCTTTGATTTCTTTGAAACGATGATTGCCGACCAGCGTCGCCTCTCGTTCTACCTGTATCGCATCCGCAATAAATATCTCAGTTATCACGAGGTGTTTGAGTGTGAAGGCCTTTTCGGTATTCGCGATGCCAAAGGCAACATCCTGGTGCATCCCCAGTATTCTTTCCTGCGCCGTGTGTTCACCTATGTTGACGACCTCACCCCTATGCCCATCATTGCAGAAAAGGATGGGAAGTTCGGATTGATTCTTCCCGATGGCAACGACACCGTGGTGGCCGATTTTATCTACGACGACATTTCCCTGCGCGACGAACCACCTTACTTTGAAGCCCGACAGGGTAAGAGCACAGTGCTGATTTGAGCGGTTCGTTGAGCAAACTACACAACTGATGAGGGTGGCAGTCTGACGGAATCTTATAGAACCTACCTATAATATTTCATCCTTTTCTCATCTGGTCTATGCTGTCCAGCAGGGTTCCAGACACCTCCTCATGTACCTTTCTTATCAGTACAGCATCCGAGGCCATGATTTGTGGCAGGTCTGAGAGCGAGAGGGTCTTGGGCGAACTCTTTCCCTCGCTCCAGTCTATATAGCGGTAGTTGGTCTTCTTAATCTTGTCTGCATATTCAGAGTTGAATAGAATATAGTGGAAGAAAATCTCGTCGGCACCTCCAGTCATGTGGAATCTCTTTTCCAGTTCTGGATGCAGGTCTAAGAGGTTCACAATAAACAGGAGTATCTCTGCATCACACGAGAACCAACTACTCCCTCCATAGAGTGTTTTCTGCAGTGGTGGACGAAAACGGATGTGGATTTTAAACAGGTGTCTTTGAATCTTATTCACTATCTTCAGCAAATGCCATACAGGTGATTTCTGATGATGACAGACGTCAAAATAAAACCAGAGATCCACTCTGTAATGCCATTTGCGAAAGCCTTCAAAGTTGGCTATGCCCATCCATGCCTTCCAGGGTGAGTTTTCAAATCGCCGGTCAAATGCCGTTGGTGTAACGATGGGATAATCCTGTCCGGAAATGAAATGCACGTAATCGCATCTAACATCGGCATCTGTCGCCACCTTGCGCAGCAAAAAGATGGTTGCCTTGATTTGAGAAAACCCTCCCCAAACAACGTTTACAGCAGATTCAACACATCTTACGTTTTGCCAATTCCTCAACTTGTTGAAAGATGATGAACGGTTGAACGCCTCTATGCTTTTCGTGTCAACGTGGATGTAGAAATAATGATTGTCGGCACGTAGTCTGTCAACAACACGGCACAGCAACTCTGGTTGGGTGTGCGCCTGTATGATGAAAGCGTGGTTCATGCTTCTGCGGTCACTTGTTCACGTTCTTCTCAAACACCACGTTCTTGAGGTTTAGTTGTGCCGTATTGCTGTCAATGTCGGTGTCTTGGTGATTGTAAACAAAGGAAGAGGAGTGGATGTCTATGCCATGCACGCATTGCTGTCCCTCTATGCCGTGCGCAGCAATCGCCGTGCGTGCTCCACGACACACCACGTTAGAGATATGTATGTCGGTAAACTCTGGCACAAACTCCATCTTCTTGGGCTTTGCTTCGGATGTAGTGGCTCCGGCATGTTTGTTCTCGTAGTCGCATTGGAATACGATGGCCTGCTGAGCAATGTCGCTCATCACGATGTTGCTGATGTAGATGTCTTTTGTTTTTCCGCCCCTGCCGATGGCACTCTTGAATCGCAGTCCTGTGTCAGTGCCCGAGAAGCGACAGTTGCGCACCACAATGCGGGTCATGCCACACACGTCTTCGCTGCCTATCACAAAACCACCGTGAGCATGAAACACCGTGTTGTTCTCTATCAGGATGTCTTCACAGCCGTTTGCCACGGCATCCTCCTTGGCCTTGCCACTCTTCATGCACAGTCCGTCGTCGCCGGCATCCACAATGCTGTTTACAATCAGTGCCTGATGGCAGTCGCTCAGGTCTATGGCATCGCCGTTCTGGGCGTTCCATGGGCAGCGCACTGTAATGCCGTCGATGATGATGTTCTTACAGTTGATGGGATGCACATGGAAGCGGGGAGAGTTCTGGAAGGTGACACCGCTGAAGTAAAGATTCTCGCAGTTGGTGAAGCGCACCAAATCATTGCGCATACCCTCTTGCTTCTTGGCGCTGTTGGCAATGTTGGGATAGCCTGCTTTCAGGTTAAAGGGATACCACAGCGAACCGTTGTCCAGTTCTTCACCTCCCATTTCCTTGAATGTCTTCCACTCCACATCGCTCACCTTGCTGCGCTTCACGGGGCGCCACTGTGCTCCATTGCCGTCGATAATTCCTTCGCCGGTGATGGCTATATTCTGGCATTTTGAGGCGCGGATACAGGCATCTACACGCGATGATTTTCCCTCTTTATCTACATAGAGTGCCTTGTTGGGCGAGAAGTAGATGATGGCGTTTTTCTCCACGTGCAGTTCTATGTTGCTCTTCATCTGTATAGGTCCGGTGAGCCACACTCCAAAAGGCACTACGAGCTTGCCTCCTCCCTTCTTGGTCAGCGCACTGATGGCTTTTCTGAATGCCTCGGTGTTGAGGGTGATGCCATCTCCAATGCCTCCAAAATCCTGGATGTTCACGGTGTTGGCTGGGATAGAAGGTAGTGTGGCCTGCTTCAGTTCCACGGGCAGATTGGTGTAGTGCTTGCTGTAGTCAGTGCCTTCTGCCTTGATGTTGAGCACCCACATGGAAAGGGCTGCAAGGAAAAATACAATTCGTTGTGCCATAGGTATATCTGTTAGATGGTTTCTTTTATTTCAAATCGGTTGTAAAGTTTATTCGTTGTAGCCGGCAGTGAGTTCGCAAATCTTGATGATTACCTCCTGTGCCTTTTGCATGGACTGGATGCTTACAAACTCGTGAGGACCGTGGAAGTTAAGGCCGCCTGCAAAGATGTTGGGGCAGGGCAGACCCTTGAACGACAGTTGTGCGCCGTCTGTGCCGCCACGGATGGGGCGCACTCTGGGAGGCACTCCACACTCCTGCATGGCTTTCAGCACCAGGTCAATCACGTGCATCTGCGGGTCTATCTTCTCCTTCATGTTATAATATTGGTCGTTGATTTCCGCCGAGAGGGTGTGTTTGCCATATTTCTCCTGCATCTGCTCCACGCATGTCTGTATAAACTTCTTGCGGTTTTCAAACTTCTCTCTGTCGTGGTCGCGGATGATGTACGACAGACTGGCCTGTTCGGTGCATCCTTTGATGCCCACCAGATGATAGAATCCCTCATAGCCTTCGGTGGTCTCGGGTGTCTCATCGGCGGGGAGCATGGCGGCAAACTCGGTGGCAAGCAGTGAGGCGTTGATCATCTTGCCTTTGGCATATCCCGGGTGCACGCTCACGCCCTTGATGTTTATCTTGGCAGAGGCGGCGTTGAAGTTCTCAAACTCCAGTTCTCCCAGTTCTCCTCCATCCATGGTGTATGCCCACTCGCAGCCAAATTTCTCCACGTCAAAGTGGTGTGCTCCCATGCCTATCTCCTCATCGGGATTGAAGGCAATGCGTATGTCGCCGTGCTTTATCTCCTTATGCTCTTTGAGATAGCACATTGCCTGCACTATCTCTGCAATGCCCGCCTTGTCGTCGGCACCCAGCAGGGTATGGCCGTCGGTCACAATCAGGTCTTCGCCCACATGATTGAGCAGTTCAGGAAATTTCTCCGTGCTGCTCACAATGCCCTCTGAAAGCACAATGTCACTGCCATCGTAGTTGCTTACAATGCGTGGTTTAATGTTGGCGCCACTGCAGTCAGGACTGGTGTCATAGTGAGAGATGAAACCGATGGTAGGCACCTTTGACTTGATATTTGATTTCAGGGTGGCGTAGAGATAGCCCTGGCTGTCGAGCTCCACGTCAGAGAGCCCTTCGTTTTCCAACTCTTTCTTCAGGTATTTGGCAAACACCAGTTGCTTGTCGGTGCTGGGCACTGTGGCACTTTCTTCTGATGATTGGGTGTCAAACTGCGTGTAGTTCAAAAAACGTTGTACGATGTCCATTTTCAAGTGTATCTGTGGTGTATTTATGTAATGTGTAGAATGTGTGTTTTTGCAAACGATGGGGTAAACAGCGGTTCACCAGTTATCGATGCAAAAGTACCATAAAAATATCTCATTGCCAAGCAAAAGGGCGGCTTATACATTTAAAAAAACTGAAAAACAAAGACTTCGTCATCTAACTTTTGGTTTTTTTTCATATCTTTGGGCAACCTATGTAAACGGCTTTTTGCCTGTGTTTGGATAGCTAATAACCTTGGAATAAATCCGACCATTTCTCGCCATGGCATAGCTCAAGCACGCTTGGCTCTGCTCATTTGGCTTAACGAAATGGTTCAAAAATTAATACCTAAAACAAACAAGACCTATGAAAGATTTGAAAATGTACATCAACGGCAAGTTCGTTGAAAGTCGCTCTGGCAAGTGGATCGATGTGTTGAATCCCTCTACCGAGGAAGTGATCAGCCGTCAGCCCGAAGGAACCATTGAGGATGTAAACGAAGCTCTTGATGCCGCCCGTGCTGCCCAGAAGTCGTGGGCTGCCCTGCCTGCTGTGCAGCGTGCTGCCTATCTGAACAAGATTGCAGAGGGAATACGTGCCCGCAGAGAAGAGTTTATCGACATCATCATGCGCGAACAGGGAAAAACACTGTCGTGGGCCACTGTAGAGGTGGATGTAACAGCCGTTTATTTCGACTATATGGCAACCTTTGCCCGTCATATCGAGGGCGAGATTATCCCCAGCGACCGTCCGGGAGAGATTATCATGCTCAATAAGCGCCCCATCGGTGTGGTTGCAGGTATTCTGCCTTGGAACTTCCCCTTCTTCCTCATTGCCCGCAAGGCCGGTGCTGCGCTGATTGCCGGATGTACCATCGTGATAAAGCCCTCACAGCTCACTCCTGAAAACTGTACCGAGTTTGCCAAGGTGATCGACGAGGTGGGACTGCCCGCAGGTGTCATCAACATCGTAACCGGTAAGGGTTCGGTGATTGGCAATGAGATGGCTGGCAGCAAGAAGATAGACATCGTGAGCGTTACAGGTAGTGTGAGCGCAGGTGAGCAGATTATGAAGGCTGCTTCGCAAAACATCACCAAGGTGTCGCTGGAGTTGGGTGGAAAGGCTCCTGCCATCGTATTCCCCGATGCCGACCTGGAGGCCACTGCCCAGTGGGTTATTGACAGCCGTATCGGCAACAACGGACAAATCTGCAACAATGCAGAGCGTCTGTATGTGCACAAGAGCATCAAGAAAGAGTTTACTGAACTGCTGTTGAAGAAGTTTGAGGCTGTGAAGGTGGGCGACCCCTGCCAGGATCACAGCGTAGATATGGGTCCGTTGGTAGAGAAGCGTGCTTTGGAGAGCGTGGAGGCCAAGGTGGCCAAGGCTGTGGAGCAGGGTGCAAAGGTGCTTTGTGGCGGTCATCGTGTGGGCGACAAGGGCTATTTCTATGCAGCCACACTGCTCGACAACTGTACCCAGGACATGGACATCATCCATGAAGAGACCTTCGGTCCTGTGCTGCCTATCGTAGAGTTCGAGGACATCGACCAAGTGATAGCATGGGCAAACGACGTGGAATACGGATTGGCTTCTTCTGTATTTACCAAGGATATCGACACAGCAGCCAAGGTAACACGCTCACTGGAGTTTGGCGAAACCTATATCAACCGCGAGCACTTCGAGGCCATCCAGGGCTTCCACGCAGGAGTGAAGAAGAGCGGTATCGGCGGTGCCGACGGCAAGCATGGTGTAGAGGAATATCTGAGCACCCATGTAACCTACTTGGCCACACATTGAGCTGATGAATAAATGAATATTGAAAATTAAACCCAAATCGGCCATTAGACTGTTATGCGCAAACATGCTTGCTTTTTGTCATCTGTCTTTCCGCTTATCGGTTACAATGGAACCCCATTGCGCCCTCAAAACGTAAAGACATCTGTTCAAAAATATAAGCAGTTATCATCATAACGCTAATGGCCGATTTGGGTTGAATCATAAATGAAGAGTGGGGAATGTACTTCTTCACTCTTCATTTAGTATTCTCATAATGTCCTTGTCTTCTCCCACCACCCAGATAATGTCGCCATGATTGAATATACGGGTGGGCTTCACTTGCGACAGGTTTTTCTTTCCTTCTTCAATCCCCACCACCATGCAGTTATAGCGTTCGCGGATGCCGCTTTCCTGTAGGGTTTTGCCGATAAATGGCGAGGAATGGGTAATGACTATCTGTTTCAGCTTCATCTCCCGCTTCTCTATGTCGGTATCCTCCTCATAGATTTCTTTTTTCACCTCGTTGTCCAGCATGGCCAGCTGTTCGTCACTGCCAATCACCTGCAGACTGTCACCGGGAAACACCATGCAGTCGCCATCGGGGATGTTGAGCCGGCGGTTTGCCCTGAGAATACTGCTCACATGCACTCCAAAGCGGTTGCGCAGTGCTAACTTCTTCAAGGTCATGCCTGCCCATTTTGAACCGTTGGGCACCGTCACATCGGCAATATGCACGTCACGGTCCAGCAGTCGCCCCTCGTAGAGTGGCTTGCGGTGCCCTCTCACCTGGGCTTCTATATCCCTTGAACGCAGGTTCTGCACAAAGAGGCGCTCCAGGCGTATGCTGCTTTTCTTCAGCTTTCTTGACAGCACCATGATAACCAGTGCCACTACAGCCAGTGTAATCATCAGTGCATTGGTAAACCTGCTCAGATAGTTGGTGATGTAGAAGATAAAGGCGCAGGCAATGACCATCCTTACAATGATGGTGAAGATGAGCGGCAGATGGTTGAGACGGCTCTCCTGCCACAGGGCCTGAAACTCCTCGCTGTGGTTCTTCTTCATCACCATGGCGCGCAGGAAGGGCGAAATCAGCAGCACGGTGAGTGTGCCGCAGATGGCATTGGCCCACCAGTGCAGTTCCCATCCGGGCAGCAAGCGGCGCACAAAGGGCAGGAAGAAGGTAAACATCAGCATGATGACCGCCACGGAAAGGATGGAATATACAATGGTGTTGCGGCACATCTGCATCAGCAGTCGGTGCCAGTTGTTGTTGCCCTTGTGTGTCTGCGGATGCCCCAAGGCAATATGGTTCAGCCTGTTCACCCACAGTGGCGACAGGTGTCGCTCTATCATGTTGTAGCAGGGCACGGAGGCTCTCATCATATAGGGGGTGAGAAAGGTGGTGATGACTGATACCGCCACCACTACGGGGTAGAGGAAAGGACTGATCACACCCAGCGACAAGCCCAGAGAGGCAATGATAAAGGCAAACTCACCTATCTGTGCCATGGAGAATCCGCAGCGCATGGCTGTTTTCAGCGGCTGGCCGCTCAGCAGGTAGCCCATCGAACCAAATACCGCCTGTCCTATCAGGATGGTGGTCACAATGCACAGAATGGGCAGCGCATAATCTACCAGCACCTGTGGCACCACCAGCATACCCACCGACACAAAGAAGATGGCTCCAAAAAGGTTCTTCACGGGTTCCACCACGCGGATAATCTTGTCTGCCTCTACCGTCTCGGCAAGGATGCTGCCCATCACAAAGGCACCAAAGGCACTGCTGAAGCCCACCTGCGTGGATACCACTGCCATGAGGCAGCACAGGCCAATGCTCACCACCAGAAGCACCTCTTCGTTCATCATCTTGCGAACGGAGCGCAGAAACGCCGGAATCATAAAGATGCCCACCACAAACCACAGCGTAAGGAAAAACACGATGCGGATGATGCTGGAAAGCATCTGACTGCCACCGATATGCCCGCTGCCTGCCATGGCAGAAAGCATCACCATCATCACAATGGCAAGAATATCTTCCAGAATCAGTACGCTCATCACCAGTCCTGCAAAGCGCTGTTGGCGCATACCCAGGTCATCGAAAGCCTTGTAGATGATGGTGGTGGAACTCATGGCAAGCATTCCTCCGAGAAACACGCAGTCCATCTTGCTCCAGCCAAAGAGGTTGCCCACGGTAAGTCCTGCCATGATCATGCAGAAGATGATGATGCAGGTGGCAATCACGGAAGCCATCCCCATCTTCAGAATCTTCTTGAAAGAGAAATCAAGTCCCAGAGAGAAGAGCAGGAAGATGACACCGATATCCGCCCAGGTCTGCACATTCTCGCGTCCCATCACCGACATGGTGTAGGGCATCTGCGGACTTACCAGAAAACCAGCCACGATATAGCCCAGCACCAAAGGCTGCTTCAGCCGTTTGAAGAGCAGTGTTACGATGCCTGCAACTACCAAGATGAGTGCCAGGTCTTTGACCAATTCCGGAAGTTCTGCCATGATTGTTTGTCTTTGTCCAAGTTCTTGTGTCTGCTCCATGCCTCAGGAGGCAGATACGGATAGTTTGTCTAATACCACTGCACGGCGTTGCTGTAGCTGCTGCGCTTGTCGTATTTCAGTGCATCCGTCAGGGTGGCGGCATTGCATCTGAACGAGAAGTTGTAGCTGGTGTAGGGCGACAGCACCACAGAGCACGACATGTTGAAGCAGTGCAGGTCACGCCCCAAAGAGGCAGTAGTCATAGAGATTTTCTTGTTTTCAAAATCATATCCTGAGGAGAAGCTCACGTTCCATCCGTCGCTCAGGCGGATGTTACCGCTGAAGTTGAGCGTTTGTGTAAACTTGTAGGGATATCTCATGCTGCTATAGTTGAACTCGCCGGCAGTGTTCTCTCGCATGGTGATACCATAGCCAAAGCTTATCGACCATGGCATACTGAAGGCCATATATCCGTCGTCGTCGGTCTCTGCCTTGCCGGCATTCTTCTTGCGGGCGCCGTGCTGTCCTTTCTGCATCACGTCGTCTTCGTTGGTCTCCCTGTTGTATGTCTCTTCCTCTTCCAGTCCGGTGTTGTCTTTCTCTTCGTCTTTCGTGTCTTCTTTCTCTCCCCTCAGCCATCTGAAGAATTTTGCCACCTTCTCACTGTTCAGGGTGTAGGAGAGGTTTTGCGACATGCCTTGGAACCTACCAAACTTGCCCTGACTGTAGCGTGTGGTGTGGTTACTCACTCTGGGCCTGCCGTTCTCGTCCAGTTCGTAGGCGTAGGTGGCAAAGGTGGCGTTCATGTTGAAGGTGTAGCTCTTGGTGATTTTAAGGCGCAGGCGGGTGTTCAGGTCGCTCCAGGGGCGTATGTCGGTTGCCATATTGTACGACATGCTGGCACCCAGTTCGTCTATCAAACTGATTTTCTTGTAGCCGCTACTGTCTTTGTCAGAACGCACCTTCATTTCCAGGTTGTTGGAGATATCCACCGAGATGCTTCCCGTTTTGCCTTTTCCCGGCACACCGTAAAGGCCGTTGGAGTAGGGGGAGTACTCCACGAGCGACACCTTGCCGTTGGCATCCGTCTTCTGATAACTCTCGTAATAGCCGTAGTGGCTGCTGCTGAAGTCGGGCGCATAACTGAAACTCACCTGTGGCGTGAACACGTGGCGTATGGCCACTATCTTGTCGCCGAAGAGCTTGCGCCAAGGCACGAACATACCATACAGCTTGGTTGAGGCAGAGACGCTGAGGTTCCAGTTGTAGATGTTGTAGAAGCCATCGATGGTGTCGGTCACCTCTTGCTGTTTCTCTGCATCCCAGTCGCGCATGATTTTTGTGGTGTACATGCGGTCGGTAAAGTTGAACGAGGGGTTGATGTTCAGATAGTTGAACAGCGTGAAGTTGCCGCTGATGGGGATGTTGTGCTGCATACCGTTGCGCCAGTCGCGTGTCAGACTGGAGTGCATCAGCTTGTCTTCCTTGGTGCTGATAGAGTTGCTCAGTTGTCCGGTATAGCTCATCGAAATCTTTTCATACCAGCGCTCCTTGCCCGCCATCTTTTTTCGCTTGAAGGGGTAGAACCTGCTGATGTTGACGTTCAGGTCGGGCAGTGTCAGGGCAATGGTAGAGTCGCGCATGTTCTGGTTCAAGTTCATGGTGGTGCTCACTGTCATGCCTATGCTCGAGAAAGTGTTCTGCATGCTCACCGATGATGTTCTGGTGCTCTGCGTGTAGCTCTGCGGGTTATACATGCTGGTAAGGTTGTTGCGCTCGTAGCTGCTGGTGGCAAAGTTCACGCTGGCAGAGATCGAGCGGTAGGGGCATGCCTTGGCATCCTGTCTGTGGCTCCACTGTATCTTGAAACTCGTTTGCTTGGCATAGTCGGGCATGTTCTTCTCGCCGGTGATGGTGTTTTGATAGCTGCCATAGAAGCTACCGCTGTATTTGTAGCGTTTGCGGTAGTTGGATGCAGCAGACAGTCCCCATGAACCCTTGGTGTATATCTCGCCCAGAAGTTTCAGGTCCATCTTGTCACTGATGGCAAAATAGTAGCCACCGTCGCGCAGGTAGAATCCTCGTTCTGTCTCATCGCCATAGGTGGGCATGATGAAACCGCTGGAGTAACTCTTGCTGAACGGGAAGAAGGCGTAGGGGATGGCAAGCGGAAGAGGCACGTCGGCCACCACCAGATAGGCGGGTCCGGAGATGACCTCCTTTCCCGGGCGCACCTTTGCTCTTGAGAGGGCAATGTAGAAGTCGGGGTGCGGGTCATCGCAGGTGGTATATTTTCCGTGCTTCAGAAACAGGTCGCCCTTGTCGTTGCGCTTGGATATGGCACTGGTCAGATATCCGTCGTCCTGTTGTGTATATACGTCGCTTATCAGTCCTTTCTTTGTTTTGAAGTTGAACGCCATGGTGTCGCTCTCGTATTCGTCGCGTCCCATGTTGAAGATGGGGGTGCCAAATTTCTTGCCAAGACTATCCACAGAGCCTGTGGCGTGTACCAGACTGCTGTCGAGGCACATGAATATCTTGTCGCTCTTCAGGTCCATGTCCTGATAGGTGACGTGCGATTTTCCATACAGATAGGCGTAAGCGCTGGCTGCCTCGTAGGTCAGCGAGTCTTCGGCAGAATAGAACACAGGGGCATCAATACCGTTTTTCCGCCTGCGGTTGGCACTGTCGGCTGCCAGTGAGTCGTCAATGGCCTTGTTGTGCTTAAAGATGGCCAGTTCCAGAGAGTCCATCTTGGTGGTGTCGGGAAATGCCGAGAGCACGCTGTCTTTCAGTGCTTCCTTAACGGCAGAGACTATCGAATCTCTGACACCTGTGGTCACAGTGTCTGTGGCATTTGTGTTGACGGTGTCGCTGATGGCTGCTGGTGAAGCGTCTTTGGGTAGGTGCTTCAGGGAGTCTGACACAGATAGCAACGTGTCTGTGGCGGCATCCCGTTGCGGTGCAGCGTTGCGTATCGCCCAGTTGGGCAGTGCCGCTGCAACAAACAGCGCCATGAAAAGCAGTAAAAAAGTCAACGTTTTTTTCTCCACGGCTGCAAAATTACTTATAAAACGCCACATATCCACCTGCAACCAAAATTTATGTGAAGTGTGTTTTAATATTTTAACGTTTTGAAAAGGCTGCAGTGAAGGAATATGAGAATGTTAAAAATACTTGAATTTGCTCCTTTAAATGTTAAATTGCATATTTATGCAAATTCGTTCTGAGCCACTTTTTTTTCGCTATGGACTATAATGAAGCCCAGAGGGAGATCGTGCGTTAGAACGAAAATTTCAAAATGAACATTGATTATCAAATAGTTACAATCCTAAAAATAACAAGTTATTGACCAGTATAGTATCTAATTGACATGAAAACTGTTCACTTTTTCGCTTTTTATCCTCACAATCTGCCAAAAATTACCGATTTTTCTCCACGAAGTTCCATGAACCCCAAAAATACAAAATCTTTACATTTTGACGGGGTGGATGGGGGTATTATGCTACCTCTCCATTTTTCAGATGCGTAATCAGTCCTCTTCAGATGCGCAATCAGTCTTTTTCAAATTTCAACTTCCGCATCTTTGAGTTTTTGCTTTTGCTTTTATGATGATATACCCCTGCTTTTATGATGAGGTGGCTGAATATAGACTAAATCCCCATGGATACTGCCTTGATTTTGTTTCTGACGTTGATTGCAATATTTTCCTGCCGAGAATACAAA
>SAMEA3663028__coassemble_442_pt1 | contig 16312 bp, 9 predicted proteins | sample SAMEA3663028__metabat2_low_PE_038 | metagenome-assembled genome bin SAMEA3663028 (sample SAMEA3663028) | pig gut metagenome | biome: pig gut; feature: pig-associated habitat; material: faeces | place: France | collected 2012 | reverse complement strand
AATCAAGGTAAGCTGTGAGCGCACGTTTCACCTCCTCATTGCCCTCCAAACCATCGATATAGGATTGCGCCTTGGCTTTCAGCTCCATCATGCGCCGCTGGGCATACTCTATACCGCCATGACTAAGGGTATAATCCACCAACTTCGCTATCTCTTCGCTGCACACCTGATGGCTTTTCACCTTCATGGCCAGATGCTTGATGCTGGCATCATCGCTCTGGTTCACCGCATAGATTACCGGTAGCGTAAGCTTGCCCTCTGCCATGTCGTTTCCTGTGGGTTTACCTATATCCGAAGAGGGGAAATAATCAAAAATATCGTCTTTTATCTGGAAGATAGTGCCAAGACAGAGGCCAAACTCTTTGGCAGCCGAAATCTCTTGCTCAGAAGCACCTGCAGAGAGGGCTCCCACTGCGCAGCAAGAAGCAAAGAGTGCTGCTGTTTTCTGCTTGATTACCTCGTAGTACACCTCTTCTGAAATATCCTGTCGAGAGATGTTGCTCAACTGCAATATCTCGCCTCCAACAAGCGTTCTGCCCAGTTCTGAGAGCTCTGCCACAATGGTAGTGTTGCTGGTTTGTGCCACGCTGAGCAGTGACGAAGAAAGCAGATAATCACCCACCAGCACAGCCACCTGATTATTGTAAATGGCATTGACAGAGGCTTGTCCACGACGCTCGTTGCTCTCATCAACCACATCATCGTGCACCAAACTGGCAGTGTGTAGCAACTCCAGTCCCACCGCTGCATGAAGAGTTTCGCTGTTCACTCCTCCATAACACTGCGCTATCAGCAAAATAAGCATGGGGCGCATACGCTTGCCCTGACACTTGCGTATGTGCTCAAGAACACTACCCAACAGTCCGTCACGGTGTGTCAGGGCTGCTGCAAAGAGAGCATCAAACTGCTGCATCTCCTTGTCAATAGGTTTGGTTATAGACAGGATATCGCTCATGGGGATAATAAATCAGGGCAAAATTACAGAAATTATCGGAGGAAACAGAAAAAAATTCGTAATTTTACGCGATTAAAATACAGAAACATGGAGAAACTTTTCCTGATTGATGCCTACGCCATGATCTACAGGGCGTATTACGCCATGATAAAGAATCCGAGAATCAACTCAAAGGGGCAGAACACATCTGCCATCATGGGCTTTGTAAACTCGCTGCACGAGATACTCACCAAAGAGCAACCCACCCTACTGGGCGTGGCTTTCGACCCAGCCGGACCCACCTTCAGGCACGAGGCTTATCCCGAATACAAGGCACAGCGCGAGAGTTGTCCGGAAGACATCAAGGCTTCGGTGCCCATCATCAAGAAAATTCTCAACGCCTACCATATCCCAATACTCGAATGTGCGGGGTATGAGGCCGACGACGTGATAGGAACACTTGCCACACAGGCAGCCCAGCAGGGCATCTACACCCTGATGGTGACTCCAGACAAGGACTACGCCCAACTGGTGGGACCCTGCGTAAAGATGTTCAGGCCACACTATGGCAACAACGGCTACGAAGAAATGGGCGTGGAAGAAGTGAAGCAGAAATACGAAATCAGCAACACCTCACAGGTGATAGACCTGCTGGGACTGATGGGCGACACTGCCGACAATATACCCGGATGCCCTGGAGTGGGAGAAAAAACCGCCGTGAAACTGATAAAACAATTCGGTTCCATCGAACAACTGCTGCAAAACACCCACCTGCTCACCGGAGCTCTGAAGAAGAAGGTGGAGGAGAACACGGAAAAGATACGATTCTCAAAATTCCTTGCCACCATCAAGACAGATGTGAACATCTCGCTCAACATCGACGAACTGAGGGTGAAGGAACCCAACGAAGAAGAACTGCAGAAAATATTCAGTGAACTGGAGTTTAAGACCTTCGCACAGAGAATACTTAAAAAAGTTGAAAATAAGCCAAAAACCATCAACAAACAACTTGACTTATTTTCCGAAATTCCCGACAATGGGCAAGGAAGCGAGCAAATTTTGAATTTTCAGAGCGTTAAAAACAAGCCTCATAATTATCAACTCATTGAGAAAGAAGAAGATATAAGGAAAATCTGTGAATATTTCTTGACAAAAGACACGTTGAGTTTTGATACAGAGACCACATCCACCGATGCCTTCAGTGCCGAACTGGTAGGTTTGAGCTTTGCAGTGACAGAGGGAGAGGCTTTTTATGTGCCCATCAGCCAAAACAGAGAAGAAGCTCTCCGCACACTCGAACTGCTGAGACCTGCCTACGAGAGTGAGCAACTGCTCAAGGTGGGTCAGAACATGAAATACGACATTGAGGTGCTTGCCCGCTACGGCATCGAGGTGAAGGGGCAGATGTTCGACACCATGATAGCTCACTACCTGATACAGCCCGAACTGCACCACAACATGGACTACATGGCAGAAATCTATCTGAACTACCAAACCATACACATTGAAGAACTGATAGGACCGAAGGGGAAAAACCAGAAGTCAATGCGCGATGTGGACAAGATGGTGGTTTGCGAGTATGCCGCTGAAGATGCCGACATCACCCTGCAACTGAAAAACAAGTTGGAAGCCGAACTGAAACGCATCGGGGCAGAGACGCTGTTCCACGATATAGAGATGCCGCTGATGCCCGTACTGGCAGAGATGGAGATGAACGGGGTGCGTATAGACACACAAACACTGCAAGAGAGTTCGCAGACGCTCACCGCACAACTATGCGAAATAGAGCATCAGATATACCAGATGGCGGGCACACCGTTCAACATTGCATCACCCAAACAGGTGGGCGACATTCTCTTTGGCAAACTGCAACTGGTGGAAAAGCCCAAGAAAACCAAGTCGGGACAATACGTTACCAACGAAGAGGTGCTTCAAACCCTGGCAAACAAGCACTTGATAGTGAGCAAAATATTGGAATACAGAGGATTGAGAAAACTGCTGAGCACCTATATCGACGCCCTTCCCAAACTTATCAACCCACACACAGGGCACATACACACCTCGTTCAATCAAACGGTGACAGCCACCGGACGACTGTCGAGCAGCGACCCCAACCTGCAAAACATACCCATCCGTGATGAGAACGGCAAGGAGATACGCAAGGCATTCATCCCGGAAGAGGGATGCCTGTTCTTCAGCGCCGACTACAGTCAGATAGAGCTTCGCGTGATGGCGCATCTGAGTGAAGACGAGCACATGATCAACGCCTTCTGCAAGCAACACGACATCCATGCAGCCACGGCAGCCAAGATATTCAAAAAGGGATTGGAAGAGGTTGATCGCAACGAGCGCACCATGGCAAAACGTGCCAACTTTGGCATCATCTACGGCATCACCATCTTCGGACTTGCCGACCGACTGAACATCAGTCGCGAGGAGGCCAAGCAGCTGATAGAAGACTATTTCGCCACCTTCCCCGGCGTAAAGGCATATATGGAACACGCCAAGGAAGAGGCACGCAGCAAGGGATATGTGACCACCCTCTTTGGCAGGCGTCGCTATCTGCCCGATATCCGTTCGGGCAATGCCACCGTACGTGGATTTGCCGAGCGCAACGCCATCAACGCTCCCATTCAGGGCACGGCGGCAGACATCATCAAGGTGGCAATGATACACATCCACCAACGCTTTAAGAGCGAGCATATCCGCTCTAAGATGATACTGCAGGTACACGACGAACTCAACTTCTCTGTGGTGCCCGAAGAGAAAGAACTGGTGCAGCGCATCGTGCTGGAAGAGATGGAAAAAGCATACAGCATGAGGGTGCCCTTGGTGGCAGAAAGCGGATGGGGAAACAACTGGCTCGAAGCCCACTGACAAAGCACCAACCGCACAGTGTACAAGCACCACAAACAACCGCAAGACCCATAACTACAGAGCGTTACGAAAAGCATGAAAAAGATAAGACAACTATGGACAGACCACCGCACCAAGGCGCTGGAGTTTATGCGTTTTGGCATCGTGGGCACCACCGCCATGGTGGTGCACTACGGCATCTTCTATCTGCTGCTGCCATGGATGGACAAGAACATCGCCTACACCATCGGATATTTTCTTAGTTTTTTGGGCAACTTTGTCCTCTCATCGCTGTTCACCTTCCGGGTGAAGCCCACCTGGGCGCGCTTCCTCAAGTTTGGCACCAGTCATGGCATCAACTACTTTATGTACATCGGTCTGTTCAACCTTTTCTGCTGGATAGGTGTGCCCGTAAAGTGGGCTCCCCTACCCGTCTATGCCGTGGCAGTGCCCATCAGTTTTCTGCTGGTTCGACTGGCGCTGACCAAAAGGTTAAAGAAGTAGGTAAGCCCCACCTGTTGAGGAGATAAGACAGAGATTGAACAAGGAAAAATAAACACACCAGATGGCATTTACCCCACCTTTTGCTTCCTCAATCGGCCAAAAACATGTAACTTTGCACGCATTAACAACAAACCTATAAAGATACATGGCATTAAAATGTGGTATTGTGGGATTGCCCAACGTGGGCAAATCCACGCTGTTCAACTGCTTGTCGAGTGCCAAGGCACAGGCAGCCAACTTCCCCTTCTGTACAATAGAGCCCAACGTGGGCGTGATTACCGTGCCCGATGAGCGACTCACCAAACTGGCAGAGATAGTGCACCCCGGGCGCATTGTGCCCGCCACCTGCGAGATAGTGGATATTGCCGGACTGGTGAAGGGAGCAAGCAAAGGCGAAGGACTGGGCAATAAATTTTTAGGAAACATACGCGAAACAGACGCCATTATCCACGTGCTGCGCTGCTTTGAAGACGACAACATTACCCATGTAGATGGCAGCATCAACCCCATCAGAGACAAGGAGATTATAGATACCGAACTGCAACTCAAAGACTTGGAAACCATTGAAGCCAAACTGGCTAAGCAGCAGAAGGCTGCCGCTGCCGGCAACAAGGAAGCCAAGATAGAAGTAACGGTGATGGAGGCCTACAAAGCCGCTCTGGTGCAGGGCAAGAACGCACGCACCGTGACCTTTGAGAGCAAGGACGAGCAAGATGCTGCACGCAACCTGTTTCTGCTCACCTCCAAACCCGTGCTCTACGTATGCAATGTGGACGAGGCCTCTGCCAAGAGCGGCAACGACTACACCCGCAGCATCGAAGCACTGGCAGCACAAGAGGGTGCCGAAGCCATGGTGATAGCCGCCAAAACAGAAGAAGATATTGCCGAACTGGAGTCGTATGAAGACAAACAGCTGTTTTTGGAAGAGTTAGGACTGGAAGAGAGCGGTGTGAACCGACTGATCAAGAAAGCCTATTCGCTGCTCAACCTGCAAACCTTTATCACTGCTGGCGAGATGGAAGTAAAGGCATGGACCTACCACAAGGGCTGGAAGGCTCCACAGTGTGCCGGAGTGATACACACAGACTTTGAGAAAGGCTTTATCCGTGCCGAGGTTATCAAATACGAAGACTACCTGCAATACGGCTCTGAGGCTGCCGTGCGCGAAGCTGGAAAACTGGGTGTGGAAGGCAAGGACTATGTGGTGCAGGATGGCGATATCATGCACTTCAGGTTCAATGTATAAGCCAGTGTCCATGCCATCACATTTTTAATCCATCATGCTCATGCACAGTATATTGTATATTGATTGGAACCCGCAACTCACCCTTTTTGGTGTGCTGCGCTGGTATAGCTTGCTGTGGCTTATAGGGCTGCTCTTGGCCTATCTGCTGGTCAAGAAACTGTATAGGGAGCAGGGCTTGAAGGCAGAACTCTTTGAACCCCTGTTTTTCTATTGCTTTGCAGGCATCTTGATAGGAGCCCGTCTGGGCCATTGCCTCTTCTATCAGCCCGATTATTTCCTGTCGTCTTTTCAGGGTGTGGTAGAGATGATACTGCCCATCCGCATCCTTCCCGACGGCGACTGGAAGTTTACAGGCTTTGAAGGTTTGGCAAGTCATGGAGGCACCTTGGGACTGATGCTTGCCCTGTGGCTCTATGTGCGCCGCACCCATGTCAACATCTGGCAGGTACTCGACAATGTGGCTATTGCCACTCCCCTCACCGCCTGCTGCATTCGCATGGGCAATCTGATGAATTCCGAAATCATCGGTCGTGTCACCGATGTGCCCTGGGCATTTGTTTTCCACAGGGTAGATGCCCTACCCCGCCATCCCGGTCAGCTGTACGAGGCAATAGCCTATTTCATCCTTTTCTTCATTGGCTGGCATCTCTATCGCAAGCATCCTCAGAAGGTGGGCACAGGCTTCTTCTTTGGCCTTTGTCTCACCTATATCTTCACCGCCCGCTTCTTCATAGAGTTCACCAAGGAAGTACAAGAGTCATTCGAGGCTTCCATGCCCTTAGACATGGGGCAGCTTCTCAGCATTCCCTTCATCATCATCGGTGCATGGTGTATGCTTAGGAAAAGGCGTGTATAAGGGCTGCCAGGGCATCTTGTGCTGATGCAGAAAAAAAAGAAAACAGTGAGCGGCAGATACCTTATCTTCCGCTCACTATTTTCTTGATGTCGTTGAGCTTGTTGAGAGCCTCCACGGGGGTTAGATTGTTGATGTCGAGCCCCAATATCTCGTCGCGTATCTGGCAGAGCACAGGGTCGTCGAGCTGGAAGAACGACAGTTGCATGGCATTTCGCTGCTCAGCAATACCCTTGGTGGCAGCCGTTTTGCCCACCTGTGCATTCTCGCTTTCCAGCTGTTTCAGTATGGCATTGGCACGTTTCACTATGCTCTTGGGCATACCTGCTATCTCTGCCACATGGATACCAAAGGAGTGCTCAGAACCTCCCGGCATCAGTTTTCTAAGGAATATCACCTTGTTGTCCACCTCCTTCACGCTCACATTAAAGTTTCTGATGCGCTTGAAACTCTTTTCCATCTCGTTCAGTTCGTGATAGTGTGTGGCAAAGAGGGTACGCGCCTGCGCCTTGGGCTGCTCGTGCAGATACTCCACAATGGCCCATGCTATGGAGATGCCGTCATAGGTGCTGGTGCCCCTGCCCAGTTCGTCGAAGAGCACCAGTGAGTGTGGTGTCACGTTGTTCAGTATGTTTGCCGCCTCGGTCATCTCCACCATAAAGGTAGATTCTCCCTGTGCTATGTTGTCGCTTGCCCCCACCCTGGTGAATATCTTATCCACAATGCCTATGCGGGCGCTCTGTGCAGGCACAAAACAACCCAGCTGTGCCATCAGTGTGATGAGAGCCGTTTGCCTGAGCAGTGCCGATTTTCCCGCCATATTGGGTCCTGTGATGATCATTATCTGCTGCTTTTCGGCATCCAGCAGTATGTCGTTGGGCACATAGGGCTCTCCTGGGGGCAACTGGGTTTCAATCACGGGATGCCTGCCCTGCCTGATGTCTATCACACACGATTCGTCTATCTGTGGCTTCACGTAGTGATGCTGCTCTGCCGTCTTGGCAAACGAGATGAGACAGTCCATCTGTGCCACCAGATTGGCGTTGATTTTTATCTGCGGTATATACTCCTGCATGGCAGTAACCAGGTTGTTGAACAGACTTGTTTCCAGCAACAGTATCTTGTCTTCAGCTCCCAGTATCTTCTCCTCATACTCCTTGAGTTCTTCGGTGATATAGCGTTCTGCCTGTGCCAGTGTTTGCTTACGTATCCATGTGTCGGGCACCTTGTCTTTAAAGGTGTTGCGTACCTCCAGGTAATAGCCAAACACGTTGTTGTAGCCTATCTTCAAGCTTGAGATACCGGTGAGTTCTGTTTCTCGTTCCTGTATCTTCATCAGGTAGTCTTTTCCGCTGTATGCCAGTTGCCTCAGTTCGTCCAGTTCGGCACTCACACCGCTGTTTATCACCCCACCCTTGTTCAGCAGTTGCGGGGGGTCGTTATTTATCTCCTTGTCTATTCTGTCGCGCAATGTCTCGCACAGGTTCAGCTGCTCCCCTATCCTTCTGAGCACCTCGTTGTCTGCGTGCATACACACCGTTTTGATGGGTGCTATGGCTTGCAGTGCCACCTTCAGTTGCACCACCTCTCGGGGCGACACTCTGCCGGCAGCCACCTTGCTGATGATACGTTCCAGGTCGCCAATGCGGTGCATCTGTTCATCCATCACCTCACACAGCTGTGGCTGCACAGACAGGTGCTCCACCACATTGAGTCGGTCGTTGATGCGATGCAGCTCTTTCAGCGGAAACACCATCCATCTTCTCAGCAGTCGCCCTCCCATGGGGGTCACTGTCTTGTCGAGCACCTGCAGCAGCGAGGCACCATCTTCCTGCATGGGCTGCACCAGTTCCAGACTGCGTATGGTGAAGCGGTCGAGCCTCACATAGCGTTCAGCCTCTATGCGCGAGATGCTGGTGATGTGCCCTATGCGATGGTGCTGCGTAATGTCAAGGTACTGCAATATGGCACCTGCTGCTATCACGCCACACGCCAGATGCTCTATACCAAATCCTTTGAGCGACTGCACGCCAAAGTGCCTCAGCAGTTTCTGTCGGGCACTGTAGTCGGTAAACACCCAGTCGTCTAATTCAAAGGTGAAGAATCTGTTGCCAAAAAACTCCTCAAAGTCGCCCTTGCGCACCCTTTCCACCAGCACCTCCTTGGGCTGGAAGTTGATGAGCAGTTTCTCCACATAGTCTATAGTGCCCTCTCCCACCATAAACTCTCCCGTAGAGATGTCGAGAAAAGCCACACCGCAGAGCGATGTTTTCTGCAACTTGCCCGATACCACGCCAAACTGTATGGCAGCCAGGAAGTTGTTTTCCTTATAGTTCAGCACATTATCGTTCATCGCCACCCCTGGCGTCACCAGCTCGGTAATACCCCTCTTCACCAGTTTTTTGGTCAGCTTCGGGTCTTCCAGCTGGTCGCATATAGCCACTCTTTTCCCTGCTCTTATCAGTTTGGGCAGGTAGGTGTCGAGGGCATGGTATGGAAATCCTGCCATCTCTGTGGCACCTGCAGAGCCTCCGTTGTTTCTTCGTGTCAGGGTGATGCCCAGGATGCTCGATGCCACCACCGCATCATCGCAGTATGTTTCGTAAAAGTCGCCACATCTGAACAGCAGTACTGCATCGGGATGCTTGGCTTTCAGGTCGAAGAACTGCTTCATCATCGGGGTCAGTGCTTTATCGTTGTGTGCCATATTCAAGGGATGTTCTATAAATTAGTTTTCATGTTTCTATCAGGGTGTCTCTTTTGCTTGGACGATTTTGGACTCTCATTTGCATCTGTCTCTTTTTCATTCAGTCACGATGCCCGCATCGCTCCTTCTTTCATAAAAGACATCTGCTGCATGATAGCCTCAAAATAGCCTCAAGCTAATTTATAGAACACCCCTCAAGAGATTGTGTATGTTTTGGGCTTTTCAAAGGTTGCCTGCAAAATTAACAAATTTGCCCCACAAGCGGCACCTTATCCCCAATAATTTGCATCACATTTTCTCCTCTTCCTGCAAAGATTTTCCGGAAAAGGCGGAATTGATGTTACTGATTCGTGGCAAACCACCAAGGTTATGGGACAGAAAACTCAAAAAAATGATGAATGGCGCACGGGAATGAATGAAAGAATCCCCATGTAGGTGTTGCAGTAGGTGTTGCTGTGCGTCACTGCGCCATTTTTCAAACCATTCTTTTTGCCGTTACACCTAAAAATACTACCTTTGCAGGGTACTATATATATTTCAATTTGTTGAACTTTGGGTGTCACTTTTCATGCACACCCCCAATTTAATCTTACATCATGGAATACAATTTCAGAGAAATAGAGAAGAAATGGCAACAGCGATGGGTGGAAGAACATACCTACCGCGTTACCGAAGACAAGAATAAAAAGAAGTTTTACGTGCTCAACATGTTCCCTTATCCCTCGGGAGCCGGACTGCATGTGGGGCACCCGCTGGGATATATTGCCAGCGATATCTATGCACGCTACAAACGCCTGCAGGGCTACAACGTGCTCAACCCCATGGGCTATGATGCCTACGGACTGCCCGCCGAGCAGTATGCCATACAAACAGGACAGCACCCTGAAGTGACCACTGTGCAGAACATCAACCACTATCGCGAACAATTAGACAAAATTGGCTTCTGCTTTGACTGGGAGCGTGAGGTACGCACCTGTGACCCCGCCTACTATCACTGGACACAGTGGGCATTTATCCGCATGTTCAAGAGCTATTACAGTCTGGCATCCCAAAAGGCACAACCCATCATCAAGCTCATAGAGCACTTTGAACTGATGGGCACCGAGAATATCTCTGCTGCCTGTTCGGAAGAGATGCACTTCACCGCCTCTGAATGGAACAACTTCTCAGAAAAGAAAAAACAAGAGGTGCTGATGAACTACCGCATTGCCTATCTCGGAGAAACCATGGTGAACTGGTGCGCACAACTGGGCACCGTGCTTGCCAACGATGAGGTGGTGGATGGAGTGAGCGTGCGCGGAGGCTATCCCGTGGTACAGAAAAAGATGCGCCAGTGGTGCCTGCGCGTAAGTGCCTATGCACAGCGACTGCTCGACGGACTGGAAACCATTGACTGGACCGACTCGCTCAAGGAAACACAGCGCAACTGGATAGGCAGAAGCGAAGGCACCGAGATGGATTTCAAGGTGAAGGATAGGGGAGACCTCTCTTTCAAGATATTCACCACTCGTGCCGATACCATCTTTGGCGTTACCTTCATGGTGCTGGCGCCAGAGAGCGACTATGTGAGCATGGTAACCACCGATGAGCACCGTGCCGAGGTGGAGGAATATGTGGAGCGCACCAAGAAACGCACCGAGCGCGACCGCATCAGCGACCGCAAGATGACGGGTGTGTTCACCGGTGCCTATGCCATCAACCCCTTCACAGGCGAGGACGTGCCCATCTGGGTGAGCGACTATGTGCTGGCAGGCTATGGCACAGGAGCCATCATGGCAGTGCCCGCCCACGACTCACGCGACTATGCCTTTGCCAAAGCCTTCAACCTGCCCATCATCCCGCTGATAGAGGGCGCCGACGTGAGCGAGCAGAGCTTCGACGCCAAGGAGGGCATCATCATCAATTCTCCAAGAACCAGCACGGCAGATTCCAAAGGGCAGGAGGCACTTTGCCTTAACGGTCTCACCGTGAAAGAGGCCATTGCCGCCACCAAGAAGTATGTCACCGAGCACCACCTGGGACAGGTGAAGGTAAACTACCGTCTGCGCGATGCCATCTTCTCGCGCCAGCGCTATTGGGGCGAACCGTTCCCCGTGTTCTACAAGGACAACATGCCCTACATGATTCCCAAAGACAAGTTGCCCCTGCTGCTGCCCGAGATAGACGAGTACAAACCCACTGAGACGGGCGAACCACCACTGGGCAGGGCTCAGAACTGGGCATGGGACACCGCCAAAGAACAGGTGGTGAACAAGGCATTGATAGACCATAAAACAGTGTTCCCCTTAGAGCTCTGCACCATGCCGGGCTTTGCCGGCTCCAGCGCCTACTACCTGCGCTATATGGATCCGCACAACAGCAAGGCACTGGTGGGCAAAGAGGCAGACGAGTACTGGCAGAACGTAGATCTGTATGTGGGCGGTACAGAGCACGCCACCGGCCACCTTATCTACTCCAGATTCTGGAACAAATTTCTCTTCGACAGCGGCTATGCCTGCGCCGACGAACCATTCAAGAAGCTGGTGAACCAGGGAATGATACAGGGTCGCAGCAACTTTGTGTATCGTGTCAACGGCGATGATGCCGCACACACTGCCGGCGGTCCGCTCTTCGTTTCAGCAGCACTGAAAGACAAGTACAGCGACGTTACTCCCATCCACGTGGATGTGAACATTGTGCACGGCGATGTGCTCGATATAGAAGCATTCAAGGCATGGCGTCCCGAATATGCCAATGCCGAGTTTATACTCGAAGACGGCAAGTATATCTGCGGATGGGCTGTAGAGAAGATGTCGAAATCCATGTTCAATGTTGTCAACCCCGACATGATTGTAGAGAAGTATGGTGCCGACACCCTGCGCCTCTACGAGATGTTTTTGGGACCCGTGGAGCAGTCTAAGCCATGGGACACCAACGGTATCGACGGTTGCCACCGCTTCCTGAAGAAGTTCTGGGCACTGTTCTATGGCAACAGGGCAGACGAAAACAGCGCACTCATTGTAGATGATGCCGAGCCTACGGCAGAACAGCTCAAGTCGGTGCACAAACTTATCAAGAAGGTAACCTCTGACATTGAGACCTTCAGCTACAACACCAGCATCTCTGCCTTTATGATTTGCGTGGGCGAAATGGCACAACTGAAATGCCACAACCGCGAACTGCTGAAGACACTGGTGGTGCTCATCGCTCCCTTTGCCCCGCATATTGCTGAAGAGCTGTGGCACACGCTGGGCGAACAAGGCAGTGTGTGCGATGCTCAGTGGCCCCAGTGCAACGAGGAATATCTGGTGGAAAGTCAGGTGCAGCTCACCATCTCTTTCAATGGCAAGGCACGCTTCCAGATGCTCTTTGCCGCTGATGCCGACAACGCCACCATTGAGCAGCAGGTGATGGCAGACGAGCGCACTGCCAAATACACTGCCGACAAGCAGGTGGTGAAGGTAATCATTGTAAAGGGACGTATCGTGAACATTGTGCTCAAGTAAATCAAAAAGAGGCTGAATGACCCACAGGGAACTGCTCTACGAGATAAGAGACTACGTGTATATCACCCTTGGACTGCTGCTATACACCTTTGGCTTCACCGTGTTTCTGCTGCCCTATCAGATAGTAACGGGCGGCATTGCCGGTGTGGGAGCCATCGTCTTTTATGCCACGCAGTTTCCTGTGCAATACACCTTCTTCATCATCAACGCCGTGCTCATCGTGGCATCACTGAAAATCCTGGGATGGAAGTTTCTCACCAAGACGGTCTATGCCACGCTGATGCTCACGCTGATGCTCGAGGTGGCACAGGATATGATGATGATGCCCGACGGCAGTTTTCGCAAACTCCTGGGCGAGGGCAACGACTTCATGTCGCTCATCATAGGCTGCTCCATCACAGGCACTGCACTCGCCATCGTGTTTCTGAACAATGGCAGCACCGGCGGCACCGACATCGTGGCGGCAGTGCTCAACAAGTTTCACAACATCACCCTGGGCAGAGCCATCAGCATGATAGACCTCTGCATCATCGGCAGTTGCTTGCTGGTAGGCTCGTTTGGCGGTTTTGAGGAGCGTTGCAGCAAGGTGGTCTTCGGTCTGTGCACCATGTTCATAGAGTGCCTGATGCTCGACTATGTGATGCACATGCAGCGGCAGTCGGTGCAGTTTCTTATTTTTTCCAAGAAATATCAGGAAATAGCCTTTGCCATCACCCGCCACACCGACCACACCCTCACCATCCTCGATGGCCATGGCTGGTACACAGGGCGTCCCACCAAGGTGCTCTGTCTGCTGGCAAAGCGCAGGGAGAGCCTACAGATTTTCCGCCTCATCAAGCAGATAGACCCCAACGCCTTCGTAAGCCAAAGCTCTGTTATCGGTGTGTATGGAGAAGGGTTTGACTCCATCAAAGTAAACGTAAAGAACGATCATGAAAAAAATAATATTCGCCACCAACAACAAACATAAACTCGACGAGGTGAGAAGTATTCTGAAAAACCATTTTCAGGTACTTTCGCTCAGCGATATAGACTGTCACGACGATATTCCTGAGACCGGCACCACACTGCACCACAACGCCATACAGAAGGCTGCCTACATTGCCAAACACTATGGCATGAGCGTCTTTGCCGACGACACCGGACTGGAGGTGGATGCGCTGAACGGGGCTCCCGGAGTCTATAGTGCCCGCTATGCAGGAGGCAGCGGACACGACAGTGAGGCCAACATGACCAAACTGCTGCACGAGCTGGGCAGCCAAACCAACAGACAGGCACAGTTCAGAACAGTGATAGCCCTGTATCTCACCCCCGAAGATGCCAAGGAATATGCAGCAACGAATTATACAACCATCCGCAAGATGGTGGCAGACGGCTTCACCTTCCTTCTCTTTGAAGGCATCGTGCGTGGCAGCATCATCACAGAGCGTAGGGGAGGAGAGGGCTTCGGCTACGACCCCATCTTCCAGCCCGAAGGCTACACTCTCACCTTTGCCGAACTGGGCAATGATGTGAAAAACACCATCAGTCACAGAGCGCGCGCCGTGAACAAACTGGCCAGCTTTCTTGCCCGTTGAAGCATCCATTCCACACAATAACACTCCACACACCTCTTAGCACCCCTCCATGAAAAAGAAAGGCTGTTTATCATTGTTTTTGCTGATGCTTGTCACCATTGTGCAGGCACAGATAGGCACATGGAACGACTACATGTCATATACCGAAGTGCAGCAGATAGTGAAGGGTGGCAACAAACTGTATGTACGTGCCAGCAACAGCATATACGACTACAACCTGAACGACCAGAGCATCACCACACACAGCAGAGCCAAGGATCTGAACGATGTGACCGTGGCAACAATAGGATGGAACAGCGTGTCTAAACAACTGCTCATAGCCTATAACAACGGCAACATGGACCTGCTTGATGACAACGGTAATGTAACCAACATAGGCGACCTTTACAACAAGCAAAACGCCATAGACAAGAACATTCTCAACATAGTGATGCACCATGAGAAGGCATACGTGTGTACGGGCTTTGGAGTAATGAACATTGACACCAAGAGGGCTGTTATCAACGAGTCGTATATGCTGAACGAAATAGTCACTCACCTGCACATACAAAACAACACGATGTATGTGAAAACGCAGGCAGGAAAAGTGATGCAGGTGTCTATGAACAGCAACATGCTGGATGCCGCTAACTGGACCACCACTACCAACTACGAAGAGGCTTGGTTTAAAGACGATACAACCGACTTTGACGAATACTCTCCACTGGTGAGCACCCTGCAGCCTGGCGGTCCTAAAACCAACCATTTCTTCTCTCTTCACTTCAGCAGAGGAAAACTGTATAGCGTGCCTGGCATCTATATGATAAGCTATGAACAGAAACTGCCCGGATGTGTGCAGGTTTATGATGGCAGCAGCTGGCAAATCTATGAAGACCCCACAGAAACAAATCCAGAACTGGAACCCTATTACTACCAACTCGACTGCGTGGCAGCAGCCCCTGCTGGTGTTGAACGGGTGTTTGCAGCAGGCAAGTCGGGCGTGTTCGAGTTTGTAGAAGGGCGTTTTGTCAAGCATCACACTCTGAACAACAGTACACTCCTTTCTCCCTTTGGCGACAACAAGATATACGTGGTGATTCAAGGACTAACCTACGACAGTCAGGGCACACTGTGGTGCCTCAACAGCATGGCAAACGACAATATCCACACCCTTGACGCTGCCGGCCACTGGAAAAGCAGCAGCACTGCTCTGAAAGATAATACCAACGTCAATCTAAGGCATCCCTTCTTCGACAGCAGAGGACTGCTGTGGTTTGTCAACGACAACTGGATGGCATCCTCCCTGCACTGCTACCAACCGGAAACAGGGGGAGTAAAAACCATCAACACCTTCTACAACCAGGATGGCACTTCACTCAACATCAACACGGGTGTTCACTGTGTGCTGGAAGACAACGAACATAACATATGGATAGGCACCGTGGCCGGTCCGCTGATGCTGCCTGCCAGCGAGATAAGCAGCAGCTTTCCTGTGTTCACACAAGTAAAGATTCCACGCAACGACGGCACCAACTATGCCGACTATCTGCTTGGCAACATTGAAATCAATGCCATGGCAATGGATGGGGCAGGGCGCCTGTGGATGGGCACTGCCAGCAACGGCGTGTATCTCATAGACAATGACAAGATGACCCAGTTGCAGCACTTCACATCAGCCAACAGTCCGCTGCTCAGCGATTATATCTACGATATCGCCATCAACCCCACATCTGGTGTGGTGTATATCTCTACAGAAAAGGGTCTTTGCTCTTACCACAGCGATGCCACCACTCCCAATGAGGATATGGACAAGGATAACGTATGGGCTTATCCCAATCCTGTAGAACCACACTACACGGGCATGATCACCATTACCGGTCTTTCCTACAATGCCGATGTGAAGATATGCACCGCCAATGGTGCCATCATACACCAGGGGCGCAGCAACGGAGGCATATACCAATGGGACGGTTGCGACAGCAAAGGCAACCGCGTGGCATCGGGAGTGTATATGGTGCAAACAGCCAAGAACGATGGAAGCAAAGGCACTGTGTGTAAGGTGGCCATCATCCGATGAACTTTTTACTATATCACCATCACACATACCTATGCTAAAATAGAATCACAACAGTAGCATTCTCTCCCCTGCTTTTCTTCAAACGGAAGAAGGG
>SAMEA3663028__coassemble_440_pt1 | contig 16373 bp, 10 predicted proteins | sample SAMEA3663028__metabat2_low_PE_038 | metagenome-assembled genome bin SAMEA3663028 (sample SAMEA3663028) | pig gut metagenome | biome: pig gut; feature: pig-associated habitat; material: faeces | place: France | collected 2012 | reverse complement strand
CATCTCCAGATGCACGCCATCGCCTCCGATATTGTCGAGCAGGGGTTTCAGTTCGTCCAGTGTCACCCAGCATGCCATGATGCTCTTGCCTGCCTCGAGAATCTGGCGATACAGGTTGTACCACTTGGGCGAGCCACCCTGCGGTTCTCCCACACCGGGTGTCCACTGCACGGCATTGAGTTCCTTTATCTCGAGCAAGGCAGGCAGGTGGTGCATTGCGCCCACGCCATCCAGATGATACAGGGTATAGTCAATCTTTTGGCACTGCTCACGGATGAAGGGCTGCACAAAGCGGCGGTAATCCTCTACACTGATCATGGTGGATATATCGCTCTGCAGCTTGGTCATCTTGCCTGGTGCCCATGAGGAGAAGTAGCAGAAAGCCATCTCATCGCCCTCGCGGATGATGTCATACAGTTCGTTGAACACCTTGAAATAGATGTCGTTGATTTGCTGCATCTGATGCTCCAGCACCTCGGGCTGCATCACCGTATCGAGCAGCACCTTGTCGGTGCCCTTCATGGCTGCCAGCACGTCCATGCCCTCCATCAGGTCGGGCATACCCACGTAGTAGTGGCCCTGCGCCTTCTGCTTGCATGCCTGCAACAGTTGCTTGTGCAGCAGGTAGTTGGGATGGTTGGGTTGGAACACGATGTCGTCGGTGTAGTGAGGATTGGGGTGAATCCATATTGTGTCTTCCCCTCCCTCGAGCACGCCACCCAGTATGGCAGCAAGCGAACCCGGTCCTAATTGTGTGTTTGCCACGGGCAGCATGTCGGCCATCATACTGCTGTGCGCCACATACCAGTCCAGATAGCTGGCACGCCACTGCACGTCAAACCACTTTTGCTGCAGGCTCTCGGGAGCGGGCGGCATGGGGATGTTGGCATGAGGAGTCACTCCCTCCTGAAAATGCTCCCACATGTTGAGCACAATGCCCTTATGGTTCCACCAGTTGATGTAATGCTGCTTGGTTTCTTCCAGATTCTTCTTCCACATCATAATGCTATACCCTTGAAATGTTCGTCAATAATCAGTTGCTTCACCTTACTCATATCCATCTGGTCGGTGCACTCCACATGCTCGGGATAAACGGGTATCACCGCTCCACGGCGAACAAACACGGGCATCTGTTCCAGCGGCACCTCCACATCGTGCAACCACTGGTCGCCATGATACTGCTCTCCGGTGAAGAGGTGTGTCCACTCTCCCTCTGGCAGATAGATGTCGCGGCGGTTCTCGCTGTTCATCACAGGTGCCACCAGGAAGTCGTTGCCAAAGTAATACTCATCATCGATATGCCAGCACAGGCGGTTGTGGGGATGGTGGAAGATGAGGGCCTGCACCAGTGTGCTGCCGCTCTTTGTGGCTTGCTCGCTCTGGCTCACGATATAGGGGATGAGCCGATAGCGCAGATTCCACCATTTTTTCACGATGGGTGCGATGGCCGGATAATGCCACGGTTCGCGTCTGCTGGTGCCGTGATAACGGATGTGCGAGGAGAACACTCCAAACTGTGTCCAGCGCACATACACATCGTCGCGCACACAGGTGTTCATAAAGTTGGGCAGACTGTGGAAGCCGGGCACATCGTGGCTCCAGAAGGCGAAGCCCGACAAGCCGAAGTGCAGACCGCCCTTGAGCGAGCCTGCCATACCGTCCCACGAGCTGCACGAGTCGCCACCCCAGTGCAGGGGATAGCGCTGGCATCCTGCCCAGGCAGCCCTTGCCCACACAATGCCATCGCCCGTCACCTCCTTGGTCACCTCATAAGCCGCCTTCTGATAGAGCAGTGCATAGAGGTTGTTCAGCAGTTCGGGCTTCATATTCTCATAGACAGCGTCCATGTGTATGTTTTCGCCAAAGTCGGTCTTGATGGCAGCCACACCCATCTGCAGCAGGTTCCTAAGCAGTGACTTATACCACTCCGTGGCTTTCTTGCTGGTGAAGTCGATGGTGCCTGCATAGTCGAGTGCAGAGAAATTGGACCCGTCGCCCGCCTGCTGCTTGGTGAGCGTACAGATATACTTATTTTCCCGTGCCTCGGTAATCTGCTCAGCCTCTTCTGCCACGTAGGGCAACTGCCACAGGGTGACACGGTAGCCATTGTCTTTCAGTCGGCGGATGAAGGCTTTGGGGTCGGGGAAGCGCTCATCGTTAAACTTCCACTCGCACAGCCAGTCGGTTTTGAACCATCCTGTGTCCAGATGTATCACATCACAGGGATAATGCTCTTGGCGCATCCGCTGACATATCTCTTCCACCTCGTTGGCACTGAAGTAGGTCATTCTGCTCATCCACACGCCAAAGCTCCAGAGCGGAGGCATGGAGGGATAGCCTGTAAGGTCTCTATATCCACGGAGAATCTCTTCGGGATGGTCGCCACCTATCACAAAGGCATCTATCATTGCCTGGCGCTCCATAAACTCCACCGAACGGGTGGAGAAGCCTGCCAGTGACAGTTTGGCATGGGCGCAGGTGTGATAGAACACGCCATACATCCTGCTGGAGAGATAGAAGGGGATATTCTTATAGGTTCTGCGGTTGTTGACACCCTGTCCGTCTTGATTCTTCAGATAGAAGGTTTGTCCGCTGAGGTCCATCTTTGCAAATCGCTCACCCGTGCCTGCAAAGCACTCGTCTGCCTTGCACTCGAACGACAGGGTGGCACGGTCGATGGTGGTGCCTGTTTTGCAATAGCCCAGGGGCAGGGCATCGTAGCGGGGGGGCGAGAAATGATCGTAGGCAGCCAGTCGCACCTCACGCTTGCCATCAGGATAGAGGCGCAGGTCGAAGGTTTCCTGCGGGTCGGGCAACAGGGTGCTCCAGCGGTGCAGGGGCGGTTGCTGCACGTTGATGAAGGCACGCATCACTCCCGCCTCGTCGGTGATGCGCCACCCCGCTTCTACCTGCTCCACACGGAGGGGCATTTGCTTCACCCGCTCACTGTATTGCAGCATCTCGTCGCTGTCGGCGGGCACTGCTGCCGTGGGACTGAAGGCGGCAAACACACGGATAATCTTGGGAGCATACTGCCTGATAATCACCGTATAGACCTCTCGCTCTGCCGTGGTGTCGGGGGCCATATCGTTAGAGTTCTGCTGTTTCTGAAAGGGCACGGTGACCCATATATCGCCCTGGTGCTCCGTTACCGAAGTGGGCTGACAGGCCTTCCACAGCGATTCTTGTTTGGAGAGGTTCTCGTCGAAATCGAGAAAGTCGAAGAGATAATAGTTTGTGGGAATCATTGAAGTGGTTTATTGGGGATAGATTGGTTTACTGGATATTGTCTTTCACTATGAGGTTGGGTCCGGGACAGTTGTAACCATAACTGCCCTTCACCATCACATTCTCGCTCACGGTGAAGCCATCGGTGGCTTCGTCGAAATAGATGCAGAAGGCTCTGTGATTGGTGGCATAGGGTGCCGGATGGGGTGCCGAGATGGTGTTGCGCTGTATCACTGAGCCCGGCTGATTGGAAAGGGTGTATATGCCCCCGGCATCATACAGGCGGCGGGCATAATCGCTCACTGTGTTGCCCTCGATGCGGTTGCACTGCATACCACATTTCAAGGCGGTCCACCCCCACCCCACGCATATACCAGAGTAGTTGGTGTGGCTCACCTTGTTGTTCAGTATATCGGTGTGGCTCACATAGCCAGCACTCACTGCGGCGCAGCCCCAGTCTTCATTAGAGGTGTTGTGGATGGTGTTGCCTGCAATGTGCAGATGAGCACAAAGGTCAGTGCCCACCTGTGGCTGATAGGGTATGTGTGTCTCGAAGCCCTGTTCGCCAAAATAGCCTGCCATCAGGGCGGTGCCCCCTATATCATCGAAAAGGCAGCCCCACACACGGGCATGACGAACGGCATAGCGAAGGTCGAGGGCGGTGGCTCCCACATGCTTGAACACGCAATTCTCGAAAGTGATGTCATGGGCAAAAGCGGCATCTATCGCCGCCTCGGGACGGGCTATCCACGCCTGGTTCTCCAACTGTGACTTGTGGAACACACCAGCCTGGGGCAACTTGTAGGCATCTATCAGGCGGAAGCCTCCCTGCAAGGTGACGTGCCCCTCGAAGAGCGGACGGGTCCAGGCGGCATGGGCAAAGGAGATATGCTCAAAGCGCAGATAACTGACAGGGCGCTCACGACTGCCTGCCAACTGCACCAGCAGCGACAGACAGGGCACCACCACCTGTGCCTGCTGCATGTTCTCGCCCTCACGTGGATAGTAGTAGATGCGCCCGGAAGGCAAATCCTGATACCACTCGCCGGGCTCGTCGAGCAGCTCAAGGGCATTGACCAGATAGAAAGCAGAACTGCCCCGCTCGCCATGGATAACTGGCTGCGGCCATGGATGGGCAAACTCCAGCTCGCTCTCGGGCTGATGGAACCACACCTGTGTGGTGCCGTTGGCACGGTGCCGCATCTCCCTTACACGCAACAGGGCAATGGCCCAGCGCTGGTGTACCAGCATCTGCAACTGGGGAGCAGCATCCAAAGGAAAGGCAGGAGCGGGGATGGTGATGGTTTCGCTCTCCTTGTCAAAATCCACCATGCGCTCCATGCGGTCGCCCGCAAACTGCTTGGCTCGCTCTGCCTTGCGCCCATTGACATACATCTGTGCCACGGGCACCACCTGATTGCCCATCATCGGAGCCTCGCTCACCCACAGTTTGCCACGGGCTGCCACGGGGATGCGGCTATCAGCAGAGGCAGCTTTCCATCCGCCCACGCCGACACCACCACTGACAATAGGCTCCTGACCCTTGACGGCACATATCACTGTGGGCGACTGTGGCGTGCCACTGTCTTCAGGACGTATGAACACGGGCTTGACGAGCGGATAAACACCGCCCTCCATGAGGATGCGGATTCCCCCTTCAATGCGCCCATCGTTCAGTCGGCGCCATTCGCGCGCCTCTTTCAATGCCCGCTGCAGGGTGGCAAAAGGCGCTTGGGAGGTGCCGCTGCCACGGTCGGTGCCACGCTGTGCCGACACATATATATCACCCGCAGTGGCACTTAATGCCACCGCTGTCCATACAAGCGCAAGGAGTATTCTTTTCATCGTGGTGTAAATGCTTTTCGCTACGAAGGTACGGCAAAAAAATGAGTTGACGAAAGAATTGGAAAGAAAAACGAGGAACAACTTCACAGTTGCTCCTCGCCGCAAACTTCAAACAACCAAAAAAAGAAATAGATTGTCTGATTTTACCAGATGCTGTTATCTGATGAACAACATTTCACGATACTTGGGCAAGGTCCACAAGTCGTCTTCTACAATGAGTTCCAACTTGTCGATGTGGTAACGGATAGACTCCATGAGCGGTGCCACGGTGTCGTGGTAGGCAATGGCCTTGTCGTGCTCGCTCTCTATCTTGTTGGCCACCTTGCGTGCGTTCACCAAGTCTTCCACACCCTTCTCGATGATGGCAGTACGCTCTGCGATCTCCTCTATGATCTTCATGTTGCGTGCAGAGAGGGTTTCTGCCTTCTCCTTCGGGAAGATGCTGCGCATGTTCTCCACGTTCTTCAGCAGCTTGCTCTGATAGTGGGTGGCAACAGGGATGATGTGGTTCATCGACAGGTCGCCCATCACGCGTGCCTCTATCTGAATCTTCTTGGTATAGGTTTCCCACTTCACTTCGTTGCGGGCCTCCAGCTCTTTCTGCGACATCACGCCCAGCGACTCGAACATATCGATGCTTGCCTTGTCGAGATAGCGTTCGAAGATAACAGGACAACTCTTCTCTACATCGAGACCGCGGCTGGTGGCCTCAGCCACCCACTCATCGCTGTAGCCGTTGCCGTCGAAACGGATGGGCTTGCAGGTCTTGATGTCTTCTCTGACAACGTCGATGATGGCCTTGGTGGTGTCGGCTCCCTTGGCAATGAGTGCATCCACACGTGCCTTGAAGTTGTTCAGAGCCTCTGCCACAGCAGAGTTGAGGGCTATCATTGCCGATGCACAGTTGGCCTCAGAACCCACGGCACGGAACTCGAAGCGGTTGCCCGTGAAGGCGAAGGGAGAGGTGCGGTTGCGGTCAGTGTTGTCGATGAGCAGTTCGGGAATCTCGGGGATGTCCATGGTCATGCCCTGCTTGCCTGCCATGCTGAACAGTTCTTCGGTATCGCTTGCCTCGATGTGGTCGAGCAGTTCGCTGAGCTGCTTGCCAAGGAACGAAGAGATGATGGCAGGAGGTGCCTCATTGGCTCCCAGACGATGTGCGTTGGTGGCACTCATGATGCTGGCCTTGATAAGTCCGTTGTGCTTATACACACCCATCAGTGTTTCCACAATGAAGGTCACAAAGCGCAGGTTGTCTATCGGGGTCTTACCAGGAGCGTGCAGCAGTACGCCGGTATCGGTAGAGAGGCTCCAGTTGTTGTGCTTTCCAGAACCGTTGATGCCTGCAAAGGGCTTTTCGTGCAACAGGGCTCTGAATCCGTGCTTGCGTGCCACCTTCTTCATCAGCAGCATCAGCAGCATGTTGTGATCTACTGCCAGGTTGGTTTCCTCAAAGATAGGAGCCACCTCAAACTGGTTGGGAGCCACCTCGTTGTGACGTGTCTTGCAGGGGATGCCCAGTTCCAGTGCCTGAATCTCCAAATCCTTCATAAATGCCTGCACACGGTTGGGGATGGTTCCGAAGTAGTGGTCTTCCATCTGCTGGTTCTTGGCAGAGTCGTGACCCATCAGGGTGCGACCAGTGAGCAGCAGGTCGGGACGTGCAGAGTAAAGTCCTTCATCCACCAGAAAGTACTCCTGCTCCCAGCCCAGATTGCTCTGCACCTTCTTCACTTCGGGATAGAAGTAGTGGCACACCTCAGTGGCAGCCACATTCACGGCACGCAGGGTGCGCAGCAGAGGAGCCTTGTAGTCGAGAGCCTCACCGGTGTAAGAGATGAAGATGGTGGGGATGCAAAGGGTGTCGTCCATGATGAACACGGGCGATGTGGGGTCCCATGCAGAATATCCACGTGCCTCGAAAGTGTTGCGGATACCGCCGCTGGGGAAAGAAGAAGCATCGGGTTCCTGCTGTACCAGCAACTTGCCAGAGAATTCCTCTACCATGCCGCCCTTGCCATCGTGCTCTATGAAGGAGTCGTGCTTCTCGGCAGTACCTTCGGTAAGGGGCTGGAACCAGTGTGTATAGTGAGTAACGCCATTCTCAACAGCCCACTGCTTGATACCTGCTGCCACTGCATCTGCAATGGAACGGTCAAGACGGGTACCGTTGTCAATCACGTCAACCATTTTTTCATAAACATCTTTGGGAAGATACTTGTACATCTTCTCACGGTTGAATACCTTCTTGCCAAAGTATTCATAGGGGCGCTCTGCGGGCGCTTTCACTTCAACGGCCTTTTTCTTGAAGGCCTCGCCTACAACCTGAAATCTTAAATTTGTCATTGTTTAAAAGTTTTATGTGATTGTATATTTCCTAATTCCTCTGTCGCTTCTATTGCAAACCCTCTCTACAAGATACAATGCTTCTGGTTTTCGGAACAGCGTATCTGCCACGCTGTTCCGAAAAAACGCTGATATAATGGATGTTGACTAATTACGGTTTGAGGGTGAAGCCAAACACCATGTATGCCTTCTGTGTGTAGGGGTTGGCTGCCAACTGTGCAAACACGGGGATGCTGAAGGTAGGAGTTACCTTGATGTCCTTGCTTGCCTTGAGTGAAGCGTTGATGACAGCAAACTTTTCATTGCCACCATACACGGCAGAACTCTTGAAGGGAACGGCACCCACAGCAGCTACCCAATCCACACCACCAGCGGTGAAGGGAGCAGACACCTCTACATAAGAAGAGAAAGCACGTGTTTCTTCGCCATTGTCCTTGAGGCGATAGTCGGCTCCGGCAAAGTTGGTGTACCACTGGATGGCAGCAAAACCAAAGTCATAGCCCACATTGGCTTCAAAGATGTGATTGGTGCGATGGGCATCGTACAGGAAATAGCGACCGCCATCGTTGGCACCGCCGGTGAACCAGTAGTCGGTAACACCGATGTTGAATCCAGAGATAGAGTAAGCCAAGGTAAGGTCGAACTCCTTAGTGTCGGTGCTCTCCAATCCTACGTTGCTCCATGCGCTGAGCGAAAGACCTTTGTAGGATACACCCAGAGTGGGCTGAAAACTTACACCGCCCAAATCCTGACCACGCCAGATATAACGCGAAACAGCATCAGCAGAAACAGTGGCTTCCAATTCGTCCTGAGCACTTACAGTACTTACACTGGCCAGCAGCATCATGGCTGCAAGACCCAATCTTTTTACATTTTTCATAACCATTCCATTTTTTGAATTAAACTGTGTTTTATTTTGTGTTGTGTTGTGTTTGTCGTGCACCTCTGGCACGCTCTTTATGTTTGTGTTGTATGGTATTTATTTCAGCCATTTGGTCAGTCGCTCCATAGCCTCCTCGCAGTTGTTGCGGTCGCCAAAGGCCGTGAGACGGATATAGCCCTCGCCACTTGGACCGAAGCCCACACCGGGTGTGCACACCACATGGGCATTGTAGAGCAACTGCTCAAAGAAGCGCCAACTGCCAGAACCATCGGGCGTCTTCACCCAGAGATAGGGGGCATTCTTTCCGCCAAACACCTGTATGCCCAGCGAGGTGAGTGTATCGCGCATCATGGCGGCGTTGGTCATGTAGTAATCTATCACCTCTTTCACCTGCTCCTTGCCCTCGGCAGAATAGGTGGCCTCGGCTGCCTTCTGACTGATGTAGCTGGTGCCGTTGAACTTGGTGCACTGTCGGCGGTTCCACAAGGGGTTCAGGGGCACTCGTTCTCCGCTGATAGTGGCTGCCGTCAGTTCCTTGGGCACCACGGTGTAGCCGCAACGCACGCCGGTGAATCCAGCTGTTTTGGAATAGCTTCTGAACTCTATTGCCACCTTTCTTGCACCCTTTATCTCGTAGATGGAGTGGGGCACGTGGTCTTCACGGATATATGCCTCATAGGCGGCATCATAGAATATCAGCGTGTCGTTCTTCAGCGCATAGTTCACCCACTTGCGCAACTCGTCTTTAGAGATGACCGTTCCGGTGGGGTTGTTGGGATAGCACAGATAGATGATATCTACACGGCGGTCGGGTATCTGTGGAGTGAAGTTGTTTTCTGCCGTACAAGGCATGTACACCACATTGCTCCACTTGCCATCCTGCACCACTCCTGCCCTGCCTATCATCACATTAGAGTCGATATAAACGGGATAGATGGGGTCGGTTACACCGATACTGTTGTCCCATCTCACCAGCTCCTGTATATTGCCTGTGTCGCTCTTGGCACCATCGTTCACGAAAATCTCTGAGGGATCCAGATGTATGCCACGCGGCAGGTAGTCGTTCTTCACAATGGCTTCGCGCAGAAAGGCATAGCCCTGTTCAGGACCATAACCTCTGAACGTGTCTTTGCTACCCATCTCTTCCACTGCCTTGTGCATGGCTTCGAGCACGGCAGGGCACAGAGGCTGTGTCACATCGCCGATGCCAAGACTGATGACGTTGGCATGGGGGTGAGAAACCTTGAAGGCATTGACCTTCTTGGCGATGTCGGCGAACAGGTAGTTGTTCGGCAATTTCAGAAAATGTTCATTAACTAATGCCATATTTCGTTTCTGTTTTTTTTGGTTATTATATTGAAGTTTGCTTTTCTTATTCTTCCTGGGGCAGAGCTATCTCGCCCTCAAAGGCAAAGGCTGCCGGACCGCTCATATACACGTGGTTGTCGGCTTCGCTCCATGCTATCTCCAGCGTGCCTCCATCCATCACTATGCGGGCCTCTCTGCCGTTTCTTCCTGTCACGGCGGCTGCCACCGCAGTGGCGCAGGCTCCGGTGCCACACGCCATGGTGATGCCACTGCCTCTTTCCCACACACGGGTTCTGATGGTGCCCTGACCTGTGATCTCGGCAAATTCTATGTTGCAGCGCTCGGGGAAAGCGGGATGATGCTCCAACAGCACGCCCCACTTGGCAACGTCCATACTGCTGATATCGCTCACAAAGGTCACGAAATGCGGATTGCCCATCGACACAAAAGTGCCTTTGAACGCTGCACCCTCTACCTGTAATTCTATCTCGTGATTTTCATCAGGCTCAGCAGCCAGTTGGACATCGCTGGTCAATGCCGGCTCCAGCATATCCACCGTAACACTCTCCACCTTGTTATCCTTGTCAACGTGCAACTTCAGCACCTTCACACCAGAAAGAGTGAGCAACTTGATTTCAGTGGCACTGGTCATACCCTTCTCGTACAAATACTTGCCAATACATCTTGACGCGTTTCCGCACATCATGGCCTCTGACCCATCTGCATTGAATATGCGCATGGAGAAATCGGCCTCTGGCACGGGCGACTTCCCAATGAGCACCAAACCATCGCTGCCAATACCGGTGTGCGGAGCACTCCACTGTATTGCTGCAGCCTCTGGATTGCCGATATGCTCTTCCACCGTATTTATATAGATGTAGTCATTACCGGCTCCGTGCATTTTGGTGAAATGGATGGTTCGTGTCATTGTTTCAATCTTTAAACCCTAAACTATGTCTGTACTTATGTCTTTTCTCACTTGATGATAGATTTGAACAAATGTCGCTTTGTTTGGTTATTTGCTGACCTTTTGTTTCATTTCCACTGCAAAGATACGACAATATGTTATAATTTATAATTAAATTCGCCTCATTTTATTCTACTTTTTGAGAGAAAATTGCAAATTATTACAATTTTAATTCTTTTTCTTTCAATCCGTAAGCAAACCCTATTTCGTTTTTGTTATTTGTTAATTATAACCTAAATTCGGTTTCTTTTTGAAGTATTTCCTTTTGCAAAGCTAACACTTTGCAGTACTTTTGCACTCGAAAGTTATCAAAATGTTACACGATTTATTAAACTAATAGGAGAGGTAAACATGAAAAAGATTGAAGCAATCATCCGCAAAACAAAGTTTGAGGATGTGAAGGAAGCACTGCTTGCCGCCGACATTGAGTGGTTCTCTTACTATGATGTAAGGGGAGAGGGCAAGATGCGCCAGGCGCGTATTTACCGTGGTGTGATGTACGACACGAGTTGCATTGAGCGCATCCTGATCAATGTGGTGGTACGCGACAAGAATGTGGAGCGCACCGTTACCGCTATCCAGAAGTCGGCATATACCGGCGAGATTGGTGATGGACGCATCTTTGTGATACCCATTGAAGATGCCGTGCGCATCCGTACTGCCGAACGTGGCGATATAGCGCTATACAATGCAGAGCAGGAGAAGTAAACACTGAACTCCTGTCAAGGTGGAAAACAGAAAACATTCCACCACCTTATCCTGATGCACGTAATGATAAATAGGGAAAAATAACAACACAAACAAGCGTAATTTGGGATAATAACAACACAAACACAAACCACGGCGGGACTGGATAACGCCCGCCCCAACAAAACACAAAGATTATGACTTACCTATTTTTAAATGCTGATGCGATTGCCGATGTGGCTCTTTCATTAGATACCGTATGGATGTTGCTGGCTGCTATGCTTGTGTTCTTCATGCAGCCGGGCTTCGCCCTGTGTGAGGCTGGTTTTACCCGCAGCAAAAACACTGCCAACATCTTGTTCAAGAACTTTGTAGATTTCACCTTTGGCTCTATCCTCTTCTGGCTGGTGGGCTTCGGCTTCATGTTCGGAAGCGGCGGTGAAGGCTTTATCGGAGCTCCTCACTTTGGCGACATCTCGTTCTACGATCCTGGTTTCGACCTGCCAGTAGAGGGCTTCCTGATTTTCCAGACCGTGTTCTGCGCCACCGCTGCCACCATCGTTTCGGGTGCCATGGCAGAGCGTACAAAGTTCTCTATGTACTGCGTTTATTCTGTATTCATCTCCCTGTTCATCTATCCCATCTCTGGTCACTGGACATGGGGTGGCGGCTGGTTGATGAACGGCGATGAGGGCAGCTTTATGATGACAACCTTCGGCGCTACCTTCCACGACTTTGCAGGTTCTGCCATTGTGCACTCTGTGGGTGGTGTGCTGGCCTTTGTGGGTGCCATTGCTCTGGGTCCACGCTTGGGCAAATACGACAAGAACGGCAAGAGCCGCGCTATTCCCGGTCATAACCTGATGGCTGCTGCACTGGGTGTGTTCATCCTGTGGTTTGGCTGGTTCGGCTTCAACCCCGGTTCTCAGTTGGCTGCTTCTGGTGAAGTGAACCGCGAGGCCATCTCGCACGTGTTCCTCACCACCAACCTTGCTGCTGCAGCAGGTGGTATAGGCACCATGTTCACCTCTTGGCTGAAGTATGGCAAACCCTCGTTCTCACTCACCCTCAACGGTGTGCTCGCCGGTTTGGTGGCCATCACAGCAGGTTGCGACCTTGTGTCTCCTCTCGGTGCTGCCATCATCGGTTTGGTTGCAGGTATCGTATTGGTGTTCTCTATCGAGTTTATCGATGCCAAACTGCACATTGACGACCCCGTTGGTGCAAGTTCTGTTCACGGTGTATGCGGTATTCTTGGAACCTTGATGACTGGTCTGCTGGCTGTTGACGGCGGTGCCTTCTATGGCGGAGGCTTCGGCTTCCTGGGCGCACAGGCTCTGGGTGTACTTGCCATCGACCTTTGGGCTGCCGTGACTGGCGTTATCCTGTTCTTCACCATCAAGAAGATTGCCGGAATCCGCGTTGACAAGCGCATCGAGGAAGAAGGTCTGGATATCTACGAGCACGGAGAGAGCTGCTATAACTGATAAAAAAAGCCTCACCCCCGACCTCTCTCCAAAAGAGAGGGGAGCTAATTACTCTCAACGGAGGTGAGGCTTTTTCATATAAACGTTCATTTGAAATATAAAACTATAGACGTTCGAGAAAAGTTCGAGAAAATATAGACCATCATTAAAAAGCAAACATTCATCAACCTGTCCTTACTTACAGCGACACGATATATCACCTCCCTTCTGTCTCCTGAAGAACTGCCGGGGAGTGATACTGTAAATGCAGGACAATAAAAAAGAGAAAACAATATGTGTGGAATCGTATCTATCTTCAACATTCAGCAACAAACAGCTGAACTCAGAGAGAAAGCACTGGCTATGAGCCGTAAAATTCGTCACCGTGGACCAGACTGGAGCGGCATCTATTGCGGAGGCACTGCCATTCTTGCCCACGAACGACTGTCTATCGTTGACCCCGAATCGGGAAAACAACCGCTCTTCAGCCCTGACATGAAACAGGTGCTGGCAGTCAACGGAGAAATTTACAATCATCAGGAAATACGCAAACGCTATGCTGACACCTATCAGTTTCAAACGGGCAGCGACTGCGAGGTGATTCTCGCCCTGTATCGCGACAAAGGTATCGACTTTCTGGAAGACCTGAGCGGCATCTTTGCCTTTGCCCTCTACGATGCAGAGACCGACACATTTCTCATTGCACGCGACCCCATCGGCGTTATCCCCCTCTACATCGGCTACGACGACGATGGCAAGGTGTATGTAGCGAGCGAACTGAAAGCCTTGGAGGGCAACTGCGACAGATACGAGCCCTTCTTGCCAGGACACTATTATTACAGCAAAGAAGGGAAAATGAAGAGATATTACTCGCGCGACTGGATGGATTATGAGCATGTGAAAGACAATGCTGCCAGCGTGGAGAGCATACACGATGCACTGGAAGATGCAGTGAAAAGACAGCTGATGAGCGACGTGCCCTATGGCGTGCTGCTGTCGGGCGGACTTGACTCTTCTGTTATCAGTGCCATCGCAGAAAAATTTTCAGAGCATCGCATCGAAGACAATGGCTCTACCCGCGCCTGGTGGCCACGACTGCACTCCTTTGCCGTGGGACTGAAGGGCGCACCCGACCTGGCAAAGGCAAAACTGGTGGCCGACCATATCGGCACCGTGCACCACGAGATAAACTACACCATACAGGAGGGTCTTGATGCCATCCGCGATGTGATCTATTACATAGAGACCTATGATGTGACCACCGTAAGAGCATCCACCCCCATGTATCTGCTGGCAAGGGTCATCAAGTCGATGGGCATCAAGATGGTGCTCTCTGGCGAGGGTGCCGACGAGATTTTCGGTGGCTATCTGTACTTCCACAAGGCTCCCGATGCCAAAGCATTTCACGAGGAGACGGTGCGCAAACTCTCCAAACTTTATCTCTACGACTGTCTGCGCGCCAACAAGAGTCTGTCGGCATGGGGTGTGGAAGGACGTGTGCCCTTCCTCGACAAGGAGTTCCTGGATGTGGCCATGCGCACCAACCCCGAAGCCAAGATGTGCCCAGGACAAACCATGGAGAAGAAGATTGTGCGCGAGGCATTCAGCCACATGCTGCCTGCCGAAGTGGCATGGCGACAGAAGGAGCAGTTTAGCGACGGCGTGGGATACTCTTGGATAGACACCCTGAAGCAGATTACCGCATCTGCCGTGAGCGACGAACAGATGGAGCACGCCGCAGAGCGCTTCCCCATCAACCCGCCACGCAACAAAGAGGAGTACTACTACCGCTCCATCTTTGCCGAACATTTCCCCAGCGACTCTGCTGCCCTCAGCGTGCCCAGCGTGCCCAGTGTGGCTTGCAGCACCGCCGAAGCACTGGCATGGGATGCCTCATTCAAAAACATGAACGAACCAAGCGGAAGAGCCGTGGCAGGAATACACGAAGCAGCGCTATAATAACCCGTATTTGATTATGAAAAAACGTTGGATAATACTTATGACCGCCATGGTGGTGATTGCCATCGCCGGTCTTTTTGCCAAGGAACCTTCCTTTACGTGCGATCTGTCGGTCATTGACACGGCAGATGTGGCATGGCTCATCACAGCCACCATCTTTGTGTTGATGATGACACCCGGACTATCGTTCTTCTACGGTGGTATGGTGGGTGCCAAGAACGTCATCTCTACCATGTTGCAGAGCTTCATCGCCATGGGCATCATCAGCGTGCTGTGGGTGGTCTTCGGCTTTAGCCTCTGCTTTGGCGATGATATTGGAGGTGTCATCGGCAATCCGTTCACCTTCCTGATGTTTGAGCACGTGGGAGGCGATGTATATACCACACCCACTGGCAACATTCTGGGCGGTGCCACCATCCCCTTGGCTCTCTTTGCCCTGTTTCAGATGAAGTTTGCCATCATCACCCCCTCGCTCATCACAGGCTCTTTTGCCGAGCGTGTCAGGTTCTCGGCCTACCTGTTCTTTATGATTTTCTTCTTTGTAGTTATCTACTGCCCCTTGGCACATATGACATGGCATCCCGATGGTCTCTTCCTGAAATGGGGTGTGGTGGATTTTGCCGGTGGTATCGTGGTGCACGCCTCTTCGGGTGTAGCAGCCTTGGCGGGTGCCATCTTCCTGGGTCGCCGCTCTTCTGCCACTCGCAAGGCAGAGCCTGCCAACATCCCCTTTGTGCTTCTGGGTGCTGCCATGCTGTGGCTGGGTTGGTTTGGCTTCAACGCGGGCTCTTCGCTCCATGCCGACGGCACTGCCGTGAAGGCTTTCCTCAACACCAACACTGCCTCTGCCACCGCCATGATGACGTGGATATTCTTCGACTGTCTGCGTGGCCGCAAGCCATCTGCCATGGGTGCTGCCGTGGGCTGCGTGGTGGGTTTGGTGGCCATCACCCCCTCGGCTGGTTATGTCACAGTGGGTCAGAGCATCTTCATCTCGTTTGTCATCACCATCATCTGCAACATTGCAGTTTACTGGCGCAGTCAGTCGCGTGTGGATGATGCACTCGATGTGTTCCCCACCCACGGCACGGGCGGTATCTTCGGTACTGTGCTCACCGGTATCTTCATCCAGGAAGGCCTGATAGCAGGCACATGGGATGGTGTGGTCATCTTCCTCTATCACCTGCTGGCAGTGGCCATCGTCATCACCTACACCTTCCTGATGAGCTACTTCGGCTATTGGCTCATCGACCGCATGATACCCATGCGTGTGAGCGAAGCAAGCGAGCGTGTGGGACTTGACTTCTCACAGCACGATGAGCACTACGGACTGGCCCATATCGCCGAGCGAGAAATTGCGGAGTATGAAGAACACATAAGGAACAAAGCGAAGAACTAAAAAGCAAAGCGAAGAATTGAGAGAATAAATCAAAAAATCGAATAATGAAGCAAGAGCAGAGATGAGCTTGCTCAACCTATGCCTTGCAAGGAGGAAGAAGACGAAGTCAAGGTAAGCCTCGACAAGAAAATCCTGGCAGTCAGTCTTACCGATGGAGTGTTTGGTTAAACAGCACAAGCGAAAAAACAAGGGGAAGAGAGATTTTCTTTTCCCTTTGTTTGTAAATATCATCTGGCTATATTGATGAACTTGCAGCCTAATGCCGTTTCAATCTTAGCAATGCTC
>SAMEA3663028__coassemble_429_pt1 | contig 16681 bp, 15 predicted proteins | sample SAMEA3663028__metabat2_low_PE_038 | metagenome-assembled genome bin SAMEA3663028 (sample SAMEA3663028) | pig gut metagenome | biome: pig gut; feature: pig-associated habitat; material: faeces | place: France | collected 2012 | reverse complement strand
AGAATTTCTGTCATGGTGCAGCCCTGAAAAATGCGGAGTGTGGCTCAGTTTAGTTTGGCACTCATCTCGTTGCGCACACCGCGATAGCCCTTGAGGAATGCTTTGGCAGAGCCAAAACTCAGGAACATATCCAGTCGGACGGGGATATGATTCTTGTCGTCGGTGATGTAGAAGCGTATCAGCTCATGGTCTTTGCCATCCTCCTTTTCATAGAAAGAGAACACCAAGCAGCGAAATTTCTCGTTGCTGCCCTCTATCTTGAAGTTCTCCTTGCCACGATAGGTGAGCCACGACTCTGTGAGGTGGCGTGCATCGCTGATGGGCATGGCCAGTTTCTGTCCCTTTTTAAACTGTGAGGCATCCAGATTGCGTGAGCGCAGGAAGATGCTCATCATGTCGTAGATGCACTTGTTGTATTTCGACTCCTTCCATGCGTGAGTGCCATCGTCTTCTATGCGGTGCTGCTTCAGGTGGCACTCGTTGTTGGGATAGGAGTACCATATTTCGTCCACATAGTATCTGTGACCCTCTAAGGCGCCCTTTCTGAAGTAGAGTGGGGTGATGTCTTTGCTGCAATAAGAGAGCAGTGTGTCGCGCATGGTAAACACCTTGTCCAACTTGTTGTTGCCACGGGTTATCAGACTGGTGCGGTAGGCCTTTTGTCCTTCAAAAACCGACTCTATGGTACTCATAGAGGCAGTGCCCACCTTGAGCCATATAAACTTCCAGTTGAAATAGAGGTCGTAGTAAAGGAACTCTCCCGACTTGAATGCCGTGTTCTTGATGCCGCACTGCTGCGCCATGGCAGGTGTGCTGCATATCAGGAGTAGAAACAGGATAATCTTTTTCATATCGGTACAGTGGTTTTTGATGAGTTATCTGTTGTTCATTTCTTCGCGTCGCTGTGCATTCTTGTTGACGCGCTTTTTCTCTTTGTCGGCCTTCTGCTTGGTGATGGCGCCCGGCTTCTGTCTGTTGAGCGGTCGTTCAGTGATGTTCCAATGGTGTGTGGTGTCCCATTTGGCTTTGATGATTATCTCTCTCGGGTCATATACCACCATCTCGGGGTCGGTGTTGGTGTGATAGTCGCCGGCATCCCATTTGCCGTTGCCATTGGTGTCTATAATGGCTCTGAGGTAATATTTGCCCGGCATGATGAAGAAGAAGTCAGTGCTCCCTCCGTTCAGTCTTGCCTCTTTGACAGGTTTGTCGGCTCCCGTGAGCAGTTGCACAATCACGGTGCTGTCGGCAATGCTGTCGGGCTTGCTTATGTTCACCGTGAGCGAGCCGTATTCGTCGAGCGAGCGCACCCTGATGGCTTGCTTGATGGGGTTGGAAGGGTGGCCGTAGATATCTATAAAGGCGGCAGAGTCTATCTCCAAACTGTAGGTGTTGTCAGGTCGCCATTCTGCCAGCAGCATGTATCTGCGGGGGAAGAGAGGCACCTGTTGCCACAGACAGGGGATGCTGTCGAAGAGCGAATCCACCTTCACCTTCAGGTGTATGGCAGCCGTGTCGCAAAAGGCGAGTGGTGTTTCCATCTCGAGCACCACGTTCCTGTCGGGATCCATCGTCTGTTTGCTCAGCATCTTCACCTTGACGTTCTCTACAGGATAGATAGAGTCGTAGGGTTCTCCCTTTTTCTTTCTCTTCTCTTGCTGCTTCTCCCACTTCTCCAGCTCTTTGAGTCGCATCTTTTCTCTTCGTTCAAACGACATCTTGGGGATGGCTGTCAGGGTGTCTGTCTTCAGCACCAGCACGCCGGTGGTGTCGGTGGCGTAGTAGGAGAGTGCCATTTCCAGTGAGTCGCGGTTGATGAGTGTAGAGTCTTTCAGCCAGTAGGTCAGTGTGTCTTTTCTGGGCGAAGCCTCTACGAAGAAGGCCTTGCTGGCATCGAAGTTCAGTCCTTTGACCACGGGCAGACTGTCGTGCATACCGGTGAAATACACTCCTATCTTGCGGTGGTCGGTACGTTCGGTCTTCAGCAGGTGCCTGTCGGTTTGCTCGGGCAGAAAGGCTCTGAGCACCACGTCATCGGGCAGGAAGTGGATGTAGGGCACACGTGCTATGGAGTCGATGTGCAGTGTGTCTCGCCACACGGTGTCTTGTCTGATGTCGGGTTTGCACGATGGCACCACCACTCTGTGACTGAATGCCAGCATCTCGCTGCGCTGACTGTAGGTGTAGTCGCCGTCCATGTCGTTGAGGGCATACACCCGGTAGGAGCCTGGTGCCACTCCCTTGATGGTGAAGTGTCCGCGGCTGTCGGTGCGTGCCACCCTGCGCAGGGGTTTTTTGGCAAAAATGGTGTCGCTCAGGTTGCTGTGCAGTCCCACGAGGATGCCCTTCACCGGTTCCAGGTTTTCGGCGGCAATCACGGTGCCAGCCACTTCAAAGGTGTCTATCTCGGTGCCTGTAGAGAAGCAGTAGGTGTAGCTGCCCATGGGGTTGCCCTCGTTGTTATCTACAATGGCGTCAGAGAAGTCCACCGTGTAGGTAGTGTTCTGCTGCAGGGTGTCTTTCAGTTCCACCACGATGTGTTTGCCTTTGGTAGCTATCTCGGGCATTTCTATCTGTGGGGGCGACACCACCACCTTGTTGGCGGCATCCTCCAGTTTGATAAACTCGTCGAAGTAGATGTTTATCTTGTGTTGGGTGACCCCTGTGGCACGGTCTTTTGGCGAGGTGTTTATCACCCTGGGTGGTGTTTCGTCGTACCATCCACCGTCGGGTTGTCCCATACGGGCACACGAAGTGATGAGCATCAGCGCCGTAGCGGCAATGACGCCCATCATCCGGTAGGAATGTATCTTCATGCTCATTGCAGGTAGGTTTTATGCCCTGTTCATTTGCAGCAGCACGTCGATATGCTCTCTGCTGTTGCTCAGTCGGGGCACTTTGTTCTGTCCGCCCAGTTTGCCGCGCATCTTCATCCACTGTTCAAAGAGTCCCTTCTTTGCCTGCACTATCTCCAAGTGTTGCAGTGTGATGTTCTTGTAGCGTTTTGCCTCGTAGTCGCTGTTGAGCTGTTGCAGGTGCTGGTCCAGCAGTTGGGCAAATTGCTGCAGGTTGGCAGGTGGGGTAGAGAACTCTATGAGCCACTGGTGGCGGCACTTGGCGTTGTTGTCCATAAACACGGGTGCGGCGGTATATTCCAGCACTTCTGCTCCCGTTTCCTTACAGGCGTATGCCAGTCCCTGTTCGGCATTATCCACTATGAGTTCTTCGCCGAAGGCATTGATAAAGTGCTTGGTTCTGCCTGTGATGGTAAACTTATAGGGACGGATGCTGGTGAAGCTCACGGTGTCGCCCAGAATGTAGCGCCACAGTCCGCACGAGGTAGAGATGACCATGGCATAGTTGCGTCCCTTCTCCACGCCCCACAGGGGCACGATGCTGGGGTTAGGGGTGCCAAACTCGTCCATGGGTATGAACTCGTAGAACACGCCGTAGTCGATGAGCAGCGACATGGCTTTGTCAGTGGGGTCGTCTTGCAGTCCGAAGAAGCCCTCGCTGGCATTATAGGTCTCCATGTAGTGCATGTTGGGCGAGGTGATGAGTTGGTTGTACTGCGTGCGATAGGGTGTGAATGCCACTCCTCCGTGGAAGAACACCTCGATATTGGGCCACACCTCTTCCAGGTGGTTTTTTCCCGAGAGTTCCATCACGCGTGTGAGTACAGAGAGCATCCACGAGGGCACTCCACTGATGTTGGTAATGTTTTTGTGCAGTGTTTCCTGTGCGATGCGTTCGCGTTTGAGTTCAAAATCGCTGATGAGTGCAGTCTGCTTTTTGGGCACTCTCACCATGTTTGCCAGTGGATTGATGTTTTCGATGAGTATGGCGCTGAGGTCGCCCACCAGTGAGTTTGCCACATTATAGTTGGGTGAGTGGCTGCCTCCCAGTATCAGGCTTCTGCCGTCGAAGAGGCGGCTTTTGGGATTGTTGCGCAGATACAGTGCCACGGCATCCTGTCCGCCTCGGTAGTGCAGGTTTTTCAGTCCTTGTGCACTCACGGGTATAAACTTGCTCTTGTCGTTGGTGGTGCCCGACGACTTGGCATACCATCTTACCACACCCTTCCATAGCACATCCTTCTCGCCATGGCGCATGCGGTCGATGTCTTCTTTCAGTTCCTCGTAGGTATTTACAGGCACATGGTGTGCAAAGGTGTCGTAGTTGTGGCAGTTGGCAAAGAGGTGCTTTCTGCCATACTCAGTGTCTTTGGCAGCGTGCAGCAGCGAGCTCAGTGCCTGCTGTTGCATCTCTTCGGCATGGGTGGCATAGCGCTCCCATGTCTTCATTCTGCCTGTAAATACGTTTCTTACAATCTGTGTGATTGACATGGCTAATGTTATGCGTAGGCTTCTTCTTCGGCAGCGTTGATGATGTCTTCCTTTGACAGTGTTTTGGGTTGCAGGGTAAGGTCAGAGAGGTCGAACTCATCGTTGGTCTCTGCTGTCTCTGCCTTGTTTTCATCCTTTGCTGCTACTGTGTTGGTGTTTTTCCTGCCAGTGCGCTTCTCCTTGGGAGCAGTGGGTGTTGCCTCATTGGCGGTGTTGCCCTTCTGTGGCTCCTCGGTGGCGGCATGTGGGTTGCAGTTTGCTGCTGCGGTGCTCACGGCTGTTTCTGCCACTGCGGGTTTGTCGGTGTCGTCGCCGATGATCACTATGTCGCTGCCCAGTTCGGTGTCGGGTACATTCATCACCGGCATCTCTTCCATTTTGGTGCGCTCTGTCTTGGCGGCAAACACGGCATCAATAAACTGTGGTTCGCGGCGCAGGCGTTTCAGGGTGTCTTGTGATGCCAGCTGCTGACTTTCCTTCTTGGAGTAGCCTTTGCCCGTGCATCCCTCAATACCTTCTATCATCACCTGATACACAAACATGGGGCTTCCGCTCTTGTCCACGTTTTGCTCCACCTGCTTGTATTCCAGGCGTACCCTGTTTTTCTGGCACCACTCTATCAGTTTGCTCTTGAAGTTCACCTCCTTGTAGGCCACCTTGTCCAGGTTGATGATGCGCGCCAGGATGCGGTTTTGCATAAACTTCATGCAGGCGTTGTAGCCGCGGTCCAGATAGATGGCGCCCACCAGTGCCTCGAAGGCGTTGCCTCCCATGTAGTTGTTGTGTGCCTGGGTGTGGGTGTTGGAACGAATCAGTTCCATGATGCCCATCTCCTGTGCCAGTTTGTTCAGTGTTTCGCGCTGCACCAGTTTGCTTCTGGTGTTGGTGAGAAAGCCCTCGCGCTTGCCTTCAAAGTGGCGATAAACGATATCTCCCACCACTGCGTCAAGGATGGCATCGCCCAGAAACTCCAATCGCTCGTTGTTCAGTGTCTTGCTCTTGGGCATCTTTCTGGTCATGCTCTTGTGCATCAGTGCCAGCTTGTAATAGCTGATGTTGCGGGGATAGAAGCCTGTTATGTTATAGAGTGAAGAAAAAAGCTCCTTCTCCTTACGGAAAGGGAGCTTGATTCTGTCGATGATATTACTGTTATTCAGCATACTTCTTGAAAATCACGCAAGCGTTGTGTCCGCCAAAGCCAAAGGTGTTGCTCATGGCAGCACGCACTTCGCGCTTCTGTGCGGTGTTGAAAGTGAAGTTGAGATTGTAGTCAATCTCTTCGTCGCGGTCGTTCTCATCGTGGTTGATGGTGGGAGGCACGATATCGTTCTTCACAGCCAGCACGGCAGCCATAGCCTCTACGGCGCCGGCAGCACCCAGCAGGTGACCTGTCATTGACTTGGTGGAACTGATGTTCAGTTTGTAGGCAGCCTCGCCGAATACCTGTTTGATGGCCTTTGCCTCAGAGATATCTCCCACGTGTGTGGATGTGCCGTGCACGTTGATATAGTCGATATCCTCGGGCTTCATGTTGGCATCTTCCAGTGCGCGCTGCATCACCAGTTTGGCACCCAGTCCTTCGGGGTGTGAAGCGGTGATGTGGTGTGCGTCGGCGCTCATGCCTTCTCCCACCATTTCGGCGTAGATCTTGGCACCGCGTGCCTTGGCATGCTCCAGTTCCTCCAGGATGAGGCAGCCAGCTCCTTCGCCCATCACAAATCCGTCACGACTGGCGCTGAAGGGGCGTGAGGCTCCCTGAGGGTCGTCGTTGCGGGTAGAGAGTGCGTGCATGGCATTGAATCCGCCCACACCGCAAGCGCAGAGAGCAGCCTCTGCACCGCCGCTTACTATCATATTGGCCTTGCCCAAGCGAATGAGGTTGAAGGCGTCTGCCAGAGCGTTGCTTGAAGAGGCGCATGCCGATGTGGTGGCATAGTTGGGACCATTGAAGCCGTAGAGGATAGAAATCTGACCGGCAGCGATGTCCGAAATCATCTTGGGGATGAAGAAGGGGTTGAACTTAGGACCATCTTCCTTGTGCAGTCCGTAGTAAACCACCTCGTCTTCGAAGGTTTTGATACCGCCGATGCCCACGCCGAACACCACACCCACGCGGGTTTTGTCGAGGGTGTCAAGATCAACGCCGCTGTCTTTCACAGCCTGGATGGCAGAAACCAGTGCCAACTGTGTGTAGCGGTCCATCTTACGTGCCTCTTTACGGTCGAGATAGTCGTTGAAGTTCAGGTTCTTTACTTCGCAGGCAAACTGTGTCTTGAATTTGGAAGCGTCGAACAAGGTGAGGGGAGCGGCGCCACTGACGCCGTTGATCAGGTTGTTCCACGTTTCTTCGGGGGTGTTGCCCACAGGAGTAACGGCACCAAGTCCCGTTACTACAACTCTTTTTAATTCCATGATAAAAAATGATGAAAATGGGAAAGCGCTTTACAGTTAAAGAATACGGACTACCGATTACAGTGTCTATGCACCCTGAGCAATGCCCTGATGCTCATGCTGTAACCAGTAGCCCGTATCTCTATTTACGAACTCCGTTTATTGTTTGCTGTAAAGCGCAATCCGTAATCAAGAAAAATAAATTTATTTTGTGTTCTCCTCGATGTAAGCAATAGCGTCACCTACAGTGGCAATCTTCTCTGCTTTGTCGTCGGGGATGTTAACGCCAAACTCCTTCTCAAATTCCATGATCAACTCTACGGTATCCAAAGAATCTGCACCCAGGTCGTTGGTGAAACTTGCTTCGGGCTTTACTTCTGCCTCATCAACACCAAGTTTGTCAACGATGATGGCCTTTACTTTGCTTTCAATTTCAGACATAATTGTAATAGTTTAAAATGTTAATAAATCAAATTCTGCTTAAAAATCGGGTGCAAAGTAACAAATATTTATTGAGGTGTGCAAATATTTTGGTCTAAAATGCGCCATTTCTTGCACAAACGGATATGGGTTGTGCATAAAAAGCGGCTTGTTGAGGTGTGTCACTTGTCATAAAACACCCAAAATTTCTTCTGGAAAGTAAGTCAGGGAGTGGCCTTTTCTGCCCCCATCCCTTGCTGTATGGCTCTGTGGATTCGCCGCTGGAGCCTTGCAAATACCTTCTCAGATGCTCTCTCTGCGCAGAGGATAGTGTCCGCGGAAGTATTCAAAGAGTTCGGGATTCTTTTTCAGCAGTTCGCTGTCTGTTTTGGGATTGTACAGTTCCAGTGGATTGCCCGAATACTTGAAGTTGGCGGGCAGGGAGGGCGGTGTGATGTGTTGGGGTTGGGGCAGGTGGAAGAAGTGGCACAGCGCCTCTATCACCATGTTGTTGGCATTGGTTTTGCCATCGGCAGAGTAGCCGGCGATGTGGGGGGTGCCTATATATACCTGCTGCAGCAGGGGCAGCAGTATGTGGGGCTCGCCTTCCCAGGTGTCTATCACTGCCTGGCGCACCCTGCCTGTGACAAGTGCCTGCAGCAGTGCCTGATTGTCAACCACGGCACCACGACTGGTGTTGATGATGATGGGGCGACGCTCCAGACGGTTGAAAAAACGCTCGTTGGCAAGGTGCAGGGTGGGGTGGTTGGTGCCTTTGGTCAGCGGCACGTGAAAGGTGATGATGTCTGCCTCTTCTGCCAGTTGTTCCAGCGACTTGCTGTAGGGTCCGCCCAGCGGAGGGTCGCTTACAATCACCCTCATTCCCAGGGCCAGTGCCTGCTGCATCACCTTGCTGCCCACGTGTCCGCATCCCACAATGCCCAGTGTGGTGTGGCGCAGGTCTATCTGCATGTCGTGCTGCATAAGTAGCAGGCAGTTGTGCACATACTGTGCCACAGAACCCGAGTTGCATCCCGGACAGTTGCACCACTTGATGCCCGCCCTGTCAAGATAATGGGTGTCGATATGGTCGTAGCCAATGGTGGCAGTGGCAATAAACTTCACCCTGCTTCCCTTTAGCAGAGCCTCGTTGCACTGGGTGCGGGTGCGCACTATCAGGGCATCGGCATCTTTTACGTCGGCTGCCGTGATGCTGTTGCCATCCAAATAGGTGGCCTCTACTGCCATAGAGGCGATGGCATCGCGGATATAGGGTATTTTGTTGTCAATAACAAGTTTCATGTTGCACTGTGAATGGTGGATGCAAAGGTACACATTATAAATATAAAAGGGGAGGGATGCGAGTAAAAAACAAGCAAAACGTTGGTAGATTGAAAAAGAATAAGTACTTTTGTGGGACAAATGGCTGTCTGACACGCTTCTGCCCAATGAATATTGGGGGAGCGTTCAAGGACAAACGGTCACTAACTTATCATTGATTACATGGAACAATCATTCGCAGCACATTGTAACGCTATCTTCGCTCAGGTGATACGCGATTACCACTTAACGGATAACGTGGATATGCAGATACAAAATCCATATAAACGTGATTCCATTGACTACAGTCTCTATCTGAAGTGCTGGATAGACACGGTGCAGTGGCACCTGGAAGACATTATCAGAGATCCACATATCGACCCTACAGAGGCATTGCTGCTGAAACGCAGGATAGACCACAGCAATCAAGACCGTACCGACTTGGTGGAGGAGATAGACACCTACTTCCGCAGGCAGTATGGCGACGTGGTGCCACTTGCCGATGCCACCATCAATACGGAGAGCCCAGCATGGGCTGTAGATAGACTGTCGATATTGGCACTCAAGATATACCACATGAACGAACAGGTGGAGCGCACTGACGCTGCACCCGAACACCTTCAGAAATGTCAGTCCAAGCTACAGGTGCTGAAAGAGCAGCAGGTGGATTTATCTACGGCCATTGACCAACTGCTTGCCGACATCGCCGCCGGAAGAAAATACATGAAGGTGTACAGACAGATGAAAATGTACAACGACCCTGCTACCAATCCCGTGCTCTATAAAAACAAGGAATAGGAGCCAAGGGACGGAAACAGAATAACCAGTATCAGCACGTGAAAAAAGACCATCTGCTCATCATCAGATTCTCTGCGCTTGGCGATGTGGCCATGGCTGTGCCCGTGGTGTATTCTCTTGCTCAAGCCTATCCGCAGATGCGTATCACGGTGCTGAGCAGACCCTTTGCACGCACCTTCTTTGAAGACCTGGCACCCAACGTGTATTTCATGGAGGCAGACCTCAAGAAGGAGTATCATGGCATCAAGGGACTGAACACACTCTACAGGCGACTGTCGGCAAAGAAGTTTACCAAAGTGGCAGATTTCCATCATGTGTTGCGCTCGGAGTACCTGTGCGCACGCTTTCTGCTGGGCAGATACAGGGTGGCACACATCCACAAGCACCGCAGCAGGCGCAAGCATCTCACCAAGTTCTACAACAAGCGGCTGAGCCAGTTGCCCACCTCATTTCAAAACTATCTGGATGTGCTCAAGCGCCTGGGCTATGATGTGAAACTCGACTTCCGCAGCGTGTTTGGCGATGAGAAAGGCAACCTGAACCTGCTGCCCGCCGCCGTGGGACCAAAGAAAAACTTTGAACACTGGGTGGGTGTGGCACCCTTTGCCGCACACGAGGGCAAGATATACCCAGCCAGACTGATGAAACAGGTGATGGAACAGGTGCTGAAACGCTATCCCAACACGCGCATCTTCCTCTTTGGAAGGGGAGAAAAAGAGGAAGAGCTGTTTGCACAGTGGTGCAGCGAGATGCCGCAATGCCTCTTTGTGGCAAACCACCTGGAGAGTATGCAGCAGGAACTGATACTGATGAGCCATCTGGATGTGATGGTGTCGATGGATTCTGCCAACATGCACTTGGCATCGCTCACAGACACCCCCGTGGTGAGCGTGTGGGGAGCCACTCATCCGTATGCCGGCTTTTTGGGATGGAACCAGAGCGAGAATAATGTGGTGCAGATAGACCTACCCTGCAGACCATGCAGCATCTATGGCAACAAGCCCTGTATGAGGGGCGACTTTGCCTGTATGAAGAACATCCCGCCCGAGATGATTTCAGACAGAGTGGCATATCTGCTGGAGAAAAAGCACCTGCAAGAAACTCAAAAGAGAAGTAGTGACAACAAACAAGACATTGATATTGGTGGAAACGGTAAGGAACCACCACTACATATATGTTGAACCTCTAAACACAAAAGCAAAATGAAAAAGTACATCTGCGAAACATGCGGGTATGTTTACAATCCCGAGGTAGGCGATCCTGAAAGCGGAATTGCTGCCGGTACAGCGTTTGAGGATATTCCAGAAGACTGGGTATGCCCCCTCTGTGGAGTAGGAAAAGAAGATTTCACCGTGGTGGAGGAATAATACGCCATACACCCGACGGGCAATCAGAAAGCAGCACATGACAGATAGAACATCTGACGTGTGCTGCTTTTATGTTTGACATGGCAATGCCTGCACGGGGATTAGAATGGATGCCAATGACTGATGTGGCATGACGGATGATGCTTGTGACCCGCTAATGGAACCGTGCTGAGCGCCTTGATGTGTCAGTTTGTCTAAAAAAATCACGGATTTGGTATATAACATACAGAAAATATTTGCTATTTTTGCAAATGAGGAGGTTCTGTGTGACACACTGGTGGTGTAAGTAGAAGGGCAGAACCTGCAAGAGACCATAAACTACAAGTGTGATGAATAATGGAAAAATAATCTTTACGGCATCACTACTTTTCAGTGCAGTGATGGCAGTGGTGGTGACGGTGGCTGTGAGCACGCAGATCAAGGAGGAACCACAGAATTATAAGCATTACTCTTTTACACATGAGGTGATGAACAAATACACACCCATAAAGAACCAGGGAAAAGACGGAACCTGCTGGGCCTATGCCATGCTGGCAGCCATAGAAACAGAACACCTGATGAGAGGAGACTCCGTGAACCTTTCGCCTTACTATGCCGTGAGATCATCATTGGAAGAACAGATGATGAGGTTCTACCTGTCGATGGGAAAGACTGAGGTGCACGACAGGGGAACAGGGCACACACTGCTCAACACCCTGACACGCAAAGGAATGGTGGCATACGATGCCTATCATCCCACAGGCAACCCGCAGACGGCAGTGGTGATAAGAAAGATAACCCATGCCGCACAGGCTGCCATCCATGCCAAGGTGGGGCTGCAGAGATACAGTAAAATCATCAATGAACTGCTTGATGAGTCGTTTGGCGCAAAACCCAAACAGGTGTATATGCTCGGTGCACAATACACCCCAGAGGAGTTTGCACGCAGCGTGTGTGCCAACAACGAATATACATCGTACACCAGTTTTACGCACCACAACATGGGAAGCAGGTATGTGCTGGAGGTGGCAGACAACTGGGAGCGCGACGAGACCTATAACCTGCCTCTCGACACCTTGGTGCTGCGAGTGGTGAATGCCGTGAAGCAGGGGCGTGGCGTGTGCTGGGAAGGAGACATCAGCGAACCCGGCTTCTCGTTCCGCCGAGGCATTGCCATATTGCCATCGGCACAGCAGGTGAGCCAACAGGCAAGACAAAAGGAGTATGAGAGTTTTAAAACCACCGACGACCACTGCATGGCCATAGTGGGACTGGCACGCGATGGTGCCGGAAAGCGCTATTTTGTGATGAAAAACTCGTGGGGAACAGACAACCCATACGGCGGACTGATGTATATGAGCGAGGACTATCTGCGCATGAAAACCATTGCCGTGTTTATGCCTTGTGGTATTTAGACATAAATTCACTACCTTTGCAACATGGAACAGCAAATGCGAAACAAAAAGGTGTATCGCGTTACGCTTGCCGGCAGCGCTGTGAACCTGTTGTTGGTGGCACTCAAGCTGGTGGCAGGCATCGTGGGAAGCTCGGCCGCACTGGTGGCAGATGCGGTGCACTCGCTCACCGACTTGCTTACCGATGCTGTGGTGATAGTGTTTGTGAAACTGAGTGCCAAGCCGCAGGACGACGACCACGACTATGGGCATGGCAAATACGAAACACTGGCCACCAGTATTATTGGACTGGCACTGCTGGCAGTGGGACTGCTTATCTGCGTGTATGGCGTGGTAGATATCATACATGCCCTGCGTGGAAGTGCCCTGCCACAGCCCGATGTGCTGGCGGTGTGGGCGGCACTGCTGAGCATACTGCTCAAAGAGTGGACCTACAGATTCACCATACGGGCAGCACATCGCCTGCACTCTGCTGCCCTGGAAGCCAACGCATGGCACCACCGCAGCGACGCCTTCTCGTCAGTGGGTACTGCCATTGGAGTGGGAGCCGCCGTGATCATGGGCAGTGGCTATGCCATTCTTGACCCTATTGCAGCCGTCATCGTGTCGCTCTTCATCATCAAGGCTGCCGTGGCACTCATCATCCGTTCGGTGGGAGAACTGCTGGAACAAAGTCTGCCCGCTGAGGTGGAGCAGGAGATTTGCCAACTGGTGCTGCAACAACCGCAGGTGAGCGGCATACACCACCTGCGCACCCGCTGCATAGGCAATGGCTATGCCATAGAGATGCACATACGCATGCCCGGCAACATATCGCTCTACGAGGCGCATCAGCATGCCACGGCTGTGGAAAATGCGCTGAAAGAACACTTCGGACCACATACCCATGTGGGCATACACATGGAACCGCTGAAGCAAGACGGAACCTATGTGGCACCCACACAGCAGGAAAAACAATCAACCGATTGACACATAACAGAAAAATCCTTATCTATCATCATCATGGAATATCAAAGCAAAAACATACTTGTGACTGGTGCCACCGGCTTCATTGGCAGTTTTATAGTGGAAGAGGCATTGAAGCGAGGCATGAACGTGTGGGCTGCCATGAGAAAAACAAGCAGCAAGGCATGGCTACAAGACAAGCGCATACACCTGATAGAACTGAACCTTGACGACAAGGAGCAGCTGAAAGGGCAACTGAAATCTCTGGAACTGCACTATGTGGTACATGCAGCAGGGGTGACCAAATGCCTGAACGCTCAGCAATTTTTTGACACCAACACCCAGGGCACACGCCATCTGGCAGAGGCTCTGCTGGAGCTGAAGATGCCTCTGCAGCGCTTTGTGTTTGTGAGCAGTCTGAGTGTGTTTGGTCCTGTGAGAGAAAAACAGCCCTATACAGAGATAACTGACAAGGACAATCCCATGCCCAATACCGCCTATGGCAAGAGCAAGCTGGCTGCAGAACAGCTGCTCGACCAGATGCCGCAGTTGCCGTGTATCACCCTGAGACCCACGGGCGTGTATGGACCACGAGAGAAAGACTACTTTATGATGGTGAAGAGCATCAAGGCACATACCGATTTTGCCGTGGGCTATAAACCGCAGGTGCTCACCTTTGTGTATGTGAGCGATGTGGTGCAGGCCGTGTTCTGCGCTTTAGAGAAGGGTGTGGTGGGGCATAAGTATTTCCTGAGCGATGGCAAGGAATACAGTTCGCGCACCTTCAGCGACTTGGTGTGGAATGAGTTGGGGCGCCCCATGCTGCTGCGCATCAAGGCACCACTGTGGTTGCTGCGCATCATTACCACCTGCGGTGAGTGGATAGGCAGGATTACCGGAAAGGTGTCGGCGCTGAACAAAGACAAATACCATATTATGAAGCAGCGCAACTGGAAGTGCGACATCACTCCGGCACGCACCGAACTGGGCTATGAACCGCAGGTGCAGCTGGAACAGGGAGTGAAGACCACCGTGAAGTGGTACAAAGACCAGAGATGGATATAGATTGCCGCTTTGCCGTGCATGCCATCAGACAGAGAGAGGGTGGGAGAAGAATCCTCAAAAAAGTCAAGCTGAAAACTGAAACAGAGAGAAAAAGATGACCTTAAAAGAGCTATTTAGATTAGAGAAGAAACCCGTGAAGGGACTACTTGCCGCAGAGTGGGTGGTGCTGGGATATATGGTGCTGACAATATTGCTGATGCTGTGCCTGTTTACCGAACTTACCGACCCCAAGGAGATGCTTTGGGGGCGTGTGCAGATATTTATAGTGACCATGGCACTGTGGGCGGTATATCGCATGGTGCCCTGCCGGTTCACCTATCTGTGTCGCATTGTGGTGCAGTTGGCACTGCTCTCATGGTGGTATCCCGATACCTATGAGTTCAACCGCCTGTTTCCCAATCTCGATCACCTCTTTGCCCGTTGGGAGCAGTCGTGGTTTGAGTGTCAGCCAGCCCTGCTCTTCTCGAAGGCATGGAGTCATCCTGTGTTCAGCGAGCTGATGGATATGGGCTATGCCGTGTATTATCCCCTGATAGGACTGGTGGCACTCTACTTCTTTTGGTTTCGCTACGACCAGTTTGGCAGGGCATCGTTTGTAATTCTTGCCGCCTTTTTCGCCTATTACATTATATATATAGCCCTGCCTGTGGCAGGACCGCAGTATTATTTCAAGGCGGTGGGTGTTGAGGAAATAGCGCAGGGCATCTTTCCCAATGTGGGGCATTATTTCGCCACCCACAGCGAGGCGCTTACCAGTCCGGGCTATCACGATGGAGTGTTCTATCAGATGGTGGTGGATGCACATAATGCCGGCGAGCGACCCACAGCTGCCTTTCCCAGCAGTCATGTGGGAATCACCACTATACTGATGCTGCTGTTGATGAGCGTGCGCAATTATAAACTGCTGTTGTGGCTCACTCCCTTCTATGTGTTGCTGTGTCTCAGCACCGTGTATATACAGGCTCACTATGCAGTGGATGTGCTGGGCGGATGGGTGAGTGCCATCCTGTTCTATCTACTTTTCTCGTGGCTCTACACCCGTCGTGCGCTCCTCTAACAGTTTTGCCACAATCACCGTTTGATAGATGGCATCAAGCAGGGCGTGCACCAAGCCCGGAATGCCATCAAGAAAACCTTTCTTCAGTATGTATGATTTGAAAAACCTGAAGAAAGGGCGTGACAGCAAGGCACCTACGCCATAGTGTTTGTGGCGGCGCCGAGGCAGTTCGTAATCAGAATAGGTGTTCGTTTTGCGCAGTATATCGCTCACACTGTCGTTGGCAAGATGCTCAAAAGCCAGTTCGCGCTGCCGTGCGGGGATGTATTCCACCCTGCCGTTTATCTGTGGTGAGGTGTGAATAACAGGGGGCCAATGTACGGCATCTTTGCGGAAGAAACGCAGGATATAATCAGGATAGCAGCTGTGGAGAAAGCGCCCCATGAAGTAGTTCTTACGTGGGATGGCCACTCCGGCAGGTGCATCAGGGCGGCGGATGGTGTTGTAGAGAAAAAGCCGCAGGGCATCGGGCACCACCTCATCGGCATCTACCACCAGTACCCACTGGTGCTGTGCCGCATCAATGGCATATTGGCGGGCAGGTTCCACAATGCAACAATCGCCCTTGACAAACGTAATCACACGGCATCCCGCCTCACGGGCAATGGCACAGGTATTGTCGGTGCTCTCCATATCGCACACCACAATCTCATCGAATTGCTGCACGGCAGTAAGAACCTGAGGCAGGTGACGGGCTGCGTTGAATGTGTTGATGACTACGGAAATCTTCTCCATGACAGTAAATAGAAACCTTGTACAAATATAATGCTTTTGGCGCAAACAGCCCAACAAAATACCTTTTGTTTCAAAAAAAACTGCATTTCAGAGATTTGTCGTAAAATTGTATTACCTTTGTATGGAGCATCGGCTGCCAGTGAGAGACTTCACCGACAGGTCAATAAGCAAAGTCTGTAACTCCATGCACTGTTTGACAATATGATTTTTGTAAGAGACAAGGGGCAGATGTGCAACAACATCTTGCAATATGCGCATGTGTATGCATGGGCAAGGGAAAATAGAAGGCACTGCATGTCTATGCGGTTTGCCTATAAGTACCCGTTCTTCAAAATTTCAAACACCAAGAACCACAACTTCCTGATGTATATGGTGGGGAAGTATGGGGCAAAGATGAAGGCGCTGCCCGTGGTGAACTACGAACTGGAGGACAAGGAAAAGGAGAAAAAGGAGAAGTTTATCCTGTGCCACAAGAACGTGGTGATAGAGGGATGGGGAGTGAGATACTACGACCTGTTTCTGAAATACAAGGCAGAAATATTACAACTGTTCGACTTCAAGGAAGAGATACATCGCAAGGTGGATAAATTGCTGGCATCCTCTTCTGAAGAAGAAACGCTGAGGATAGGAGTGCACATCAGAAGAGGCGATTACCAGACTTTCTTCAATGGCATGTATTACTTCTACGATCACGCCTTTCTCTATTACATCAAAGAGGTGATGAGGCTGAACCCCAATCGTAAGTACACGGTATATATATGTGGCAACGACCCCTCGCTCAATAAGGATTATTACACCTCTAACCTGCCAGGTGTCACAGTGTGCTTTCCTGCGGGCAACGCA
>SAMEA3663028__coassemble_399_pt1 | contig 17392 bp, 15 predicted proteins | sample SAMEA3663028__metabat2_low_PE_038 | metagenome-assembled genome bin SAMEA3663028 (sample SAMEA3663028) | pig gut metagenome | biome: pig gut; feature: pig-associated habitat; material: faeces | place: France | collected 2012 | reverse complement strand
CGACGACTTGATTGACCGCAGTGCCGACTTCACAGTATATCGCCCCAGCACTGCCATGGGAGAAGAAGACCACTCCATTTATTTCAGCAGTAACGACAAAGTAATGATCAAGGTGGCACAGATAGATGAGGCATCCCACAATTTCTGGAGCGACTACAGTCAGAACATGCTGCTTTCCGGCAATCTTCTCATGTCGTCCTATCAAAATCTCCGTTCCAATATCCACGGTGGCTACGGTATATGGTGTGGCATGGGTTGCGTAGAGGCATCCTTCAACACCACACAAGGTAGCCAAGCCAGCAGTCCACGCTCCGTCCTCCCATAAGCCCTGCAATATTGGGGGCCATCAGAGGATTGTTCTTGATAGATTCCATAAGTACTACTTGTTGATACATTCGATAATCTTTTTGAAATCAAGATAATGCAATTTTGATGACCAGCCTATCATCTCTTCAACCTCCCCCTTTGAATGGTCTGAAGAGGGCCACAGGACACAGAGGCTACAGAGCGAGGAAGTCTCCATCTTAAGCGGACCGTTAGATTACTATGAGCAAACAATCTTTCCCATCAAGCATGAACGTTTAATTATTGTTAATTATAGAAAGAAAATAGGACAAAATAAAGGTTGGAATTTTGAACTTTTATGGTTTTTCAATAATTTTACGCACCAAAACTTGTAGAAATGATAGAGTGCATTATAATCATATTGTCGATAGCTTGCGTGGCTTTGGCAGCAAAGTTGCGCATGGTGATGCTGGAAAAAGCACAGCTGAAAAAGCAGAACTGGATGAAAGAGGCGTTTCTGAAAACCCTAAGTCACGAACTGCGCACGCCACTGCACTCTGTTTGCGGACTGGCAGAGATTATCGCCAAAGACGACCTTTACCTGTCGAAAAGCGAGAAGAGGGCCATTGCCAACCAGATATTATATAATGTGGAACTCATCAGCACACAACTTGACGAGGTGTTACTATTTGCTGGCAATGGAAACGGACATAAGTTGCAAGAGGAAACACTGAGTCCCAACCAACTCTGTCTGAAATGTGTGGAGGCAAACAGAATCAAGGAGCAACTGAATCCCAATATCAAGCTGACATTCAGAAGAGAACTGAGCGATGAGACCTTTATCCGTACCGACAGGCATCTGCTGGAATATATCATCAACCAGATGGTGGTCAACGCCTTCAAATACACCAAAGAAGGTACGGTGACCATCGGCTGTTGCTCACAAGAAAACCCGCAGCGCATCATCTTCTATGTAGAAGATACTGGTTGCGGAGTGCCAAAGGGCAGAGAAGAAGCAATGTTCAACTGGTTTGATGAGCCCAATGAAAACTATCAAGACACAGAACTGGAGATGAGCATTGTGCAGAAGATAGCCATGAAACTGGGAGGTTATCTGAGCATCAACCCCACTTACACCAACGGCACGAGGATAGAAATGACAATGGTAATCAGTTGACCCTGTCACTACTCTCTCTCCAAGCGCCCACGCCACAGATACTTGCGTGTTTCGTGCACCAATATACCATTAAGAAACAGCAATGAAAGCAAATTGGGAATTGCCATCAGCGCGTTCATGCAGTCGGCTATGTTCCACACCACGCCCAACTGTATCACGCTACCCACAAAAACAGCTATGATATACGCCACACGATAGGCCAGCACCCAACGCCGACCACTGAGGTACTCCACGGCACGCTCTCCGTAATAGCACCAACCAAGAATGGTGCTGAAGGCAAAGGTGAGCAAGCCAAAGGTGAGGATGGGTGTGCCCACCAACGGAATCTTGCCAAAGGCATCGCGCGTAAGGGTGGCACCATTGCTGTAGTCTATATCGGGATATGCCAAGATGCTGCTCACCACCACCACACCAGTAAGGGCGCAGATAACCACCGTGTCCCAAAAGGTGCCGGAAGAAGACACCAGTGCCTGGCGCACAGGATTGCGTGTGCGTGCCGCTGCTGCCACGATGGGCGCCGAACCCAAGCCACTCTCGTTGCTGAACAGTCCTCGTGCAATGCCGTAACGGGCTGCCATGATGATACTGCCACCCACAAAACCGCCGCCTGCCGCCTGTGGATGGAAAGCCGACTCCACAATAAGTCTAAGGGCAGGTAGCACATAGTGGCTATTGAGGTATAGGATTACCATACAACCCACGATATAGCATAGCGCCATGAAGGGCACCAGCATACCGCACACACGGGCTATGCTCTTGACACCACCCAGCAGCACAGCAGCCACCAGCACACACACCACACCACCAGTAATAGCAGGGGGCAGACTGTAAGACTCATAAACCAGCGTGGCAATGGCATTTGCCTGTACCGTGTTGCCTATGCCAAAAGAGGCGATGGCTGTGAACAAGGCAAAGAGCACCGCCATGGTGCGCCAACCCAAACCTCGCTCCAAAGCATACATAGGACCGCCCAACATACGTCCCCTCGATGTGGTGACACGATACTTGATGGCAAGCAGTCCCTCTGCATACTTGGTGGCGATGCCAAAAACACCCGTGAGCCAGCACCACAGCACGGCTCCAGGACCACCCAAGGCAATGGCGGTAGATACACCGATGATATTGCCTGTGCCGATAGTGGCAGCAAGCGCTGTGGCAAGCGAAGCAAACTGCGACACATCGCCCTCTCCGTCGGGGTCTTTCTTTACCGACAGCTTGATGGCAGTGAATATCCATCGCTGCGGGAACCGCAAACGGATGGTTAGAAAAATATGGGTTCCAAGAAGCAGGATAATCATGGGCCATCCCCACAACCATCCACTCAGCACGGCGAATATCTCACTCAATGTATCCATATCAGATAGTAAGAAAACAATTCAATTCGCTTGCAAAATTAGCAAATTTCAATAAGAATCGTGAATAAAAGCAGCGAAAAACAAACAATTGCTAAATCTTACATTTTCTCAAACTTACATTAAACCAATCCTTTTACCCTGCGTCATATTAGCAGAACAACGAAAAAAGACAACAAGAAAGAATCAATAAAATCAACAAAATCCATTTAAAATGAAAAAGCTGATATTTGTATTTGCGGCCATGATGGCAATGAGCACCACTGCCATGGCACAGAATGATGAAGTGAAGAACAACCCAACTGAGCAGGGACAGAGCAAAAAGGGCCCCAAGAGACTCAAGAAATTCAACGCCAAGGAGTTTGCCAAGATACAGACAGAGCGCATGGTGAAAACCTACAATTTGGAGCCACGCCAAGCCGACAGTCTGCTCAAGGTGAACGAGGAATATGCTGACGTGCTGCGAACACAGGCATTTGCCACAGGCAATGGCAGGCGCCCCGCCATGCGACCGGGCAGCAGGCGTGGCAATGACCAGTCTCCTGAAATGAGAGACAGACGAGGAGGAAGACCCGACGGACGCAACATGAAAGAAGGTCCACGCATGAGACGTGCCGAAGGCAATGACAGCATCATGCCGAGACACCAACTCACTGAGGAGCAAAAGAAGATGCGCGAAGACCGACTCAAGAAGATGAAGGAGCGCACCGAAGCCTACAACAACGCTGTGAAGAACATTATGACCAAAGAGCAATTCGAGGAGTATTCAAAGGGAAAAGAATAAGTCCCTGCATCACTCCCTGTGAGCCATCAGGTGCTACTCTTCTTCTGTAGCCACCTCCATGCTGATACCTCCCTGTCGGTTTACATAAACCACGATGGGGAGGTATTCATCTGTTTGGGGCAGACTGACACTGGCTGCAAAGCGCAAGCGCTGATCATCCACTCTGTCGAACACCAGTCCCTCCAGGATGCCATTTGACTGAAAATTGTTATCGATCAGCGAACTGAAGTGCTCCTTCACAAACTCTTTCTTGAAGAACACAGTTCCATCTGCACGGGTCACCGTGAGCAGGATGCGATTGTCAACAAACGACTCGCCCTCTTCATTGGTCACCACCTGACTACTGTCGCAGGCAGTGCGATGGATGTCACACACATAGTCGGCACCCTGCCACTTCACCTGTGTATTCTGACGGTAGTCTTGCATCACCACAGGTCCTTTGGGCTGTGGTTTCTCCACTTTTTGCGTGATGATGATGTCGCTGTTTTTCTTTTCCTTGCACTGTAACAGAAGCATGGCTGTTGCCATCACAAGCACAGTGGTTATCTTGTTACGGTTGATCATACGATGTTCAGGGTTTTAAGATTGTTTGGATTGTTTGAAAAAATTTCTTTGCCTCCATCATATCGGGAAGCACCAGGGAGGCACCTTCGCCTGCCAGCACCTCATTGGCAAGGGGACCGGTGTTGACAGCCAGTGTAAAAACCTGGGCAGCCACGGCAGCACGCACTCCCAAGGGAGCATTCTCTACCACCACAGCCTGCCACGGTTGCACTCCTGCCCTTTCCAATCCCTTGAGATAAGGCTCGGGATGCGGCTTGCCTCGCTGCACGTCGAAAGCAGAGATGATGTTCTGACGCTGTATATAGGGAGCGAAGTCAGAGGTAAGATGATCCAGCAGGGATTGTTGTCCGCTTCCTGTAACCACCATGATGGTCATCCCCATCTGCGCTATCTGCTGCAACACCTGCTTCACCCCCTTCATCACCTCTGCCGGAGGGCAAGAGGCATAGACAGCAGATTTGCGCGCATACATTTGTGCAGACTCCTCGTCGCTGATGATGCGCCCCCACTGCTTCTCGCATAGCAGTTTGATGGTTTCTACCCCACGCATACCCTCATAGAGATAGGCATCCTCTGGTGGCATCACCAGCCCGTATTCTTCCATAGAGGTGTGCCAACTGTACGCATGATTGGGCATAGAGTTATAGAGCACGCCATCCATATCAAAGAGCACGGCTTTGGGGCAAAACTCCCCAAAGCCGTGCTGTTGCAAATATTGATGTATTGCCTGTTGATACATTTAATCCTGCTTAAATCTTCAGGTGGGTTCTGTGAACTACCACCTCAAATAGATAACGTTATACTGTAGATTACGTTCCGTCTTTTTTTAATTGAACCTGCCTTAATCCTCTTGAGCCAATCGTTCTTGGATAGCCTTGCTCTCTGCCTCATATCCGGGTTTGTTGAGCAGTGCAAACATATTCTTCTTGTAAGCCTCCACGCCAGGCTGGTTGAATGGATTGACACCAAGCACATTGCCACTGATGCCGCAGGCTATCTCAAAGAAATAGATGAGTTGTCCGATGTAATACTCGTTGAGCTGTGGCATGGAGATGTGAATATTGGGCACGCCGCCATCCACATGAGCCAACTGGGTACCCAATTCTGCCATCTTGTTCACTTCATCCACACGCTTGCCAGCGAGGAAGTTCAGACCGTCAAGATTCTCCTCGTCGCTGGGGAAGAGCAGACTGTTCTCGGGCTGTGCCACGCTGATAACGGTCTCATAGATGGTGCGCTCGCCATCCTGAATCCACTGTCCCATGGAATGGAGGTCGGTGGTAAAGTCACACGAAGCGGGGAAGATACCCTTGTGGTCCTTTCCCTCGCTCTCTCCGTAGAGCTGTTTCCACCACTCGCTCATAAAGTGCAGTTTGGGCTGATAGTTCACCATGATTTCTATCTTCTTGCCAGCCTCAGCATACAGTGCATTTCTTACTGCGGCATACTGTGCAGCAGGATTCTGCTCGTAGGGAACATCCAGAGCGCAAGCCTTTTCCATATCGGCAGCACCAGCCACCAATTGGGTAATGTCAAAGCCTGCACATGCAATGGGCAGCAAACCTACTGGTGTGAGCACAGAGAAGCGTCCGCCCACATTGTCGGGAATGATGAACGAAGTATATCCCTCCTTGTCGGCACAGGTACGAGCAGCACCCTTCTTAGCATCGGTGATAGCCACGATAACCTTGCGTGCCTCTTCCTTGCCACGCTGGTCTTCACACTGCTTTTTGAGCAGGCGGAATGTGAGGGCGGTTTCCGTGGTTGTTCCTGACTTGGAGATATTGATAACGCCAAACTTCTTGTCTTTGAGATAGGTTGTGAGTTCAAAGAGATAGTCCTCACCGATATTGTTGCCAGCAAAGAGGATGGTAGGATTCTTCTTGTCGCCAACGAGCCATGCAAACGAATTGCTCAGGGCTTCTATCACGGCACGGGCACCCAAATAGCTGCCACCGATACCTGCCACCACCACTACTTCGCAATTCTCACGGAGCACTTGTGCACATGCCTGCAGCTCTGCCAGGAAAGCGGGAGTGATAGAAGAGGGAAGGTGCAACCATCCCAAGAAATCATTACCTGGACAAGTGCCGTTCTCCAAAGCCTCCTGAGCCTTTCTTACCTGTGGCTCCATAGCCTTCACTGCGCCCGGTTTCAAGAAGCGGGCTGCCTTTGCAATGTTTAACTGAATGTTCTTCATAATAAGTTATCGTTTTACTCCTCCTTTTCTCCTCAAAGATACAGGAGGAAAATGAATAATCTGTTGACGCTTGCCGCCTATCTGAACGAATCGGTGAGCAATTTTATTTCCACCTGCGGTGAGATACGCTCATACAGGATGTTGTACACAGCATCAAGGATGGGCATATTGACATGGCAGTGGCGATTGATTTCTTTCATGCACTTGGTGCCGAAATAGCCCTCGGCAATCATCTCCATCTCAATCTGTGCGCTCTTCACGCTATAGCCCTTGCCTATCATGGTGCCAAACACACGGTTGCGTGAGAAATTGGAATAGCCTGTAACTAACAGGTCGCCCAGATAGGCAGAATCATCCACATCACGCTCTGAGGGGAGTACCGAACGCAGGAAGCGAGACATCTCTTGAATGGCATTAGACATGAGCACCGCCTGAAAATTATCGCCAAACTTCAATCCACTGCATATACCTGCAGCAATGGCATACACGTTCTTCAGTACCGAAGAATATTCAATACCCGCCACATCGGTACTTGTCTTTGTCTTGATGTAATCGCTACGTAGCACCTCGGCAAAGGCTTCTGCCTTATCTACATCGGCACAAGCCACCGTGAGATAGCTGAGACGTTCAAGCGCCACCTCCTCGGCATGTGACGGACCTGCCAGACACGCCAGATTTTCGTAAGGCACATCATACACCTGATGGAAATACTCCGAGCACACCACATTCTCATCGGGCACAATGCCCTTGATGGCGGTGAGGATAAACTTGTCACGGATGCGTGTGCGCAACCTGCGCAAATGGTTCTTCAGATAAGGTGAGGGGGTAACAAACACCAATGTATCGTAGAGTTGTGCCACTTCGTTGAGGTCACTGGAGAAATAGATCTCATCGGTATTGAAGCGCACACTCATCAAGTAGGCAGGATTGTGCCCCAGGCGTTTAAACTCCTTGATGCGATCATCGCGGCGCATGTACCAACCTATGTGATGGGTGTGCCCCACCACTATCTTGGCAATGGCTGTAGCCCAGCTACCGCCGCCTATGATTGCTATCTTGCCACAATCGTACATAGCATTTGCAACTTACTGCTCGTTTGCCTGATTGATATAGTTCTCAAACTCTTCCACCTTGGGGTTGTCGAGTCCTAATTTAAATTTCTTGTTGATGCCACAGACATCCATCTGCAGCTTCTGTGCCTTCACCTCCTTGAGGTCGCTCACCAGATAGTAGCCTGCCTTGTTGAACAGAGGAATCCATTCGGGTGCCACACCTATTGCCTCCCACTCTGCCTGTGTGCTGCGGGGAGCTTTTTTCTCTGGTTTCATCTGTGGGAAGAAAAGCACCTCCTGAATATAGGTCTTGCCTGTCATCAACATCACCAAGCGGTCAATACCAATGCCTATGCCACTGGTGGGCGGCATACCATATTGCAAGGCACGCAGGAAGTCTTGATCGATAATCATCGCCTCGTCATCCCCCTTGTCTGCCAGTCGCATCTGCTCCTTGAAGCGTTCCTCTTGGTCGATGGGATCATTCAACTCAGAATAGGCATTTGCCAACTCCTTACCGTTGACCATCAGTTCAAAGCGTTCGGTAAGTCCTGGTTTGGAGCGGTGCATCTTGGTGAGCGGACTCATCTCCACGGGATAGTCGGTAATAAAGGTAGGCTGGATGAAGGTACCTTCACAAAACTCGCCAAACAGCTCGTCAATGAGTTTGCCCTTGCCCATGGTCTCATCCACCTCCATGCCCTTCTCTTTGCAGAAGGCACGTATCTCTTCCTCGGTCTTTCCAGTGCAGTCAAAGCCTGTTTTCTCCTTGATGGCGTCAAGGATAGGCAGGCGGCGATAGGGAGCCTTGAAACTAATCATCTTGCCATCTATCTCACGCTCTGTGCTGCCATTCACAGCAAGGCACACTGTCTCGAGCAGTTTTTCGGTGAACGACATCATCCAGTTGTAGTCCTTGTACTGCACATAAAGCTCCATACAGGTAAACTCTGGATTGTGGTTGCGGTCCATGCCCTCGTTGCGGAAGTTCTTGCCTATCTCATATACACCCTCAAAGCCACCCACAATCAGTCGTTTGAGATAAAGCTCAGTGGCAATGCGCATATACATATCCACGTTGAGCGCATTGAAATGGGTGATGAACGGGCGGGCACTGGCTCCTCCTGCAATGGCCTGCAAGGTAGGAGTTTCCACCTCGGTATAGCCAGCCTCGTCAAGCACCTTGCGGATAGTACGTATCACCGTGGCACGCTGCAGGAAGGTATCCTTCACTCCCTCGTTGACCACCAAATCCACATAGCGCTGGCGATAACGCAGCTCAGGGTCTTCAAACTTATCGTATGCCACTCCATCCTTATACTTCACGATGGGCAGTGGCTTCAAACTCTTGGAAAGCAGGGTAAGTTCCTGGGCATGAACACTGATTTCGCCTGTCTGAGTACGGAACACATAGCCCTTCACGCCAATAAAGTCACCGATATCGAGCAAGCGTTTGAACACCTTATTATACATATCCTTGTCCTCACCCGGGCAGAGGTCATCGCGGGAGATATACACCTGTATGCGCCCCTTGGAGTCTTGCAACTCAGCAAAACTTGCCTTGCCCATCACTCGTCTGCCCATCAGTCGGCCTGCTATGCACACCTGTCGTGGCTCTGCCTCATCGCTGAAGGATTCCTTTATCTCTGTGCTGAAGGCGTTGGTAGGATACTCTGCTGCCGGATAGGGATTGATGCCCATTTGGCGCAACTCTTGCAGGCTCTCTCTTCTGCCTATTTCCTGTTCACTCAGTTCTAATACGTTCATGTTTTTCTGTTATCAGCACACCACGCAGATGTGCCATGTTAAATACACTTGTGGGTGCAAATTTAATAAATTATTCTTTCATTGAGTATCCTTTGTCTTTTTTTTACAGGAAATTTCCGCAAATATATTCAAAATGGCAGATAGAGCAGAAAAAACTCACCAACCCTTTGCAGGTTTCAAAAAAAATGGTGTATCTTTGCCATGACGACTATTCTTAACGAATAGACCAACCCTATTGAGACAATACGACCAATAAAGAATTCCAATACTAAGCACTATGGACATAACACCTATCAAGACGAAAGTAGTGGGCGTTGACATCAGCATCAATGCCACGACATACGCCATCGTGGACTTGCGTGGCAATATCATCGCAAAGGACCAGTTTGTGACCAGCGACTACGACAACGTGAACAGCTACGTGAACGTACTGACAGAGAAAATCATCTTCCTGGCAGAAGAGAACGGCGGACTGGAGCATATACGCTCGGTGGGTGTGAGCAGCCCCAGCGGAAACTATGTCACTGGATGTATAGAGAATTCGCCCAACATGCCCTGGAAGGGAGTGATACCCTTGGGAGCCATGCTACGCGACCGACTGGGACTGGCTGTGGCAGTAGGCAACGACAGCCATGCCATTGCACTGGGAGAGCAGATGTTTGGTTCTGCCCACGGTATGCGCGACTTTGCCATTGTAACCATCGGTCATGGCTTGGGCAATTTTATGTGTTCCTCCAAACACATGCACCTTGGAGCTCACGGTTTTGCTGGCGAACTGGGACACACCTGCGTGGTGGATAACGGCAGGCAGTGTGAGTGCGGACTCAAGGGCTGCTTGGAGGCATACGTGGCAGAAAAGGGCATTGTGCGCACTGCCAAGGAACTGCTGGAAGAGAGCGATGAACCCTCGCTGATGCGCGACCTTAACAAGATAAAGCCCAAGACCATCTCTGACTGCTGCGAACAGGGCGACAAACTTGCCATTGAGGTATATCGCCGCACGGGACACTTATTAGGAATAGCACTGGCCAACTTTGCTGCCGTATTCGATCCCGAGGCCATCATCCTGGCAGGTGGTGTGATCAAAGCAGGGAAATGGCTGCTCGACCCAGCAGTACAATCGTTTAACGAGCACCTGTTCCACAACATACGTGGCAAGGTGAAACTGCTACCCTCACTGCTCGACAACAGGGAGCGCGACGTCTTGGGAGCCAGCGCACTGGCTTGGGAAGTGAAGGAGTATTCTCTGTTCAAATAATCAAACGGTGCATGCCACAGCGCATGGAATACGCATGAACTTAGAAGAAATAAAAAAAATTGCAGGCGATGTGCCTGCCCTATCCACCCGGCTCGGAATGAAGTTTGTCTCTACATCCGAGCCGGATGTGTGTGTGGCTACCATGCCTGTCAACGAACATACACGCCAGCCCTACGGTGTGCTCAGCGGAGGTGCCACACTGGCACTGGCAGAAACATTGGCGGGGGCAGGGTCTATAGCCCTTTGTCCGGGTCAGATTTGCGTGGGCATCAACGTCAGCGCCAATCACATCAAGAGTGCCTATGAGGGCGATACCGTGACTGCCAGGGCCCGCATCATCAACCAAAGCAAGCACTTGCACGTTTGGCAGGTGGAGGTGAGCGACAGTCAGGGGGCACTGATTTCATCGGTACAAGTAACCAACTACATCAAGGAGCCCACACATGAGTGATGCCATCACAGCATACGCCTGCTACCGACTGCCCCACCAACAGGAGTATCACAGGGTGGTGCAGCGAGGCAAACCAGCAGAGACGCTGGCATCTGTGGCGCAACTCAAGGGGCGAAGAGGTTTTGTGATGGCTCCCTTCCAGCCTCAGCACGATTGTCCTGTGCTGCTGTTTCAGGGAGAGCACACCATTCATTCCACACAAGAGCCAACAACCGGCACGGCACTTCCCCTGTTTTTTAGGGAAGATACGCAGTGCCACACACCACCTGTCTCCTCTACCGAAAGCACAGAAGCAGCCCACTCCCCAAAAGTGTGGGAGAAGGCTTTCCACATTTTTCAAGAAGCATTACAACAAAACAGGTTCAGCAAACTGGTGCTCTCGCGCCACGCCCTGCTGCCACATGATGAGACGATCAACATGCAACAGCTGTTTCTGAAAGCCTGCCACACCTATCCCCGTATGTTTGTAGCATTGGTGTCGGCACAGCAGCATGGCACATGGCTGATGGCAACCCCCGAGATATTGTTGGAGCAGGAGAAGAATCTCTGGCGCACCATCGCCCTGGCTGGCACCATGCCACTCGAAGGCGAACTGCTACAATTTGACAATCCTCCCCTGTCGCTGCCTGCAGATGCCATACGTTGGAGCGAAAAGAACATACAGGAGCAGCGCTATGTGGCATCCTATATCGCTGAATGTCTGAAACGGTTTGCCCGCCAACGCACCGAGAAAGGGCCCTACACAGTAAGGGCGGGGCGCATGGTGCATCTGCGGAGCGACTTCACCTTTATGCTGAAAGAGGGGGTGAGCGTGGGCGAACTGCTGCAAGCACTGCATCCCACACCTGCCGTATGCGGACTGCCCAAACGACAGGCATACGACTTCATTGTTCACAACGAGGGTCACCAGAGGCGCTATTACAGCGGATTTGCCGGACCACTGCAAATGGCAGACAACGGCACTCACCTCTACGTGTCGCTACGCTGCATGGAGATACTGCCACGCCACTACTGCCTCTACGCTGGCGGCGGACTGCTGAAAGAGAGCATACGCGCACAGGAATGGCAGGAAACAGAGATGAAGATGGAAACCATGCGCCAACTGACAGCACCCTGCATCAAATAAAGAATAAACATCACACCGTATGCCTTACTGCAACAAACCAAACATCAACATACTGACCTCACTGCTGATACAGCATGGAGTGAAGCACGCCGTGGTGTGTCCCGGCAGCAGAAACGCAGCCATTGTACACAACCTATATACCGCCCCCAACATACACACCGTGGCGGTGACCGATGAGCGCTCTGCTGCCTTCTACGCATTGGGCATGGCACAAGCCACAGAGAGTGCTGTGGCGGTGTGCGTCACATCGGGCAGCGCCCTGCACAACGCGATTCCGGCGGTGGCAGAAGCTCACTACAGGCACGTGCCTCTCGTGGTCATCTCTGCCGACAGGCCACAAGCATGGATTGACCAATACGACGGACAGACAGCACAACAGCCGGGCACCCTGGGAAACTTGGTGGCAAGATGTGTGCAACTACCCGAACCCACCAATGAGGAAGAGCACTGGTATTGCAACCGATTGGTCAACGAAGCGCTGCTTGCCACCCGTACCAATGGTGGAGCACCCGTACATATCAACGTGCCGGTGTCTGAACCTCTATTCAATTTTTCCGTGGCAGAACTGCCCCAAGAGCGGTGCATCACAGAGATCACTCCACCAACAAACTACATCCACTGGGCTCAACAGGTGGCACAGCGCATGGCACAAGCCAAGCGCCCACTCATTGTTTATGGCAGAGACTGTCGCCATCGTGGCATCACAGCCGTCATGGAGCAGATAGAGAGGAAAGTGACCATGCTGCACGAGGCTCTGTGCGAGCATCACGACATCACCCCCTTCGACCTGATACTGAGAGGTGAGAAAACCACAGTATTGCCACCACCCGACTTTGTGCTGCACATTGGTGACACCATCGTAAGCAAGTTGTTAAAGAAGTGGATAAGAACATCGGAAGCGGAGGTGTGGCAGGTGGATGCAGGTAACGGCATACACGACCTGCTGATGCACCTCACCCACAGGATAAACGGTGGAACTGCCGATGTACTTCCGGCATTGGACAAGGCACTCAACGAAGTGGAACTGTCCATCGAGGCAAGGGAGTACCACACCCAATGGCAACACCATATACAGAGGGCACGCACCCTGACAGACGACTACCAGCCACCCTTCTCGCAGATGGCTGTGGTGAAATACTTTGAAGAGCAGTTAGACGATATGTTCTACGAATGGCAGGTGCACTATGCCAACAGCAGTGCAGTGCGACTTGCCAATCTGTTTGCCGCCCACTATGTGTGGTGCAACAGGGGCATCAACGGCATCGAGGGCTCACTATCCACCGCTGCGGGGCACTCTGCAGTGACCGATGAGAAGGTATTTTGCATCATCGGCGACCTGAGTTTCTTCTACGACCAAAACGCACTATGGAACCAACAGCTGAGAGGCAACCTGCGCATTGTGCTGCTCAACAACGGCAAGGGAGGCATCTTCGACACCCTGCCCCATCTTGATGAATCGCCTGCAGCACAGCAATATGTGGCAGCCTCGCACCACACCACGGCACAAGGGATATGCACGCAGAACGATATAGGCTATTTGAAAGCGCACAACATGGAAGAGATGCAAAACGGCATTGTGACACTGATGACCGCCGACACGCAGCGCCCCATGCTCATTGAGGTGTTTACCGACAGCGAGGCCGACCAGAAAGCCATGCAGCAACTGTACCGTCAATGGCTCAACCTACAATAGAATCACAACAAAACTATTCAATGATATGGCACAAAGAGAATGGAAAAAAATAAGGGATTTCGAGGAAATCCTGTTGGAGCAATACAACGGCATTGCCAAGATTACCATCAATCGCCCACGTTATCGCAACGCATTTACCCCCAAAACCACACAGGAGTTAGGCATCGCCTTCGCCTACTGTCGCGAGGCAGCAGACATCCGAGTGGTACTCCTCACTGGAGCTGGCGACAAGGCTTTCTGCTCTGGCGGCGATATGCACGTAAAAGGGCGTGGAGGATATATCGATGAAGAGGGAGTGCCCCGCCTCAGTGTATTGGACGTGCAGATGCAGATTAGGCGCTTGCCCAAGCCCGTGATAGCCATGGTCAACGGCTTTGCCATCGGCGGCGGTCATGTGCTGCATTTAGTGTGCGACCTCACCATAGCATCAGAGAATGCCATCTTCGGACAGACGGGTCCAAAGGTTGGCTCTTTTGATGCCGGCTTTGGCGCCTCCTATCTGGCGCGCATCGTGGGACAGAAGAAAGCACGCGAGATATGGTTTCTGTGCAGACAGTATTCGGCGGCAGAGGCTGAGCGCATGGGATTGGTGAACAAGGTGGTGCCCCTGGAGCAATTGGAGGATGAGTGTGTGGCATGGGCAGAGACCATGATGGAAAGAAGTCCGCTGGCACTGCGCATGATCAAGGCAGGATTGAATGCCGAACTTGACGGACAGGCAGGCATCCAACAGTTGGCAGGAGATGCCACCATGCTCTACTACTTCCTTGACGAGGCGCAAGAGGGCGGCAAGGCATTCTTGGAGAAACGCAAGCCCGACTTTGACAAATATCCCAAGATTCCATGAGTTAAAGACGTTAAGGACAATAGACTTTTTGCATGAACGAGATAAACATCCCCACCATTCCGCAGGTAACTCTACGCATTGAGCCCCGTGTATTTCACTTCAAGTCACCAGCAGGCACTTCACGGGGAGTATATACCACCCGAAAGTCGTGGCTGGTCTATGCCTCTTCGCCACACTACCCCAACAGTTGTGGCGTGGGAGAATGTGCCCCCCTGCCCCAATTGAGTTGCGACGACATTGCAGATTACGAGAAAACACTGCGTGCACTGTGCGACATGGTGGAACAGCAGGGAAGCATTGATTACGGCATCATGCGCCCCTACCCCTCCATGCTCTTCGGATTAGAGACCGCCTTGCTGCATCTTGCCAAGGGGAGCACCGCACTCTTTGACACGCCCTTTGCACGGGGCGAGGCACCGATACCTGTGAACGGACTGGTGTGGATGGGACGGCACGACGAGATGCTGGCACGCATGGAAGAGAAGATAGCACAGGGATTTCACTGCATCAAACTCAAGATTGGCGCCATAGACTTTGACGAAGAGCTGGACCTCGTGAAGCGGTTGCGAGACAGGTTCAGCATCAGAGAACTACAGCTGAGGGTGGATGCCAACGGGGCTTTTGCTCCCGATGAGGCACTGTATAAACTGGAACTGCTTGCGCAGTATGGCATACACTCCATAGAACAGCCTGTCAAACCCAAGCAATGGGGATTGATGGCCATGCTGTGCAGAGAGTCGCCACTGCCCATTGCCCTTGACGAGGAACTGATAGGGGTGAATCTGCCCGACATGAAACGTCAGGTGCTGAACATCATCAAGCCGGCACACATCGTGCTCAAGCCCTCGCTACACGGAGGTATGCAAGGGGTGAGAGAGTGGATAGGCATTGCGCGCAACATGGGCATAGGCAGCTGGATAACCAGTGCGCTGGAGAGCAACGTGGGACTGAATGCCATTGCACACCTCACCGCACATCTCTACGGCACTCCCATCAACCAGCCCCAAGGACTGGGCACAGGGATGCTCTACACCGACAACATGCCCTGGCAAGGGCACGAGATGCACATCAAGGAAGGACAGGCATGGATGCAGCGCATGGAATGACACTCAACGAATTTATGGAACAATGGCAGTCGGCCTCTCCCACCCTGCCAGTACACACCAGCGGCTCCACAGGCAAGCCCAAACTGCTACTGGTGGAGAAAGAGCGGATGAGGGCATCAGCAAAGATGACCTGCCATTTTCTGAAGCTTGAGCCACAGCAGTCGGCACTGCTGTGCATGCCGCTCAACTATATTGCAGGCAAGATGATGGTGGTACGTGCCTTGGAGGCGCATTTGCAGTTGTGGCAGGTGCCGCCCTCCAGTCATCCCCTTGCCACCCTGCAGCAGGCACCTCACTTTGCTGCCATGGTGCCCCTGCAAGTGTTTCACAGTATGCAGGTGCCCCACGAGTTGCAACTGTTGCAGCAGATACGTCACCTCATCATTGGCGGAGGGGCAGTAAGCGATGAGATGGCAGCCCGGCTCAGCACCTTTCCACATGCCGTATGGAGCAGCTATGGCATGACCGAGACCCTGTCGCACATTGCCCTGCGCCGCCTCAACGGCAGGGAGGCATCAGAGTGGTACACCCCTCTGCCAGGTGTGGACATATCACTCAACGAAGAAGATTGTTTAGTGATTGATGCGCCTGCCCTATGCGCCACTCGCCTTGTCACCAACGACCGTGCTGTATTGTCGGCAGACGGCACCTCAAGGTTTCGCATCTTGGGGCGCAAGGACAACATCATCAACAGCGGAGGCATCAAGATACAGATAGAAGAAGTGGAAAGATTGCTGACACCAGTAATGCCTCTGCCCTTTCTCATTACCCATACGCCCCACACCCAATATGGCGAGGCTGTGACCCTACTCTACGAAAGCGAGCGTACAGACAGCGAACAGTTGTCCGCTATCTGCACGCTCTGCAGTGAAGCATTGCCCCGCTATTGGAGACCCAAAGTATATCTCCGTGTGGATGCCCTGCCCACTACGCCCACAGGCAAACCCGCCAGGGCAGAGGCACACGCCTTGGCATGTGCCCTGCTATCCTCTTAGCGAGTGGTCATCTTCAGTTTGGCGCTCTTCAAGCCATCTGCTGTTGCCGTGATAGTAACGGCAGAAGGAGCAGTGCCTGAACGCAGGATGGCGAGAGCCGAACCGTTGAACAGGCGGCGCTTGTTGGTCACATTGAGTTCGTCAGAACTATGGTTGCCACTGCTCACGGCAGCTATCTCGGCATCACCGCTCACAGCAAAGGTCACCTCTGCAGGCACATTTGGCACACGGCGTCCTTTCTTATCTACGGCAACCACTCTCACATGCTGCAGGTCTTGTCCGTCGGCACGCCAGTTGTTGTTGTCTATCTCCAGTTTCAATGCCACAGCCTTGCCTGTGGTTTCAATGCGGTGCCTTGCCACCACCTTGCCAGCGGTACGTGCCACTGCCTCACAGTAGCCCTCCTGATAGGGCACCTGCTTCCATCTTATCTGGTTGCGCAACTTGGCCGACTTCACATCATTCTTCTGTGTGCCAAGGCTCTTGCCATTGACAATCAGTTCCACCTCCTCGGCATTGGTATAGGTGGTAAGGTCTATCAACGCACCTGCCTTACGGTTCCAGTGGTCACTCTGTCCATCATTGCCAGTCTGTATGCCATTCCACATGGCATCTCCCTTACTGTCGGTCACGGCAATATGCACCAGAGGTTCCTCGGGTTTGAAGAACGAACGCATATAGTAAGCCTTGGGTTTGGGTTCCAGACTGATGTCGAACACACCCTGTGCCCAACCT
>SAMEA3663028__coassemble_390_pt1 | contig 17872 bp, 7 predicted proteins | sample SAMEA3663028__metabat2_low_PE_038 | metagenome-assembled genome bin SAMEA3663028 (sample SAMEA3663028) | pig gut metagenome | biome: pig gut; feature: pig-associated habitat; material: faeces | place: France | collected 2012 | reverse complement strand
GGCCGATAGTGCTGTAGGTTCCTTTTGGGAAGTTAAAGGAGTTAAGGGAGTTAAGTGAGTTAAAACAGTATGTTAGGGGCTTGACAATTATTCCCAAGAGATCTTTAGAACTATTGGCTTTAACTCCTTTAACTCCCTTAACATCCTTAACTTCTTTAACTCCCTTAACTCCCTTAACTCCCTTAACTCCCTTAACTTCCTTAACTTCTCAAAAAACCTACTTAAACGGCAAGAACCAGTTTTCTTTCACAGAGAGATCCACCACTGGGTTCTTGTATGCCAGTTTTTTCTTCAGCCAAAGGCTACCGAAATTGGCTCCATAGGGATTGTCTGCGTTCTTGTGGTTCGCCACACGCATCAGGTCATAGTAGCGTGTTCCCTCGAAGGCAGCCTCCATTGCCATTTCATCCACAATCAGGTCTTCGATGGCATTGATGGTATCCTGTTTAGAGGGAGCAAGGCGGTTGATGTTCACCTGATGTTCCTTCACCAGGTAATCCAGTTTCATTGCCACCACGGTATCCATCTGGTAGAGCGTGGTAGAACTGTCTTTCACGAAGTTGCCTTGTCTGTCGAAGCTCTTCACCAAGCTACCTCCACGGGCATGCACACCAGCAGCATTCTTCTTGTTGAAGCGGTCCAGGTTCTTTCCTTTCAGCAGTCCATATACGTTCCCCAAGGCATCGACACCCTCTGGAGTCATATAGGGTGCTGAGAGCATCTCTTCAAAGATACCGTCTTTCAAGATAGCAAAAGCCACATCGGGATAGCCTGCACGGTTGAATGCCTCTGCCAGTTTCAGCCACACCACAGGCGGACGGTAAAGATAGAGCATGGGGCTCTGTAATTTGCTTATCCATATCTGCTCTCTACCTGTGTCCTCATCCTTCTCTCTGCTACAGAGCGAACGGGTGCGGGCATCACCCAAACTGCGCATCTGAGGTTCCACCTTACTGCCGTTCTGCACCTGGAAATAGTAACAGGTGGTGTCTATCAGTTCCTTGTATGGTGCCGACATCACAATCTGCACATCATCCAACTTGCGGTTCTGTCCGTAGTAGTCATAGCCAAAGAATCTGGGCAGTTGCGAGGTGCTTCCCGATTCGCTGTTTGCAGGGAAGTTCACCGCTGTGATACAGCCATTGTCCTTCACTGACCCAAACATGTTTGAGAAAGATGTTCCACCAGCGTCAAGAGGAGCAGGAACAATGAAACCATTCGGAATCTGCATCATGTCAAAATCAAGCACTCGATCATAGAACATTGAACTTGCGTATGAAACCACCTGCCATTCTGTGTCGGAAGCCACCTCTGCAAGATAGGTTACATAATGCCTGATGGCTTTGTCATACTGGTTGGTTTCCAAATAGAGGTCTGCCATCACCAAATCCACAGGCATGAAGAGTTTGGTGGGGGTCATTCCCGAAATCTTGTCGGTTGTTCCCCAAATGGGCACATGATAACCTGTGTATTGCTCCAAGTCGGGCAATAGCACAGCGGCTATCTGCTCCATGTTCTTATTCTCAAACGTGCCCTCTTCTATCTGACTTATCTTGGTCAGCGGTTCCAACACAAAGGGCACACTGCCGTAGTTGCGTGCCAACTGCATGTAGGTCCATGCACGGATGGCCTTGATGGCCACATACTCGGGCATCACCACCTTCTCGGCACCTGTAAACAGGTTGGTGTCGCGATGGGCAATGTAATAGTTACAGTTGTTGATGATACGGTAGTACAGATAGGCGCTATCGTACTTGCAGTCTGTCGATGCAGAGAAGTTTGCCAATGCTTGCAGGTTCTTGTCAGTAACGCCGGGCACCACATCCACCAAGTCGCCTCTCATCTCACCCTGCAGATAGTACTGGTCGGTCACATCTTGCAAAGCCTTGAGAATACCCATGGCATAATACATGGAGTCGGTCTTCTCCCCCATACCTGGGTCAATGACCAGACGGTCACTGTCGGTATCGAGCATGTCAGAGCAACTATAAAATGTGCCCATCCCCAAAACGGCTACTAATGCTATGATTATTTTTTTCATGTTCTTTGAATTTTCAGATTAGAGATTGATTTTCAGACCACAGGTCAGGGTGCGTCCCTGCGCCAGTGTACCAGTGTCGATGCCCTGATAGTAAGCGCTGTTGCCCACGCTAAACTCAGGATCCAGACCCGTGTATTTGGTCAGAGTAATCAAGTTGCCTGCCTCTGCCCACACGGTCAGTCCCTGCAGCCATGTCCATGAGCCAGGAACGGGCACACGATACGACAGGGTGAGAGTCTTCAAACGGATGTAGCTTCCATCTTCTATCCATCGGTCGCTGAAGCGGTTGTTGTTCATGGGGTCACCATACACGGCACGAGGCATATTGGTCTGCTGACCCTCATAGCGCCAGCGGTTCACCTCTGCCACCTGCTGGTTGTACAGGGTGCTACCAGAGTTGAGGATGCTGCGCTGATAGTTGTACACATCGTTGCCGAGGCTGTAGTTAATACCAAAGCTCAAGGTAAGGTTCTTCCAGTTGACAGAACCGAAGATATTTCCGTAGATATCGGGATTGGGGTCACCAATCACCGTGCGGTCTTTCTCATTGATTTCCCCATTGCCATCAAGATCCACAAAGTGCACATCACCTGCCTTGAAGTACTGGGGTGCACCTGTCTCATCGGTCATGTACAGGTAGTTATTGTCCTTGCCTGCTGCCTTGGCTTCTGCATCGGTGGCAAACACACCTGCTGTCTTATAGCCATAGAACAGTCCCATGGCGTTGCCTTCAGAGGTAAGCAGGTCAGCACCATACAGACTGGTCTCAAACGCTCCGTCGGGCAACTTGCTAATCTCGTTCTTGTAGTGTCCCACGCTGGCCCCTATCTCCACGTTCCAATCTCTTGTCACCACTGGTTTGGCAGTGAAAGACACTTCATAACCAGTATTCTTCAACTCTCCACCGTTGCACCAGTACTTGTTGATGCCTGATATGGGAGAAGAGAAGCTCTGCAGGGTGAGCAAGTCCTTGGTTTTGTGCATATAGTAATCCACGCTCACACCCAAGCGGTTCTTGAAGAAACGTCCTTCCAATCCTACGTTACACTTGGTGGTTGTTTCCCACTTGATTTTGTCGTTACCAATGTTGGTGAGCTGCAAACCGGTCTTGTTGGAAGTGAAGCGCACAGGGCTGTAGAAGGTCTGGGCGGCATAGTTGTTGATGTCGTCGTTGCCGCTCATGTCAAAGCCTACGTTCACACGCAGATAGTTGATGGCAGAGTTTTTGGGGAACCACGACTCGTTGGTCATCACCCAACCTAACTGCACGCTGGGATAGAGTGCCCAGGTCACACCAAACATCTTCAGTCCGTCGGCATCCTCACCAAAGCGGCTGTTGGCTTCACCCAGCAGCGAGAGGGTGGCGAAATAGCGGTTCTGGTAGTTATAATCCACCGTACCGTACCACTGGATGTATTTCCAGGTTTCGTTGATACCATCGGTAGAAGCTCCCGTTTTGGAGAGACTGGGGTTCTTATCGTCTGTCATACCCGTATTCTCGGTGACAAGACGGTTCATGTCGTACGAGAAGTAATTGTAACGATAGCCCACTGTGGCGTTGATGGAATGTTTGCCCATCAGCTTATTGAAATTACCGTAGCCACTTACCACGAAGTTGTTCTCCTGTGCAGTGAGCGAACCCACCTTAGAGGTCACGGTCTTCAAATCCTGGATATAGAAAGGAGGCACTCCCTCATAGGGACGGTAGTAGCGCTGGGTGTTTCTGTTGAGCAGATAAGACACATCAAGTCCCACTTTGAAATACTTCTTGAAGGTATAGACTGGTGCCACATGAATCATGAAATTGGTGTTCTGCAGGGTGTTCTTGTTGTTGTCTTCTGCATTGTAGCCATTCTCCAGAATAGCCATGGGGTTTGCCAAGGAATACTTTGCGGGATTCTTGGGATCTATCTGACTGAAGAGGTCATCGTAGTCGCTCAGCAGACTGGTAAAGCCATTCACCACCTTATTGTACTGATACACGCTGAGCAGGGGCGACTTCACCATGGCAAGGTTGGCAGGCGAAGTCAGTGTGCTCTTGCTGAAGTCAGCGGGGAAGCCGTTGTCGAAGAGTTCGCTGTTGGTGCGTGCCACAGAGATATCAAACTTGGTTTTCAGGTTTCTGAACACCTCGATATCCGTGTTAAAGCGCAGGTTCATACGGTCAAAGCCTGTGTTCTTCAGCGTGCCCTCGGCATCCATGTAGCCCACGGAGAGGTTGTACATACCCACATCGTCACCACCCTGCACATTGATGCTGTAGTTCTGGGTCAGTGTCTCGTGATACACCTCATCCTGCCAGTTGGTGTTGTTGTGATACATGTTATAATAGTAGCCATTGGGATTGTCGTCAAGGAAGCGGAAATCCACCTTCCTGTTCTCCATCTCGCTCATGGTACCTATCATCTCGGCGGCATAGGAGCGGAACTGTGAAGCATCCATCATAGTAAACTTCTGGGGCACAAAGTTCACACCCACCGACACGTTGGCGTCAATGCGTGTTGCCATGCTCTTGCCACGCTTGGTGTCTATCAGAATCACGCCGTTAGCACCACGTGAGCCATAGAGGGCTGTGGCGTTCTTCAACACGGTCACCTTCTCTATATCGTCGGTAGAGATATTGGAGAGCATGTTGTTGAAATGGCCGTCGTGCATTGAAGTGCGGTTGCGCTGCATGTCTATCTCCACGCCATCCACGATAATGAGTGGCTGCGATGTTCCATTGATAGAGTTATAGCCACGTACAAACATGGCGGCACCGTCGTTGAGGGCGGCAGAGCGCATGATGGTGCGCACATCGGCACCCAGCTTACTGCCAATCTCCTGATCCACAGAAGGGGCAGTCTGGGTCACTGTCATCTCTCGCTTGGCGGTAATATCAGTGCCTTTTCCATACATGGGCAGGAACTTGTCGCTCAGCATCTCGATGCGTACCATGCGTGTAGAGTCGTAGCCTGCCACTGCCACCTGTTGCGACATATAGGCATCTGAGTGTACATACAGGGCTGTGGTATGCTGGGGCACCTTGATAGTAAACTTGCCTTCCTCATCGGTCATGGCAGTGTATCTACGATTGCCCAAAGCCTGCAACTGGATACCCGCCAAAGGAGCCTTTGAAGCATGATCCACCACTTTACCTTTCAGCGTTTTGTTTTGTGCCATAGCCGGCATTGCAGCCACCATGGCGAGGGTGCAAACAGCCAGTCTGAGACTTGCTTTTCGCAGGTTGGTAAATATTGTGTTTCTCATTTTAGTTCTCATTTCTCTGTTCAATAAGTTCTACAGGTACCATCAGAATATTGGCAATACGCCAGTTGGGGGTGTATTTCTTCATCGCCACCTTGTTCGTAGGCAGATACGGTATTCTCAGTTTCAAGTTGGGCACTGCCATGCTGGAAGCGTCAATGTATGTCAGCTGGAAATCCCTCTGAGGCACAAATATCTGGTTCATATAAGATATGGGGAAGGTAAAATCGCCCAAGCAGATGGTGTCTATCTTGGTGGAATCGGAGATGAAGCCAAATTTTGTTTTCTGTGCTGCAGTGATTTTCTCTTTACCCGAGCTGAGGGCTATATCCATGCCGGCTAATGCCGTAGCATCATCGGCTGATACACTCTTATTGTCTTCACCTGAAGTGAAATAGTGATATGCTATCTCACCCTTGGCATTGCAATAAGAAAGGGTGGCATAGAAATAGGCTGGCTTGGCTGTTGAAACCATCACATCACCCACCTTCACACTATCCACATCTGCGGGGGCATAGCTGTCGCAGTCCATGTCGGCATCTGCAGGTACCACCACCGCATAGAATCTATACTTGGTAGAGAGCAATGGAGGCAATGTGAACTCCATCCAGCTGTTCACACCGTTCTCGTTACTGCTTTTAATCATGGCAAAATCAATACCGTCGGGATAGCTTCCATACTTGGGATTTATTGAGCGAGCACTCACTCGCGAAGCCACAGCTCCCTTATTACGTGCGATGGCACGACTTGCCCAAACAGGATTGAACCACTCATCGGCACGGAAGGCGATGCTGTCCACCACCCAGCCTTTACCGTTGCTCATTTTCATCTCTGCCACCTTGTGAGCAAGAATATCACCGGGATGTGAGAAGAAACCACCATAAGTACTCATCAAGGAGTCGGTTTCAGCAAAGGACGCCTTCTCCAGGCATTTATTATAGGTGCTGTTGTTGCTATACACCAAATGCTTCACCATATACTGATGCGTCAACGAGTCAGTTAGATAAGCATGATTTTCGATTTCTGTCGTGGTCATCTTGATATCTCCAGGATTCACCACCGTTTCACCTGATGAGGCCAAGTCTTCGCCCACTATCTGTTTCACATTGAAATTGAAATAGTTTTTCAGATGGGCATACGATTTGTCCCAAGCCTCGTTGGTGGGCAACAGCACGGTGTAGGTACTGTCTTCGTTGTCAAGTTTGGCATTCAGTCCAGACCTTCCAAGCATGGAGTTTTCGATAACCATCACAGAGTCGAGATAGGTTTGGAGACCGTTCTCGATAGGTCCCTTCACCGAGTTGGCTTCGTCAAGCACTCTGCTCTCGTACTTGGCAATAAATTTCGACAGAGAATCGGTCTTCTGATTTTCCTGCATATACTCGTACAGGTTGGGATAGAAGGGCACTGCCTGCTTCAGCAAGTGCAACATACCGTTCGAGGCTGGCACATTGGCTTTTGCCACCTCTATGCCTGCAAAGGTAAGTCCGCCTTGTGAGGTGAAGGTGTATTTCTTCTCGTTGGCAGCAAGCACACGACTGCTGAAGTCGCCCGATGCACCGTAGTTATACTGCGACACATGGTTCTCCACAAATTGCTTGCGTGCGGTGGCACTGTCAGCCGCCTGCCATTTGGCAGCATCGTAACTGCCATTTTGCGGTGCCCATACGGTGTAGTAGTTCGACGCCTGAAGCAACTTGTCATAACCTGTCTTTACAAGCAGCGCTTTGAAATCACTCAGGTTCTCCTGTGTACTGATATTCTCCCACAGGGTGGCATCAGCAGTAGGCAGGGTGCTTGTTCCAACCTCGTTATAATCGTCAAAGTCAGAACATGATGTGGCAGCCAGCGCAAGGGCTGCCATCATCGTGATTCCTATATTTTTCATTTGTTTCATACAAAAGGATTTTTTCGATTCAAAACTCTGTTAATACCAGTCTTCCAAGTATTGGGTATTGTCCACGATAGAAGCCTTGGGAACCAACTCAACGAAGTCGAGCTGCCACTTCAGGTCTTTATCGTCAATCACACTCTTGATACGGAACCAGTGGTCATCACTCTGACGATAAGTGTCAGTGCCTAACAGCAAGCGAAGGGTTGCCACACCGTCACCACGGCAGTTGGTGGCTTCGCTATTACCTGAGGTAACACCTGTTCCTCCGAAGAAGCTGTACGGACCACGCATGTAGCCACGGTTACGCATGGCAGCATCGGTGGCAATACCCCTATCGTCTTCCTGCGTAAAGTCAACCCATCCAATCAGCGGATCTTCCTTATCGATACGTGCATCGAGAGGAATGCCCAGAGCGGTCATCGACTGAGGATTGGAACTGGTGCCAAGATAGAACTGCATCATGCCTGCATGTGCCATGGGCGAATAGAACAAACGCAGTTCATACTGCCCAGTGGGCACGGGGGGAAGCTTGATTGCCAGGTCGTAATTGCCCCACCCCTGGAAGGCATCGGTTTGATAGGCACGATACCAGCCCTTCACATTGTAGCGCAACACCGTCTGCTCGGAGAAGCACACCACATTGTCGAAGAAATTCAAGGGGAAGGCGATACGAACACCGTGGCCGCCACCATTCATAGCACTCACCTCATTGACACTCATGTAGCGGAAACCGTTGTTGATGAGTTCGGGCAAAAACTCTGAAGAGTCAAAGCGCAGACGCTCATTGAGCACCTTCTGGGGCACATCGGCATCGTAGAGCAAAATGTCTTTGATGGGATGGATATAACCGTTGAGTGCCATCACATCCTCACGCACAATCTCAACGCCGTCCCTGAGAATACCGTGCATGCTCTCAGAACCCATGGTACCCACCTCATCGGTCAGCGTATTGTTTTCAATGGCACGGTTGATGAAGAGACGCTTGCCAAGCTTATTGCTGGGGTTCCATATTTTCATCAAGGTATGGGGCAGCATGGTTTCATAATAGTCGTAGGGCTCGCCGCCATTGCAGTAGTTCCACAACAAGCCTGCAGGAGGAGTGGCACCACCCGAACGGCGTTCATATACCAACTGGTCGCTGGCCATCTTGGCAAACAGGATGTGATATGCCACAAACATATTGAGGGTGTTGAAGCGATTGGTATAGTCAGTGCCTGTAGAGATTTTAATGTCCTTCTCACGAGGATAGTCGTACCAGCTGCCGGCATTCTCATACCAGTCATTGCATTTCTTTATCAAATCTTCAATACTGTTGATCTGATTGGATTTGAACACCTCATCCGTTTCGGCAAAGATGGTGTAGCCCAACTGACATTCCTTGGGCCAGTAGCACTCGGCATTGTTTGCCATATTGTCGTAGTAGTCGGTGATGGTGTATTGAATGTTCTGGCCAGTCTCATCGGTCTTGTAAGTCTTCGACACAGAGTCTGCCAAGCCTGTCAGCTCCAATGCCTTTGCAAAGATGGAGTAATCCTTCAGACGTGCCATGCGGTCACCCATCCTCATGGAGTTTTTAGGAATCACATTGTCCAACACATAGAGATAGCCATTACTGGTTTCTATCTCACCGATGGTCTTATCACTGTCATAAATCAGCGCCTTTCCATTGATCTGCACCAGTCCGCTGTTTTCTTCATTGCCCACGGAGATAGGCATCTTCAGCATGGTGGTTTTGGTGCCCTGCAGCTCAACCATAGAGATGGGAGAACCCACAATGTGGTAGAGAGCAATGTCGTTGCACAGGCTGTCGGTCAGTCCCTCCAAGGAGTTGGAGGTCATACCATTGTGCAGCAGTTTACCGTCACCATCTACAGACATTTCATCTGTATAGAGGCTGTCGATATACCACTGAATAGCCTCGTTGGTGGGTGCAAAGCAGGTCACTTGCTCATAGGCATCGAGCACACGGTCCATGCCCGAACGCTGCAGGATATAGTTGAACGAAGAAAGATTCTCCCTTTCGTCGATAGCCATTCCCAGCGTTTGCTTCACGGAATTGAATTGGTTTGACTCGTCGGGTTCTGGATTACAGCTCACCAAGCCGAGTGCCATCACCGCCATTCCGAGCAGCCATGATTGTTTTTTCTTTATATTCATAATGTAACTATTGTCAGAAATTTAACTTCATTCAACTTATTTACTCTGAGAACTCATCCTGATACATCGGGTTCTGATGCAACCACTCACGTGCTGTAAGGATATCTCTGTGAGGTACGGGCAGGTAGAGCCTTGGCTCTTCTTTCATCTTGTTGGTACGTGCCGCTGCATTTCCTTCACTGTATCGGCTCTGGATAATCTGCAGGAAATTGTCATAGCTCTTCATGTACTGTCCGTTCTGATCCACCATCATCACGTGATACTGACAGGGAGTATCCTGATGGCGGTAGTTGTATCTCAGCAGGTCGAACCAGCGCTTGCCCTCATAGCAGAGTTCACGCTGACGCTCCTGCAGCACCAGTGTTTCCATCTTGTCCTTTTCCTTATAGGCATTCCAGCGGAGGGAGTCGCTTGCCCATGCACTCTCATCGAGCGAACGGGTATTGACCTCCCACACCAGATTGAATGCCTGTCGAAGCTGTAACAGGGCCGCATTCTTGGCTGCCACAGCATCCTCTGTGGTCTCGGTGCTTTCAAGGGCTGCATCAGAAGTCATGGCCACCATGGCCTCTGCCTTCATCAGCATCACATCTGCCAGGCGATAGATGATAAAGTTCTGAGCATAGTTAGCATAGGTTCTACCCATGACAGGTTCACCCTTGTCTGGTACAGCATCTTTCAAGGACTTATAGTTAGTTTGTTCCACCATCTTGCGGATAGGATAGCCATCCACCACATCAGTCTTCACTGCATAGGTAGAATTCCAGTAGCGATAGTCTTTTGCCTTGGCAAAGGGAACCTTGACATCATTGGCTGTCTGACTACTTCCGATGGCAGCACCCATCTTCTTGGAAGCAGAGAGAAAACCTACTCCTGAGTTATTGTCCTTATACTTGTTATACAACTGGCAGACAGCCTCATTGGTTCTATTTGAATTGAACTGCAACTCAAAGATGCTTTCCTCCGAACCACCGTTGAGATTGGTAAATTCACCATATAAGTCTCTGTAGCACTCACTGCCTATAGAGGTAAGGTTGGACAGTTTGCTCTCTCCACCAGGCATCACCACCTGGGCATTCTTCTTGGCATCAATCACCTTGTCGGCATAGGCAATGGCTGCTTGATAGTCAGAAACGTTGTGGGTCACAGAGCCTCTCCACAGATAGATGTCTGCCAATATGGAGTTGATGGCATCAAGTGTGATATAACCCTTCGCCTTCCATCCTGTGAGCTGTGAGGAGAGTGCATTCTTGGAAGCCTCTTCCAAGTCGTTGATACAGTGCTGCAGCACCTCTGTGGGAGGCAACTGCTTGATCACCATATCCTGTGTACTGTTCAGGTAAGCCACATTGGTATAGGGCACATCACGGAAGGTTCTTACCAAATAGAAGTAGCAGAGGGCACGCAATGCCAACATCTGCGAGCGGTCGGTCTGGTAGTCACCGTCGGTATAGTTCGGGTCAATGCTGCACACATTGCCAGCTTTCTCCAACACAATGTTGCAATAGTTGATTACTGAGTAGATAGAAGCCCACTCTGCAAACGTGTTGGTAGTTTCTATTGCCACTTCCTCTATCTGGCTCAATGCCACACGAGTAGCATTAGTACTTGCAATCTCGGTGGTGGTGGCAATCATCTCATCAGAGCGGAAATCGCCCCATATTATCAGGCGTTTCACCACCTCTGCATTGGCAAACTGGTTGTAAGCGCCATTCACCATCTGTGACACGTCGCTCTTCGACTGCCAGAAGTCTTCCTCCACGGTTTTGTCGTTGGGCAACAATTCCATGTCCATACAGGAAGCCAGCAGCATGGTGCCTATGATCATTGAAAAAAACTTTCTCATGCTTTTCATATTTTAGAATCCTATGTTAATACTTGCTGTAAACTCCTTGGAGCGTGGTGTCTTGTTGTCGTAGGCGGGGTTGTACATCGAAGCCGAGAACTCGGGGTCGATACCGCTGTACTTGGTCCAGCAATACAGGTTGTTCATAGAGAGATACATCTGCAGCTGGTTCAAGCCCAAACTCTTGATCATCTTCTTGGGGAAGTTGTAGGAAATCTGCAGGTTCTGGAATCTCAGGAAAGAGCCATCCTCCACATAGCGGTCAGATCCACAAAAGTTGTAGGCGGTGTTGTACATGGCACGTGGCATGGGGGTCACATCACCGTCTTTGCGCCAGCGATAGTTCACGGTGGCACACTGGTTGTAGGTGTCGTACATCTTTTCGATGTTCATACGTGCCTGATTGATTACCTTCACGCCAAGACGATAGACGAACCTACCCTTCACGCTGAAGTTGCCATATTTCAAAGTGAGGTTGAAACCTCCCTGCACCTTAGGCTGTGAGTTGCCAAGATACACAATATCCTGCTCGTTGATGTTACCGTCGTGGTTGATGTCTTCGTAGATGGCATCACCTCCCTGGAACTCATACTTCTCGGTATTGGCGTCCTGATAGTCAAACTTCATGCGCATGGGCTTACCTGTCTGGCGGTTCATCAGCACTCTGCCATTGGCATCGGTCACTATGGGGAAGGTGGCACCCTCTGACAGGCGTTGGTTGATGTACTGCTCATACTCAGAATCGTTCCATCCGTTTTCCTTACGCATGTTCTCCAAATATTCATAGGTGTATTGATAAACTCCCTTGTAGCGGAAACCATAGATAGAACCAAGGGCATTGCCCACCTTGACACGGGTTACATACTTGCCCAGTGCACTACCCGATTCCCAAGGAGCGTTCATACCCTCAAGCACCGTCTGATCCATATCGGTCAGCTCATTGGCATTCTGTGCGATGTTGAGACCGAGACTCACAGAGAATTTGCCCTTTTGGATAAAGTTACGTGCATTCACGTTCAACTCCCATCCCTTGTTCACCAGCGTACCACAGTTCTTCATGCTCATGCTGGGGAAACCCGTCATGGATGGGATGTTGTAATTGTTCATAATGAGGTCGGTGGTCTTCTTATAGTAGTAGTCGAAATCCACCTCAAACTTGTTGTTCAGCAAACCGATGTTGAAACCAAGGTTGTACTCCTGACTCTTCTCTGCTGTGAGGTCGTCCAACTTCAGAGCACTCAAGACGGCTACAGGCATGGATGAAGAGAGCTGCCCGTAAGGATAAGTGTTAGAGTTGGTGGTGTACATATTATAGAACAGGTAGTCCTTGCTCGGCTCACGGTAGTTGACACCCCACTCTGCACGGAGGCTCAACAGCGACAGCCACTTGTCGAACGACTTCATGAAAGGCTCCTCACTAACGTTGTAGCGCAGAGACACACTGGGTGAGTAGAGCCATTTCTTGGCAGGACCCAGACGAGAGGTACCGTCCATACGCAGGTTGAAGTTCAGGGAGTAGCGCTCCTTGTACGACAGGAAGCCATAGAACAGCGCATTCTGTGAGTTTCTACGACTGGTAGAGGAAGACAAGGATGCTTCCTTATGCTCTAAATTGGCAGGCACTGTGGGTGCAAGGATACCCGTGGGCAACTCAAGCATTTTGATGTACTGGTCGTTGTAGCGCTGTGTTTCCATTTCATAGCGTGCCATCAACTGTCCGTTCCAATCGTCGCTGCCAAAATATGGGGTATAGGTCAAATCCACCCTTCCATTCACTTTGAAACGGTTGGTTTCCTTATTGTCTCCCGAGTTATAGAACTTAGGGTCGGTCCACCTATCCGTGCTGAGCGATGCAGGCACGTAAGAGGGTGTACTGTTGGCATAGATATCGAAATACACACGGCCGTTGAAGGTGAGGCGGTGCTGCCCCTCCTCAATGCCAAGCAACTCGTACTTCAAGTTGAAGTCGGGGGTCAAGCGGTAGGTTTTCTCCCTTTGCCACGCCATATTGGCAATGGCAACGGGATTGCCAAGAGAACGAACGGCACCCAAATCAAAAGAAGAGTAGTTGCCCGTAGTGGGGTTGTTTCCACCAGCGTTCTTCATGGGGTCATCACCCTTGGGATTCATAATGTAATACTCATCGGTGTCATTGCCATACTGGTCCTGACGATATACCGACATATTGGGCGCCAGACGCTGCGCGATGGTAATCAGTTCGTTGCCACCATACTTGTAGTTCTTCTGATTGTTGGTATAGGTCAAGGCAAAGTTGGTGGTAAACAGGATGCGGTCGCTCACATTGAAGTCGAGTGCCAAGCGGGTGGTAAAGCGGTCGAACACCTGCTTGATGATGGTACCCGTTTGGTGCATGTAGCCCGCACTGATACGGAAGCGTGCCTTCTGGCCACCACCCGAAAGGTTGACAGACCAGTCGTGTTTCTGTCCGAACTGCTGCACCTGATCTACCCAGTCGGTATTGTTATTCCAGTTTTCTGACTCTGCCCACTTGTCACCAAGATAGTTCAACTCAGAGATGGTAGAGGTGCGATTGCCCTGCTGCTGGGGATTGTAGAAAGCCTCTTTCATCAGCATGGTGTAGTCGTCACCATTGAGCAGGTCATAGCCTTTGGCAGCCCATGTGCCAGAGAACTTGTAGGAGAAGTTCACCTTGGTTTTTCCACGGGCACCACGCTTGGTGGTAATTTTAATCACACCGTTAGAACCCTTACTACCCCAAACAGCCTTGGCGGCAGCAGACTTCAATACGGTGATATTTGCAATATCCTCCACGTTCACGGAGAGCAGAGAGGCATATTTCTCCTCATCGGCATTGGCAGCATCAAAATCCTCAGGAGTATCAAAAATCTGATCGTCCACCACAATCAAGGGCTGGTCATCTCCATTGATGGTGGAAACACCACGCAGGCGCATAGAAGTTCCGGAGCCCAAGTTACCTGAGTTGGCAACAATATCCAGACCTGCAATCTCTCCCTGAAGGGCTTCATCGGCAGAAGTGAACGAAAGACCTTCCACCGAACTCATATCCATGGTTTGCTGTGCGGTGGCAATCTCTTTCTTAGACATCATCAAACCGCCGGTATTGCTGCGCCTGGCTTTGATGGTCACCTCCTTCAGCATGGTAGATTCCGGTTCCAATCTTACATTGAAAGAAGTTTGGTTGCCAATGGTCACCACCTTGGTCTTATCACCCACATAAGAGAACTTGAGTTTGTTCTTAGGACTCTTCACCTGCATGGAGAAGTTTCCGTTAAAGTCGGTTTGCGTTGCCGAGACGATACGGTTACCGGCATCCACCTCCACCACATTCGCCATCATCACGGGGCCATCGGCATCGGTCACCGTACCAGATATTCGTTTGGCTTGTGCCAGTACCACTTGCGTCATTACGCAACACAGTGCGGCAAACAAGATTCTTTTTATATTCATAGTGCTCTTTTTTAGAAGTTATTGTTTGCTTTGTAAATCTGATAAGCCTTCAATGCCTTTGCCATGGCAGCCTTCGACTTCCAGTTGCCGTCATAGCGGTCGGTGTCGCTGTGGAAGTTCAACGCCTGGTCGATGCCATGCACCACGCAGAACGAAGAGGTCACGATCTTAGAGGCAGAAGCCTTGCTCTTATCAAACCAGTAGTCGCGTGTCATCAAGTTGCAAGGAGTAGCGCCGGTGGCATTGACTTTAATTTCGCTGCCTCTGTTGTCTTTCACTGTAATCTGATCACTACCTCCAGTAACACGGTTCACGATAGCCACACCCGTCTCATCGGTGAGCAGAGTAGCATAGCGACTTCCGCCCTCATCCACAAACACCTTGTCGGCATAGAGCGACACGTTTTGGAAATGATAGCGCACAAAGTCGCGCAATTCCTTTATCTGCAGTTTGAGTCGGTTCTTCGTCTCCTCTTTCTCAGAACTGTCATCCTCCATAGCTTCCATGGCGGTGTAGTCGTCCATCACCTCAGAAGGTCTGGGCAAGCCCTTTCCATAAGCCTTTTCCATGGCTGTATTGGTGGGAGCATAGAGGGTGTAGTTATAGGTGTTGAACATCTTCACATTGTTATCCACACAGGCATTGGCAATTTGGGAAGAGCCCGTGCCATAGGTATTGGTAAACACCACGTAGCCATCCTGCTCACTCACGCCCAAAGTATTGGGAGAACTTGAGATGCCCACTGCATCCAGCAAAGTGGTGTTGCCCAGCAAATTGCATACTTCAAAGAAATCGCTGAACACATCGTGATCTTCCAACGTTTTATACACACTGTTGCGTGGAGCTTCTATCACCTGCTTCAAACGATAGGAGGTACCATTGCGCTGGTTATAGATGCTAAGGATCTCTGACTTCTCCTGTCCGTTATCAATCTGGGCACCACCAGCAATTTTTCCGCCCACATTGGTACCTTCCACCAGGATAGCGCCTCCATGCTTGGTTTTGTAATACTTGCGTGCTCCAAGGGTTTCACCAGCATTGAGCACCACGGTGTGCATGTTCAGGATGTCTATCATCTGTGACTTCACTTCCGTACTGCTCTTCACCTTGCTGAGGAATTTACCCACGGTGTTGGTCTTGAGGTCGTACTCATAACGATAGACATTGAACTCGTTCTTCTTGCTACGCTCGTTCCATTCCACCCTGAAAGCCATGGCCTCGGGCTTTACCTTTCCCAATGTAGTAGGATCCACATAATAATGCTGTGAGAAGGCACTATCTTCAGGAATGAAGAAGGCATAGTTGGCTGCCATTGCCAAGAGATAGTACTTGAAGTCGCAACCATCCTCTGAATTCTTTGCCTGAATCATGTGGTCCATCACACGCAGGTCTTTATAGGTGGATGCAGGTGCCAACACAGCACTGAACTCATCGGGTGCCAGCATGGAGTTGAGCTTGTACATCACTGCATTGTTGGCAAACTTCACATCATAGCTGCCATCGCTCTTGGTCTGGAGCTTGTTGACTTTCATTCCAAGGTTTTCGCCGGCATCGTTGGTCAGCAGACTGAACTTGCTGGGCACGGACCCTGCAAATGAAATATTCTGCATGTTGGCAAGGAACTTGGAGATAATATCAGGACGCTCAGCAAAGAGGGAGTCGATATTCTTGGCAAGATTCTCCTTGGTCACAGGCTTGTATTTGGCATAGATATCCATCAGATAGGAGCCATCGCCACCGATGAAGAAATCCTCCACTGCCTTATCCACAGGAACGAACATGGCACCAAGGTCTTTCAGTGAGTTGTCGCCACCGCTGGTAGAGGCCACCTGATAAGCATTCCATCCCGGATCAAACTTCAGCAAGGCACTGAAGGGCTGCTTGTCGGGATCCACGCTCAACTCTTTGTTTTGAGAATTCTTGCTGAAATAACGTTTCTCAAAGATGGAGTCGATGGCAGGTTTGCCATACTGTATGGCGGCTGCATTATACTTTTGCGTCACAGCATTGTTGTAGAAGGGAGCAGAGAAGTAATCCAACATGCGGCTGATGAGCGAGGTTTCTGCATCCCTCTTGAGTTCCTGTGCCAGGTTACCGGGAGGAAGCAGCACGTCGCGCACCTGATGAACATAGCCGTTCTGGCAGGTCAGACCTTCTGCATACGAACCCTTGGTGATGACAGGATTATTGAAAATGTAGGTGGCACCTGCGGTATAAGGTTCACCAGTAAGTATTTGGAAGTCGCTTCCTTCGCCCTGCATGGTGATGGCATTGCTCACCATATACTCACGGGTGAGGTGCACCATCATGGGGGTGGTGGCATCCGACACAAGGTCGATACCTTTGGCATAATACTTCTCCCAATAACGGTTGTTCTCGGGCATGCTCGCAGCACCGTAAATATGACTGATGGTATCGGTCACATCCACACGTGTGTTGTGCTTGAGAGCCACACCCTTGACAATAGATCCATTGCTGTACGTATTAGACAGCATGTTGATCAGCATGGCATTTTCGAGCAATGAAGAGTTGAGCAAGAGATTCTTTTGTGCTTGCGTCAGTTCTTCATACGAGTGGACGCCCCACACATTGTCTTGGAAGAAGCGCTGGAAAGCCTCATCGTTGGCAGGGAACACGGTAATACTACCTGTTCGACTAAACAAGTCGGTCTGACCCAGGTCGTCAATCAGCCGCAAGTAATAACTGAACGAGCCTGTAAGAGCATCTTGTTTAGGATTCTGCAACTCTGAATAGATGCTACCTCCAAGCCATTCCGGCTTTGATTTCGCATCCACTTCTTCATTCTTGTCGATACAAGAAGTCATCCATCCTGTAAGCAGGAGAGAGACACAGAAAAAGAGTTTCTTCATAGTTTTGTAGTTAGTAATATTTGATTTTTGTTAATTATTCGCAGGGATAGTCGTAGTTCAAATTGCAAAATAACAAAAAATAATCAAATTATGAAAATATTTCCCCCATGAAAAAATGCCCACTCTCCAATTTTTTTGATATGATGAGAAGATGAAACCAACTTCGTTGAAATAATACGCAAGGAAAGTGCAGCAAAGGAAGTGCAGAAACAATACGCAAGAGGAGCGCAACCTATGCGATTGCGCTCCCCTGATTATCGGAGTTACGTTTGGCAGGTTCCACTGCCAATGTTTACTCTATCGAAGTGGTTGATTATTTCACCACATACTTCTTGTTGTTGAAGATGTAGAGACCAGCGGGCAGGTTG
>SAMEA3663028__coassemble_373_pt1 | contig 18368 bp, 11 predicted proteins | sample SAMEA3663028__metabat2_low_PE_038 | metagenome-assembled genome bin SAMEA3663028 (sample SAMEA3663028) | pig gut metagenome | biome: pig gut; feature: pig-associated habitat; material: faeces | place: France | collected 2012 | reverse complement strand
CAAATGAGCAGAGCCAAGCGTGCTTGAGCTATGCCATGGCGAGAAATGGTCGGATAAATTCCAAAGCATGTTTGCGCATAAAGGCCTAATGACCGTTTTGGGTTTAAGGGAGGTTCTATTTATTACAATTCTGTTTTTGAATTACCTTTGCGGTTGTTTGAACAAGTGGATGGGAGGATAGGAGGGTATAAAATACAAGCGAGGGATGAGCAGGTGCTCGTCCCTCGCCATGTTTATTTGATTAGATGCTTGTGTGCTGCTTATTTGATAGCAACGGTAGCACGACGGTTGTAAGAAATGGGTGACAGAGTGTTTACACCACCTGCAGCCTTCACCTCGATGTTGTCGCGGTTCACGCCCATCTTCACCAATTCGTTAACTACGGTGTTGGCACGCTTCTCGCTCAGAGTCTGATTGAAGCTTGCGCTACCAGTCTTGCTGTCAGCATAACCGGTTACAACAATCTTGCTGTTGTTAGCCTTAGCCACCTCAATGAGGTCTTTCACGTTCTGGATATCCTTTCTTGAAGCAATCTTAGACTTGCCAATGTTGAAGAATACAGAAACGGGAGCAGCAACGATTTCCTTCACGGTCTGCAACTCATTTGTAGGCTGCTGCTGTTTGGCAACCAAAGTCTTCACGCGCTCGTTCTCTGCCTGAGCATCTGCCAACTGAGCATTGAGGGCATCGATCTGAGCCTGAGAAAGAGCTCTCAGAGCCTCTACATCGGGAGCCTTGCTCCAAGTTGCTTTGCCAAGGTTATAGGTCAAACCAACCTCGACAGCAAACTGCTGGTCGTGTGTCTTGAGAGGACCTGTGCAGTTTCCAAAGCCAACAACACCGTCTGATGTGGGCTCCAGCACGTTCCAGGCAAGATCCAAGTTGATGGCAACTTTCTTGCACAAACGGAACTCATTCAAGATACCCAGTCCCAGGTTTGCTGCATAGGTGTCGTAGCTCATGTTACGGGCAACACCAGCACCAAGGTAAGGAATGAGGTTCCATACACGGGTCTCGCTATAACCGCAAATCAGGTTGCTCAGGTTGAACATCACCTGCTCGTTCAGCATCCAGTACTTGCTGGCGTTGGTTTCTTTATTGTCAGAAACTACGGAACGTCCCCAGATACCGTTGAACTTGGTGCGGAGTCCCAAACCAGGAGTAAACCACTTACCTACAGCTACAGAGAAGCCGAGGTTGTTGCGGAAGCCCTTGAATGGACTCTTTGCCAAATCAAGACCAGTGCCGTGCTCTTGGTCACCGTAGAAAGCGGTTCCCACAACGTTTGCCTGAATAAACCAATTGCTCCAGAAGGAGTTAGTTGCAACACTGTACTTGTCAGTGGGTACGGTGTTGTCACTGTTCTGTGCCATACCAGCCACAGAAACACAGGCCAAAGCCAAAATAGTAAACAATTTCTTCATACCTATACTTTTTACTCTAATTAAACATGTGTTTCGTCAACATAGGCGCATATCTTCTATCGCCTTCTTGATGCAAAGTTAGGCATAATTCTTCTAATAAAGAAGCAAAGTACCCCCTTAAATGTTTAAAAATGTCCAAAAAAATTAGAAAAAAGCAAGTAGATGTGGCTTTCCTCACGTATCGAAGCATTTTTCGATATCTCTATGTGGCAAAATATGTATGATTTTGTGACCATCCGGGGTGTAATTTACGTTTGTGCACGCAAACAGTCTGTTTATAATGCAATCCATTTCGGCGTTGCTGAGCACCTGTCCTTCCACCACGCAGGTGTTTTTTGCCATGTTCAGCGCCAGGTGATGGATAATGTCTTCCAGATTGCTCTTGCCTGTTTCCACCACGCTGTGTACCATGCTTTCTAACAGTTGTGCTGGCTGTATGCCCTCGGCACCGGCTGGTATGCCGTTGATGCCATAGCTGTTCTGTCCCAGATCGCTCAGTTCAAATCCCATATTGGTCAGTTCAGGAAGTATTTTCTGAAGCATCACGCTGTCGGAAGGTGCAAAATGCACCACTTCGGGAAACAGTACCCGCTGTGTGGCATGTGGATGCTGGCGGTCGATATACTGCTCGTATTTGATGCGTATGTCTGCTCGCTCCTGGTCAATCATCATCAGTCCTGACTTCACCGCTGTCATAATAAACCTCCCTTTGTACTGGTAGTGTGTGGGAGTCTTGTCGGTGAGGGCACTGTCTGGTGTGTTGGTCTCTTCTGCTGTCTGTGGCGTGAGTGGTACATCCTCGAAGAGTTCGGTTTGCAATGGAGAGTTTTGGTCGGTGAGTATTTCCGTGTTTGCCCATTCTCCTTCGGCATTGTCTTCGTTTCCTTGCTTCTTGTCTGTCTCCAGTCCGCTGTAGAGTGGTTGCCACACTCTGGACTGTGTGTGCTGTTGTTCGCTATGCTGCTTGAAGGGGTTATAGGAAGTGTTGACAGATACGGAGGGCATCTCCACCTGCTGACTTCCTCCAAACAGGGGGATATCGGGTTTTCCCACGGTGTCGAAATCAATGGTGTCAAGGTCGCAGAAACTGCCGATGGCATCTTTGACCGTAGCCATCAGAATCTGCCAGATGGCCTGCTCATTCTCGAACTTGATTTCTGTTTTGGTGGGGTGTATGTTCACATCAATGTCTGCTGTGGGCACTTCAAAATAGATAAAATAGGGGATGAGTGAGCCCTGCGGTATCAGTCGGTCAAAGGCATTGAGCACTGCTTTGTGGAAATAGGGATGTTTCATAAACCTGCCATTCACAAAGAAATGCTCGTGCGCACCCCGTTTGCGTGCCGACTCTGGTTTGCCCACAAAGCCCGTGATGGTGCACAGACTTGTTTCCACCTTGACGGGCAGCAACTCTTGACTTAGTTTCTTGCCAAACACATCCACGATGCGCTGTTTCAGGGATGCTGCACGAAGGTTGAGCAGTTCCACATCGTTGTTGTGGAAGGTGAAGTTTATCTCGGGATATACCAGCACAATGCGCTCCAGTGCCGTCATCATGTTGCTCAGTTCGGTGGCGTTGCTTTTCAGGAACTTGCGTCGGGCGGGCACATTGTAAAACAGGTTTTCCACCTTGAAGCAACTGCCTACGGGGCATGATTCAGGCACTTGCGACAGCACCTTGCAGCCAGCGATGGTCAGTCGGGTGCCGATGTCGCTCTGTGGTGTGCGACTTGTCAGTTCCACCTGTGCCACGGCGGCAATAGATGCCAGTGCCTCTCCTCGGAAGCCCATGGTGTTGAGTTGAAACAGGTCGTCGGCATTGGAAATCTTGGAAGTGGCATGTCGTTCAAAAGCCATGCGGGCATCTGTTTCCGACATCCCTTTTCCATCGTCAATCACTTGTATGGTGGTTCTTCCAGAGTCCATCACCCTTACGTGGATGTTATGGGCTCCGGCATCGATGGCGTTCTCAACCAGTTCCTTGATTACTGATGCTGGGCGCTGGATTACCTCGCCTGCCGCTATCTGGTTGGCCACAGAGTCGGGTAGAAGATGGATGATGTCGCTCATGGCTTGGATGTGTTTTCGTGGCCTGTTGTGGATGATGCTTGGGGGAGCCGCTGCATGGGCACTTCCTTTCGTTTCACTTCTTTCAGTTCTGTGCCAGCTCGTTTTCCTCGCCAGCGGAAGATGTCTTCCTTGCTGGTGGGGCGCACATAGTCGAACCATGCGAAATTGGGCAGCCACTGCTTCCCTGCCGGAATCTGCGGCATGGGGTAGAGCACCCCTTCTGCCTTGGGCATCCATATCTTTTTCATCTTCCGGTCTTCCAGAAACATCTTCAGTTGGTTAGACTCCGTGTAGTTCATGCCTATCATCGTACTGTCGCTCTCATCGATGGGGAAGAATATCACCGACACATTGTCGTTGGCATCTGTCTCATACACATTGCCGTCTTTGAAATAGGCAATCATCTCTTTGGATGCCACCTGATTGAAGTAGGTTGTGTCGGTATTCTGTTCCACAGAGAGTGCTTGTCCTATTACATGGGCACGGTGGATGGTAGAGTCTTTCATATATACCTTGATCACCTCGCCCAGCAGTTGCTGGTTGTTGTTCCATGTGATGGGGTCTCGATACATGGTGATGCACGAGTCTTGTGAGTTATAAACCATGGAGTCGCACACAGCCTGCATCTCCGTGCGGTAGGCTCTCACCTTGTGGTAGGCGTGTATCTTGCGGAATACGGAATCGGTCTCTATATTATATGTATAGATTCTGAAAGTGTCGGCATGTACGTAGAGCGTGTCTTTTTGTGAAAAGTCATAGGCTATGGCGCTGTCGGTGGCAAGTGCGTAGCCTCTTGGGTCGTCGTACCAGCAGTAGTGAGATGTGAGCATGTTCTTGTTGACGCTATCCACATACACCACATTGTGAAAGGCTTCGCTGATGCCTGTCTTCTCTTCATGGAAGATGCTGTCGGCAGTCATCTTCTTGCCGCCGTTGTGCAGGGTGGAGCGCCCGTAGAGTTGAGAGCGACTTGACTTGGTGTTGTAGTAGCCATCTTCGGTGTAGATATGGCTGGCACCTGAGTAGATGTCAGACGGTCCCACGGTATGAGCCATCGAAAGGGCGGTGTTGTAGTAGAGCGTGTCTGAGGTGAGGTGGAAATTCTTGTCGGTAAGATCTACATGATAATAGAACACCGCCTCGCGTGTATTGGTGTTGTATTCGCCCCAGTCAGAGAGCAGGGTACTTGTCTTGTCAACCATCTTGCCACCCTCAAAGAAATAGCCGATGTTGTACATCCTGTCGTAGTTCAGGCTGTCGGTATAAAGGGTGGTCTGTCGGTGTTTCAGTATCACGTTGTAGCGTGCCTGTGCCATTTGGTCGTTGCCGTCGTAATAGGCATAGTCGCTGAACAGTGAGAGGGTGTCGCCCTGATACATCTTCACGTTTCCAAAAGCCTCGAAAGAGTTGGTTGCCTCATAGAAGTGGGCACTGTCGCAATACAGGGTGGCACCCTGGTGCTTGAACTGTACGTTGCCAAACAGTATCTGTGCGTCGGGGTTGATATACTGGTCGAACTTCAGTACGTCAGAATGGATAAGATACACCCTGCTGTCTTTCTCTGTGGTTTTTCTCGGCTTCTGTGCCTTGCGCTGTTTGGACTGGGCCACAGAAAGGCAAAACAAACACAGAACCATTGCGATGATGATTCTGTGTTTGCCCCTTATAGCTGTGCGGATGATGTGTATATGCTCTTTGATGTGTTCTTTGAATCTCATTTCTCTTGTTCTGATGATGTGCAACGGTAATCTTATCATCACTTAATCCATCCTTCGTATTCAAAGTCGCAGTCCCTGTATCGTTCTCCCACTCTCACGTAGGTGGTCTTTATCTTGTTCACCACCCATTCGTGCAGCATCTCTTCCTTGCGTTTTGCCAGCACGATGTTTTTCATCAGTTGGAAGTCCTCGGTGATGGTGGCGCGGTGACCTTCCACCCTGTTCTTCAGTTTGATGATGGCGCAGGTAGTCTTGCCCCGCTTGTTCAGCATCTCGAAGGGTTGCGACACGTCGCCCACTTTCATTCCTTCCACCATGCGTGCCACTTCTGTGGGCAGGTCTTTCATCTGGAAGCGTGAGGTGTTTTGCATGTTATCCATCTCGTGCGCCATCAGTCCGTTGTTGTTGCGGGTGTCCTTGTTGTCAGAAAGTATGGAGGCTCCCTGCTCAAAGGTGAACTTGCCATCCATGATGTCGTTGCGGATAGAGTCAAGGCGCAGCAGCGACTGCTGGATGCTTGCCTCCGATACCGTGGGGCGCAGCAGAATGTGGCGCACCTTGATTTTGTTGCCCTTCTTGTCGATGAGCTGGATGATGTGGAAGCCAAATTCAGACTCTACTATCTTAGACACCTTTTTAGGATCTGTCAGGTTGAACGCTACGGCAGCAAAGGCAGGGTCCAGTTCTGCACGACTGGTATAGTCCAGTTCGCCTCCCTGTCGGGCACTTCCGTCTTCAGAGTAGAGGCGTGCCAGTGTGGAGAACGATGTTTCTCCCTTGTTCACCCTGTCGGTATATTCGCGCAGCTGGTCTTTGATGCGGTCAATCTCCTGCTGTTCTATCTGGGGTGTTTGTGTCAGTATCTGCACTTCCACCTCGGTAGGCACGTAGGGGATGCTGTCTTCGGGCAGGTTCTTGAAGTAGTTTCTCACCTCTGTGGGCAGTACCTTGGCATCGCTCACCAGTTTCTCACGCATCTTCTGCATACGGAGCATGTCGCCCACTTGGTCGTACATCTCTTCCCGAATCTGGCTTATCGACATCTTCTTGTACTCTTCCAACTTCTCTCTTGAGCCACTTGCTTCAATCCAGTAGTTCAACTGCGACTCCACACGATCGCTTATATCGCTGCTGCTCACTTCCACACTGTCGATGTCTGCTTGGTTCAGAAACAGTTTCTGCACTGCCAGTTGCTCTGGGATGGCACAGTCGGGGTTGCCTTTCCACCGCCTGCCTTCCTGCTGAGCTTGCAGGCGCATGGCCTCTACTTCTGATTTCAGTATGGCTTCATCGCCCACTACCCACACCACTTCGTCCACGATGCTGGCGGGGTTGATGCTGTCCTTTTTGGATTGCTGTGCCCAGACGATGCCTGTTGATGCCCAGCAACAGAGGAGTATGGAGATGCTGTAGGTCAGAAAACTGTTTCTCTTCATTTCTTTTTGCTCAGTGTTTGTTTACTGTTTCCACCACTTCGTTGTTCACCTTCACCAGGTATTTCTTGCGCAGTTGTGCCACCCATTGCTTTTCCAACAGGTCTTGATAGTCGGCGGTCACCTGTCCCTTCACGTCGGTATAGTCTTCTGGCTTCTTTTTCAGCACCTTGCCATATACAGCGTCGATGGGGTAGTCTTTCAGAGGTGTCACGGTGGTGTCTTTCTTGAACACTTCTTTGTCGATGAGGGCATTGTCGCCCATCTTGAACAGTCCCTTCTCTACACGGATGCGTATCACAGAGTCGCCGTTGAAGGTAGTGCGCAGTTTTTCTGCCCATTGGTCAAAGGGCAAATCCTTCACGCAGTTCTTCACTGCCTCCTTGTCTTCTTCGGTCTTTACGTGGTATGCCATTCCCTTGAAGTGTGGGGTGTCCCAGTTGTATTTCTTCTTGTTCTTCTTAAAATAGGCTGCCAGTCCTGCTTCGTCTTTGGCGGCACGCTCCCACACCATGCGGTTGCTCACTTCGTAGAGCAGCAGTCCGTCGTGGTACTCCTGAATGAGATATTTCAGGTCTCTGTCTTGTGCGCACAGCGAGTCACAGAGATTGTCCAGAATAATCTCACGGGTGAGCTTCTTGTCCGATGCCTTCACCATGTTGTCCAGCGTTCTGTTGATAACGTGTTCACGCACGTTGCGCTGCTCCATAAAGGCGTAGATGTTGTTCTTCAGACTGTCGAACGGTTCCAGCTGCTTGTGTCCCTTCATCAGAATGATGTGGTAGCCGGCAGGTGAGAGCACAGGAGCACTCATTTCACCGTCTTTCAAGGCAAAGGCAGCATCTTCAAATTCCTTCAAGGTCTGGTTCACGCTTATCCATGGCAGTTCACCGCCATTCTTTGCTGTGCCCTGATCTTGCGACAAGGTAGTGGCAAGTGCTGCAAAGTCGGCACCTTTCTTGAGTGCGTTGTAGATAGAGTCGATGCGCACCTTGGCGTTCTCTTGCTCTTCCTTGGTGGCATTCTGTCCCAGTCTCAAGAAGATATGTGCAGGTTTTATCAGCCCCTTTTCACCGATACGCTCCTTGGTGCTGTTGTAGATGTGGTGTGCCTCAGCCTCCATATCTTTCTCACTTATCAGATAGGGGCGTATCTGCTGGTCGCGATACTGCTGGAATTCCTTTTTGAAAGAGAAGAGCGTGTCCATCTTCTCGTCTAAGGCTGCTGCTACTTTGAGTTTGTAGTTTACAAACAGTTCCACAAACTCCTTGACGGTTTTCTTGTCAATGACGCCTTCGGTGTTGTTCTTGTTGTAGGAGTACTCGAATTCGGAGCGGGGTACATCCACTCCGTTGACGGTCATTATCACGGGGTCATCAGCCTGTTGTGCCCCTGCTATGGTGGCAGAGGCAAGCAACAGTGCAGTAAACAATGTTTTTTTCATTTTAGTCGTTTGGTCTGGAATAGTTAGGTGCTTCACTGGTAATGGAGATGTCGTGGGGATGACTTTCCAACACACCTGCATTAGTGATACGTGTGAACTTGGCATTGTGCAGTGCCATGATGTCTGCGGCGCCACAGTAGCCCATGCCAGAGCGCAGACCACCTACCAACTGGTAGATAACCTCTTGCACTGTTCCCTTGTAGGGCACTCGTCCTGCAATACCTTCGGGCACCAGCTTCTTCACCTCTGTGGTGTCGCCCTGGAAGTAGCGGTCTTTTGAACCGTTCTTCTGCTCCATAGCTTCCAAAGAACCCATGCCACGATAGCTCTTGAACTTACGTCCGTTGAAGATGATGGTTTCGCCGGGGCTCTCTTCAGTGCCGGCCACCAGTGAACCTATCATCACTGAACTGCCACCGGCTGCAAGCGCCTTCACCACGTCGCCCGAGTAGCGCAGACCTCCATCGGCAATCAGAGGTACGTTGGTGTCTTTCAGTGCGCTGTAAACATCGTAGATGGCACTCAACTGGGGCACACCCACGCCTGCTACCACACGTGTGGTACAGATAGAACCCGGACCAATGCCCACCTTTACGGCATCGGCACCGTTGTCTGCCAGCATCTTGGCGGCAGCACCTGTGGCCACGTTGCCCACCACGATATCCACTTGGGGGAACGATGCCTTGGCTTCCACCAGCTTTTCTATCACCGACTTGGAGTGTCCGTGGGCAGTGTCGATAACAATGGCATCGGCTCCTGCATCCACCAAAGCCTGCATACGCTGCAGAGTGTCGGCGGTAACACCCACACCGGCAGCCACTCTCAGACGACCTTTCTCGTCTTTGCAAGCCATGGGCTTGTCTTTTGCCTTGGTGATGTCCTTGTAGGTAATCAAGCCCACCAAGCGGTTATCCTTATCCACCACGGGCAGCTTCTCTATCTTGTTCTCCTGCAATATCTGTGCAGCAGCAATCAGGTCGGTCTGCATGTGGGTGGTCACTAAGTTCTCTTTCGACATCACCTCGTCAACAGGGCGGTCAAGGTGGCGCTCAAAGCGAAGGTCACGGTTGGTTACAATGCCTACCAAATGACGGTCCTCATCCACCACAGGAATACCTCCGATGTGGTATTCTGCCATTATGTCTAATGCTTGCTTCACTGTAGAACCGCGGAGTATGGTCACGGGGTCGTATATCATGCCGTTTTCTGCACGTTTCACGATAGCCACGTGGCGAGCCTGGTCTTCAATGGTCATGTTCTTATGGATAACTCCGATTCCTCCCTCGCGTGCAATGGCAATAGCCATCTGAGATTCTGTCACGGTGTCCATCGCAGCTGTAACAAAGGGGATGTTCAGCGTGATATTCCTTGAAAATCTGGTTTTCAACTCTACCGTCTTGGGCAGCACTTCTGAGTAAGCGGGAATCAGCAGGACGTCGTCATAGGTCAAGCCGTCCATCGCGATTTTATCTGCAATAAATGATGACATAATACAGGATAATTTAAATTTATTGCGTGCAAATTTAGCACAAAAAAATCACATACACTTCCCTTTTTGCCATTTTCTTTCGTATTTAATACGTTTTAACCCAAATGGGCGATGGGGATGCAACATCGGCGTGATGTGGATGGCGTGGCTTGCCAAACATAACAAAATGCGCTGCCCTTCACGTAAGAAAAGCAGCGCATCTTGAATGTGGTTTAGTTTGCCATTTCACTGATAAACTTGATTCTTACCAGTCTGATTTCGTCTTCTGAATAGTCTTCGCCGAGCTCTTCAATGGCGGTTTCCAAATCGTCTGTTTCTGACTCCTTGAAATACTCGTAGATGTCATCCACATGGTCTTCGTCCATCACATCCTCCAGGAAATAGTCTATGTTGAGTTTCGTGCCCGAGTAAACGATGGCCTCCACCTCGTTGAGCAGTTCTTCAAACTCTATTCCCTTGGCATTGGCGATGTCATCGAGTGCTATCTTCCTGTCCACGCTCTGTATGATGCTCACCTTTAGCACTGATTTCTTTGCCACGGTGCGCACACGCAGGTCGGCTTGTCTCACGATGTCATTCTCTTCGCAGTATCGTTTAATCAGATCCACAAATTCCTGTGCGTAGGGATGTTTCACCTTTCCTTCTCCCACACCTTGGATATTCTTCAACTCTTCCAGAGTGACGGGATAGTCGGTGGCCATTTGTTCCAGCGATACGTCTTGGAAAATGACGTAGGGTGGGCGCCCCATGCGTTTGGATACCTTCTTTCTCAAATCTACAAGCATGGCATTCAGGGTAGGGTCCAGTGCGCTGGTACCGCCCTCATGCTCCATGGATGATTCTTCTTCTTCGTTAAATTCGTTATCTTCAACAATCATAAAGGTTACTGGTTTCTTTATAAATTTTCTGCCTTCTGCGGTCAGTTTCAGCAAGCCGTAGTTCTCTACATCTTTTTTGATGTAGCCGGCAAGCATGGCCTGTCGCAACAAAGGGTTCCATATTTTTTCGTCTTCATCGGCTCCTGCGCCGAAGTCCTCCAGTTCATGATGTTTGTGTGCCACTATCTCATTGGTCTCCCTGCCCACGATAAAGTCTTCGATGTAGTCAGATCTGAAGTTCTCCTTCGTGGTGGCAATGGCCTTCAGAGCAGTGACCAACTGCTGGGTTGCCTCTCTCTTTTTCTTGGGATGCAGACAGTTATCGCAGTTGCCGCAGTTCTCTTTCTCGTAGGTCTCTCCGAAATAGTGTAGCAGCATTTTCCTGCGGCATACCGACGACTCGGCATAGGCTGCCGTTTCTTGCAGCAGTTGTCTTCCGATGTCTTGTTCTGCCACAGGCTTGCCCTCCATAAACTTATCCAGCTTTTGCAGGTCTTTGTTGGCGTAGAATGCCAGACAGATACCCTCTCCGCCGTCGCGTCCTGCACGTCCGGTTTCCTGGTAGTAGCCCTCCAGGCTTTTGGGGATGTCGTAGTGTATCACAAAGCGCACGTCGGGCTTGTCAATGCCCATGCCGAAGGCTATGGTGGCCACTATCACGTCGATCTTCTCCATCAGGAAGTCGTCCTGCGTCTGTGAGCGTGTCACGGTGTCAAGTCCTGCGTGGTAGGCAGCCGCCTTGATGTCGTTGGTTTGCAGTATGGCTGCCAGTTCTTCCACCTTCTTCCTCGACAGGCAGTAGATGATTCCGCTCTTTCCTGTGTGCTGCTTGATGAAGCGGATGATGTCTTTGTCCACGTCATTGGTCTTGTTGCGCACCTCATAGTACAGGTTGGGGCGGTTGAACGAACTCTTGAACTCCTTGGCATCGGTAATGCCCAGGTTCTTCTTGATGTCCGTTCGCACCTTGTCGGTGGCAGTGGCGGTGAGGGCGATGATGGGTGCCACACCGATGTCGTTGATAAGGGGGCGTATTCTGCGATATTCCGGGCGGAAGTCGTGTCCCCATTCTGATATACAGTGGGCTTCATCAATGGCATAAAACGAGACCTTGACCGATTTTAGGAACTCCACATTCTCCTCCTTTGTCAGTGACTCTGGAGCCACGTACAGCAGTTTGGTGTGCCCCTCGCGCACGTCTTTCTTCACCTGGTCAATGCTCGCCTTGTTGAGCGATGAGTTCAGGCAGTGTGCCACTCCATCTACATCGCTCAGGTTGTTGATGAAATCTACTTGATTCTTCATCAAGGCTATCAGCGGAGAAACCACGATGGCCACCCCCTCCATCAGCAGTGAGGGCAACTGGTAGCACAGCGATTTGCCACCGCCTGTGGGCATCAGCACAAAGGTGTCGTTGCCTTGTAGCAGGTTTTGGATGATGGCTTCTTGATCTCCTTTGAACGAGTCGAAACCAAAATTCTTTTTAAGTGCTTCGGTCAAGTTTTTCTTGTTTGCCATAAATTCCTCCTAACTTCCTTTTGAATATCAGTTGCTGGGCCGTATCTTGTCCAACTGCTTTGCTGCATATTCGGCGGTCACCTCCAGTGTCTTTATCTTCCTGGAGGGTGCCTCAAACATGGCATCCATCATTATATTTTCCACAATGGCACGCAGTCCACGCGCTCCTAATTTGTATTCCACTGCCTTGTCAACCACCATCTTCAGTGCATCATCGCTGAAGGTGAGTTGTATGCCGTCCATCTCGAAGAGTTTTTGGTATTGTTTCACAATGGAGTTCTTGGGCTCTACCAAAATCTTTGTCAGTGCCTCCCTGTCTAATGGATTCAGGTAGGTGAGCACTGGCAGACGGCCGATGATTTCGGGTATCAGTCCGAACGATTTCAAATCTTGTGGCAGGATATACTGCATCAGGTCGCTCTTGTCTATCTTTCTTACGTTCTGCACCGAGTCGTAGCCCACCACATGGGTGTTCAGGCGCTGTGCTATCTTGCGCTCGATACCGTCGAAGGCACCACCGCATATAAACAGGATGTTGCGTGTGTCCACGTGGATATAGTCCTGATCGGGATGTTTCCTTCCGCCCTTGGGGGGCACATTCACCACGGTTCCCTCCAACAGTTTCAGCAGTCCTTGCTGCACTCCCTCACCGCTCACATCGCGTGTGATAGAGGGGTTGTCACTCTTGCGTGCAATCTTGTCTATCTCGTCTATGAATACGATGCCCCTCTCTGCTGCTTTCACATTGTAGTCGGCCACTTGGAGCAGTCGTGACAGGATGCTCTCCACGTCCTCGCCCACATAGCCTGCTTCGGTAAACACGGTGGCATCTACAATGGTAAAGGGCACATCCAGCAGTTTGGCGATGGTTCGTGCCATCAGGGTCTTGCCCGTACCGGTGCTGCCCACCATGATGATGTTGCTCTTCTCTATCTCTACTCCGTTGTCGTCTGTGGGTTGTTGCAGACGTTTGTAGTGGTTATATACAGCCACTGAGAGGTATCTTTTTGCCTCGTCCTGCCCAATGATGTACTGGTCCAGATAGTCCTTGATTTCCTTGGGCTTAGGCACTTTTTTTGTCTTGAACTCTTTTTCTTTCTTTGTTTGCGAGGCTTCTTGTGCTGCGTTTACTATCTCGTATGCCTGCATGATGCAATCGCTGCAAATCATGCCGTTCATACCTGTAATCATCAGTTCTACATCTTTCTCCAAGCGCCCGCAAAAACTACACGCTTTCTTCATTTCTCTTCTGTCTCTTCCTTCTTTTATTCTTCTTCTCTTGTCTTGCTCTTTCAGACGAAGTGAGCGCTGTAATTTAGTCCTTCTTGCGCTCCAGGATGCGGTCAATCATGCCATATTCCTTGGCTTCCTCTGCTGTCATCCAGTAGTTGCGGTCAGAGTCGTTCCACACCTTTTCGTAATCGGTGTGCGAGTGGTTGGCGATGATGGTGTAAAGTTCCTTCTTGTACTTCATGATTTCTTTCGCCTCAATCTCTATGTCAGATGCCTGTCCCTGTACGCCTCCTAATGGTTGGTGAATCATCACTCTGCTGTGGGGCAGTGCCGAGCGCTTGCCCTCTTGTCCTGCCACCAGTAATACGGCTGCCATCGAGGCTGCCATGCCTGTGCAGATGGTGGCCACATCGCTGCTAATGAACTGCATGGTGTCGTAGATACCCAGTCCTGCCGTTACGCTTCCACCGGGAGAATTGATGTAGATGGAGATGTCTTTTCCTGGATCTACTGAGTCCAAATACAGCAGTTGCGCCTGCAGTGTGTTGGCGGTATAGTCGTCGATGGGTGTGCCAAGGAAGATGATGCGGTCCATCATCAGTCGTGAAAACACGTCCATCTGTGTCACGTTCAGTTGCCTTTCTTCCAAAATATAGGGATTCAGGTATTGTGCCTGTGCACTTGTCACCTGGTCGAATACCATGCCGTTGATACCGAGGTGCTTGGTAGCGTATTTTCTAAAATCGTTCATCATGTTGTTTGTTTCGCTGTTATAAAAAATGGAACATAAAAAAGGGGCATATCGCCTTTTTCTTTTTATTCATAGGAACAAAGTTAATAAAAAAAGTCGATATGCCCCCTTGTCAGGGAAAAAAAATATTAAAATCTCTATTTTTCTTGCATCATCTTGTTGAAGTCATCGATAGAGATATTTTTCTCTTCCAGTTTTACCACGCCTTTCAGTGCTTCTGTCAGTTTAACATCCACGGCACGATCTACCAGATTGTCGATGTTTTTCTTGTCCTTGAGCATGCTCTGTGCGTAGTTCTCCAGATATTCGGTGGGCACATTGTTCATGCCATACTGGGCAAACTGTGCGCGGGCAGCCTCGATAGCCACGTTCTTTATATCGTCGTCGTTCACCTTGATGCCGTTGGCGCTCACCAACTGCTCCTTAATAAGGTGCCACTTCAGCTCTTTGATGCTGGCATCGAAGTTGTCTTCCACAAACTTCTCGCCACGGTCTTTGTTGTTGTTCAGCATCACTCTCTTCAGCAGCTCAGTGGGGAAGGTGAGTTCTCCTACCTTCTGCTCCAGATAAGCGCGCACATCGAGCAGGAACTTATAGTCAGTTTCCAGCAGCAGTGTCTGCTTGATGCTTTCTGCAATCTTGGCGCGGAAGGCTGCCTCGTCTGCGATATTGCCTTCGCCAAAAATCTGGTCGAACAGGGCCTGATTTACTTCTGCCTTGGTGAATCTTGATACCTCTGCCACCTGATAGGTGAAGTCGGCAGTAAGGTCCTTGGCCTGCTCTTTGTCAATCTTCAGCAGTGATGCTATTTCTGTGTCGCTCTCGGGATATGCCTTGCGGGGATTGAAGGTGATGATGCTGCCGGGCTTTGCCTCATTGAAGAGAGCCTTTTGCTCATCCACTTTCATATATTCGGGCATCATCACGGCGCCTTCTACGGTGATACCGCCCTCTTTGGTGTTGCCCTCAGCATCAAGCTCGCGCAGGTCGCCCTTCAGCATGTCGTTCTTGGAAGCGTCATAGGCATCGGCTTTCTCGTAGTGTCCGGCACGTGACTGATACATCTCTACCTGACGGTTGATAGTCTCATCGTCCACGTCAATATTGTAATATGTGATGGCGTCGTTGCCAGTGAGCTCGGCTTTGAACTCAGGAGCCACTGCGATGTCGAACACGAAGGTCATATCGTCTTCCTTCTCTACATCCACGGGCTTCTGGTCTGCGTTGGGCAGGGGCTCACCCAGCATCTGTATCTTGTTCTCCTGAACGTATTGATAGAGTTTCTCGCCCAGCATCTTGTTCACTACATCTACCTTTACAGCGGTTCCGTACTGACGCTTGATCATACCCATGGGCACCTGACCCGGGCGGAAACCAGGCATATTGGCAGTCTTGCGGTAGTTCTTCAAGGTCTTTTCCACTTCACCTTGATAGTCGTCCTTGGTCAAGGTGATGGTCATCAATCCATTCACTTTGTCGGGATTTTCAAATGAAATATTCATCGTTTTGTGTTCTTAATGATGTATTTATAAATGTTTTCTTTCTCTGACTGATGGGCTGCTACACATTGTGTCATAGCGGATTGCGCCTCAAAGAGGGGCTCTACACGTGCTCGCTGCTCACATTTGGAGCGCAAAATTACGCATAAAACGTGGAAAACTGCGCTATTTATAAAAAATTAACGTTGTGAGATTCTGCTCTCTTACCACACGTCGCACTGCTGTCGGCTGCTGCTTTCGGGCAGGGTGGTGGGCAGTAGGGTGCCGTTGACCCTGCATTTCTCAAAGGTGCATCGCTGTGTTTGGTACAGATAGTAGGGGTGGGGGGCTTGCAGCACCTGCAGGTTGTTCACCCTGATGTCGCTGATGGGCTGAGCCTCATTGCCGTCAAAGTAGATGGCGTATGCCGCTGCCGCTCCTGCCTTCACATTATTGATATTGAAATGGGCGTAGCGTGCGGGATAGTTGCCTCCACGATAACCAAAGTAGTTGGTCTCGAAGCGCAGCACGGCACCGGCGGCACTTTGTATGTTGATGGAGTCGATATACACATCTTCAATATAGCCCCCGCGGTCGAGGTTCGATTTGAACAGCAGTGCATTCTTCACATCGCCAATCTCAATGCCAGTCATATATACCCCTTTCACTCCGCCGCTCATTTCAGAACCGATGCACAGTCCGTTACACTTACTGTAAAACTTGCAGTCTCTTATCACTATATCCTCTGAGGGGATGCCTACTCTTCTGCCATCGGAGTCTCTGCCAGCCTTGATGGCAATGGCGTCATCGCCCGTGCGGAAGGTGCATCGTTCTATCAGCACCCTTTTGCTTGATTCTGGATCGCAGCCGTCGTTATTGGGGAAGTGTGAGTCAATGCTCACTTCACGAACGGTGACGTCCTGGCAATAAATGGGGTGAATACACCAAAACGGACTGTTCTTCAATGTGAATCCCCGTAGCAGTATGCGCTGGCAGTGCATCATCTCTATGGCACATGGGCGCAATCGGGTGCCCTTTCCAAACACTCTTTCCTCTACGGGCGTCAGTGTCTCTCCCATCTTGCGGAGCCTGTCAACATCTGCCATCTCGGGCGTTTCGCCGTGCGTGCCGTGAATATTCTCTTGAAACTGGTCGGTGCCGATGGGCATACCCCAGCGTGCCATCACACCGCCGTTGGCATCAATCACGGCATCTCCCTCACCTGTGATGGCAATGTTTTCTGCATGGTCGGCACGAATCATGGCAGATCTGCCGTAGAGTTCCGTGCCCTCCCACCTGCTTCTCACCACAGGCAGATATGCATCGGGCTGGTCGGTAAACCGCAGTGTGGTGCCATGACACAGGTGCAGGCGCACATTGCTTTTCATCTCTATAGGTCCGTCCATCAAGTATGTTCCACCGGGTATCACCACCGTGCCTCCGCCCTGCGCAGCTCGCTGGTTGATGAGTGCTTGCAGCTGCTGTCTTGCCTCTGCCGAGAGGCGTTTGCCGGGCAGCACAACGAGGGTGTCACTGTGCTTGGGTATCTTCACCTGTCTCACGCTGCCGGCTATCAGTGCTGCCTTTCGCTGGGGTGCTATGTCGGTGAGTTGCAACTTCTGCTGGTTCAGGGTGGGCTGCACCTTTCTGATGCTGCCGTCAGCATTGTAATATAGTCTGTCTGCGCACACGCTCCTTCTCACTCCGCAGTGATAGTTGGGTGCCAGCTGATGCGACAGGTCGGCGGTGTGATAGAACAGATAGTCCTGTCCCTTGAAGGTCACGATAGAGTGGTGGTTGGTGCCGCTGTTCACAGAGTCGAGCACTATGCCCCGATAAGTGAACGGTCCTAACGGCGAGCGAGAGGTGCAGTAGGCTATCTGTGGAGCATGACCATGAAACGGACCGTTGGAATAGGAAAGGTAGTAGATGCCATGGCGCTTGTGCATCCATACAGCTTCAAAGAAATCTTTTGCTCCCTCTATGATGTGCACCTTGCCGTCGTAGGATATCATGTCGTCGTTCAGTTTGATGCAGCACACCGTGTTCTGTCCCATGTAGAGGTATGCCTGACCGTCATCGTCGATGAACACTGCGGGGTCGATGAAATCTCTGTTGCATATCACTCCCTGACTGTCGATAGAGATGAGCGGATGCCCCAACGGGTCGGTAAACGGACCGTAGGGTGTAGGTGCCACTGCCACACCGATATGCTTCTTGTCGGTGGGATAATACAGGTAGTATTTGCCGTTGCGGAAGATGCAGTCGGGTGCCCATGCGGCACTCTTTGCCCATGTTGTTTGTTTGAAGGGACTGAAGATAACTCCGGCATCGTGCCACCTCATCATGTCGGTGGTGAAATAGGCATGATAATCCTCCATGGAGAATGAGGTGGCATCGTCTTTGTCGTGACTGGGATATACCCACAAAGTGTCTCCGAAAACACGTGCCGAGGGGTCGGCACTGTAGGCATGTGTGATGATGGGATTATCCACCTGTGCCTGTGTCAGCAAGGATAGTAACAGAAAAAAGAAGGTCAGAATATGTTTTCTCATTCTTTAGTGTGTTTTAGCGATGGTAGTTTATAGAGCCCACCTCCATTCAAGTATAGTTTGTTCTTTTTTTGTGTGGTTCGTGGCAAGGATTTGCGGTGCGTACCTCCATTTGCTCATGTGTATCGGAGTGCCAGTGGGAACAAAAGTAGTCAATTTCATACAGATGTGCAAATTATTCCGCTTTTTTCGATGGTGGGCCGCTACTTGATACGGGCAAGAAGGGAAAATAGAGAAAAATAAGGCTGACGATGAAAAAAATAAGAAAAAGTTTGGCGGTTCCAAAAAAACGCCCTACCTTTGCACCCGCAATCAGAAATTGGGGTATGGTGTAATGGTAACACTGCAGATTCTGGTCCTGCCTTTCCTGGTTCGAGTCC
>SAMEA3663028__coassemble_369_pt1 | contig 18471 bp, 12 predicted proteins | sample SAMEA3663028__metabat2_low_PE_038 | metagenome-assembled genome bin SAMEA3663028 (sample SAMEA3663028) | pig gut metagenome | biome: pig gut; feature: pig-associated habitat; material: faeces | place: France | collected 2012 | reverse complement strand
CGGCAGCCAGCAAGCCATATCTGCCTTCCGACACTGTTCGATCCAACAGCGCCGGGCAGAAGCACGTAAGGTTGAAAGACGTGCACGTGCAGGGCACCTCTGCCACAAAGAAGCTGAAGCAGCAGGGATATGCCGTGGATGCCATCAGCATCAAACCACAACAAAACCGATTGACCACACTGAAGGATATAGTGGATAGGAGTGCCGGAGTGAAAGTGCGCCGAGAGGGAGGCTTAGGTTCTGACTACGACCTGATTATCAACGGACTTTCGGGCAACGCCATCAGATACTTCATCGATGGTATCCCCATGGACACAAAGGGCGAAGGTGTGAACTTAGACAATATTCCACTGAACACCGTGGAGCGCGTGGAACTGTACAAGGGTGTGGTGCCCGCCTATCTGGGGGCTGACGCTCTTGGAGGAGCGGTGAACATCATCACCAAGCGCCAGCAGCACAACTATATAGATGCCTCGTATGGCGGAGGCTCATTCAACACCCATACGGCAGACATCAACGCACAACTCACCGTGCCAGGCAGCAAGATAGTAGTCCGCCCCACCCTAAGCCTCAGCAGTTCTGACAATAGCTATACCATGAAAGACGTGGAGGTGTGGAGCGAAGAAGAGAGCAAATACATCCTTGCCAACAAGCGCAGGTTTCACGATAAATACTTCTCGCTGTTCACCCAACTGGAGTTCAGGGTTACAGACCTGTGCTGGGCAGACTGGCTCTCCCTTTCCGCCTCCTATTCCAAGGTGAACAAAGACATACAGACAGGGGCCATGCAGAACAAGGTGTATGGCGATGCCGAGCGACACGAACAATCATACAACGTGGCACTGCGATATGCCAAACAATGGAGCAAGCTGAGAACCCAGCTTGACCTCTCACACACATGGAACCACAGCGAAACGGTAGATACCACCTTTAGGAAATACGACTGGGACGGCACGTGGCTCCCCTCTTCGGGCAACGAGATGAACAACAAGCCCAAAAGCATCAGAACATACAAGCGTCCGCTGACGGTGGTCAACGCAGGAGTGGACTATGCCCTGCACGAGGGGCATCACCTTGCACTGAACTACATGATGAACCGCAGAGAGAACAACCGCAGAGATGATGTGGATAAAGATTTTGAACCCACCAACGATGTGGTGACCAAGCATATCCTGTCGCTCACCTACTCGCAGCAGCTGTTCAGCAACAGGTGGCAGAACTTCGGTTTTATCAAAACCTACATCAACAGCACATCCATCAAGCAGAAAGACAACAGCACCATCACCGGTGCCGACAAAATAGAGAGCGATGCCACCAACACCTACTGGGGAGGCGGACTGGGCAGCCGATTCACACTCTGCAAATACCTCTCTGTAAAGGCCTCTTACGAGCACAGCGTACGACTTCCGCTCTCCATAGAACTGCTGGGCAATGGCACTACCATCTACCCCAATCTGACACTGAATGCAGAGCAGAGCAACAACTACAATGCCGGACTATACGGCAGTTGGAACATAGGCAGGGGGCACACACTCAACTACGAGGCAAACGCCTACCTGCGCCATGTGCTCAACTACATCAGGGCAGTCGTGTCAGAGCGTGACGGCATGATGCAATATGTCAACGAACCAGCCATCCGTATCAAGGGCATTGACCTTACAATTGACTACACCTGGCGCCACGCACTGCAGATAAGAGCAAACGGCACCTACAACGATGCGCGCAATCTAAGGAAATACAAAACCGACGGCAATCCCTCTGCCACATACAAGAACAAAGTGCCCAACCAGCCTTGGATATACGGCAACATAGAGGGCTCATATACCTTCAGAAACCTCACTGCATGGAAAGACAAACTGCAGATAGCCATTGCCCACCAATGGATTCACTGGTACTACCTGAACTGGGAGGCCTACGGAGCACCCGCTTCCAAGGCACGTATTCCCACACAGAATGTCACCGATATAGACCTGACCTACTCCTGGCAACAGGAAAGATACAACCTCTCACTGTCGTGCCGCAACGTGTTCGACCTGCGCACCTACGACAACTATATGCTGCAGAAGCCCGGCAGAGCCATCTATGCCAAACTCCGAGTATTCATCAACTAAATAAAAACACTTTTAAAAAACACATTATGAAGAAACTTGAAATCCTATTCCTGGCAATGACAGCCATGCTGCTCTCTGCCACATTCACCGCATGCTCAAGCGATGACGACCCACAACCAATTCCAGACAACGAGGAAACCGAAGACCCACAACCAACTCCAGGCAACGATGAAACCGAAACATCCATCGACTACCACTTTGACCTGTGGGTGGCATTAGACAAGCACGGCGGCATGGGGCGCGACGTGCAGACCTTGGTGAGAAGTATGGACAATCTGGAGGCAGAGCAAGCCCAAATCAACTTTGAGGGAACAGGTGCCGAGGTAAACTCACTCATCTCTATGGAGACCATCGTGAAAGACGGATATTATTATCAGGTGCCCGTGTCTGCCGACCGATTCAGTAAATACACCATCAAGAACAACACCATCACACCTGTAAAAGAGCGCAGATTCCAGACCAACACCTACTCATGTCGCAAATACACCCACGCCTGGATCAACGACAACACACTGGTAATTGTTGCAGCCAAAGCCGGCTACAAGTCGCTGCAATGGACCAAGTTGAACACCGACGACATGAGCATCATCAGCGAAGGAACACTCGACATCAAGCTCCCTGCACAATACGACGAAACAGCAGGCAGTGCTGCCTACTTCACCACATCAGGCATCCTTGTATATCGAAAGGCAGACAACAAGCTCTTCTACTTCTATCATGGCAAGAACAAGGTGTCTGGCACAGAGAAGACACCCGTAACCCCCATGCACATTGCCATCATCAACCCCAGCACTATGGCAATAGAGAAAGACATCCCCTGCCGCAAATACGGTTTGCAGACAGTGGGCACCGCCTATGGAGAACTGTTGCAGAAGAGCACATTCATCTCTGACAACAACGACCTCTACATCACCTGCTTTGCCACAGAAGAGAGCGGAGAGAAGAGCTATCTGATGAAGATACCAGCAGGAGCCACAGACTTTGACTATGACTACAACGGCTTCCCCGTGGACGGCAAACTGTTGGCTGTGGAATATCTGGGCGGCAACAAGATTGTGGCATACGCACGCGACGACGCCAAAGGCACAGGCATTGACGACTTCAGCCACTATTACATCGTTATCGACATAGCCGAGAAGAAAGGCACACCACTGAGCTATCAGGGAAATGCCCTGGGATATAGCAGCGGCAGATTCTCTTCAAGGATGGCACAAGCCGACGGCAAAGCCTTTGTGGGTATCGACGAAAAAGACAAGAACCCGCAGATCTATATTTACGACTCGAAGACAGGCGAAACCGTCAAGGGTGCAGAGATGGCCAAGGGCTATTATTTTGAACAAATCAGAGTGGTTAAAAACACAAAATAAATTTATCTTTCTCACTTTTCGGGGGCATACTGGATTGCGACAATTCGGCATGTCCCTTTGGGTGATATAAGAGAATGAACGAACCACATGGATTCAAGTAACTTCATAAGACAGAACACTCAAGGTAGGTTCTATAAATGAGCTTTGTTGGGATTTTGTTCTATCTTCGAGCAGATTTGATACCGAAGAGAGGGCAAAAGACCGCAAAGGTAATTCAAAAAAAGAATTGTAATTGATAGAACCTACCTCAAATAAAAAGCGGTGCAAAAGGGGAATAAAAATTGGCTGTTATGCAAAATATGAGTAACTTTGACCACTGATACACCGACAAGGACATCCAAACAAAACATATCTGATGAAAATTTCAAGAACGCTATACCTCATCCTGCTGGTTTGCCTTGCCTCGTGCGGCAACAAGCGCAGCCACACTGCCACCAGCGAGAACGCATATACGCCCAGCGACACCATCAACACGATAGTGCCCACACATGCCAAGGGCTTTGAGGTGAGATACACAGAAGAAGGCACCGTGCTGCTGGACATCCACGACCCGGAAAATGCTGAAAAAGAGTCGTTCCAATATGCGCTGTGCCCATCAAGCAGCCATGCCGACGTGCCACAGGGATATACCCGCATCCACGTTCCCATCAAAAGTGCGGTGTGCATGACCTCACTGCAGTTGTCTAACTTCATCAAACTCGGTGCCACCAACCATGTAGTGGGTATCACCAACACACGTCATCTGCACAACACCGCCCTAAACCAGCAACTGAAAGAGGGGAAAACACACAAGATAGGTATTGAGGGCAACTTTGACAACGAAGTGATCCTGTCTATCAATCCCGACCTCATCCTTATCTCTCCCTTCAAGCGTGGCGGTTATGACGCCCTCAAAAATACGGGCATCACCCTGATGCCCCACTTGGGGTATAAGGAACTGACCCCATTGGGACAGGCAGAATGGATAAAGGTGATAGGGCTGCTCATTGGAGAAGAAGCCAAAGCCAACAGCCTCTACGCAGGCATTGAGAAGAGATACAACGAGCTGAAAGCCATGACAGACACTGTGAAGGTGCGCCCCACCGTGTTCAGCGGAGAGATGCGCGGGGGCAACTGGTATGCCGTGGGCGGGAAAAGCTTTCTTGCCCAAATGTTCAAAGATGCCGGTGCCGAATACTTTCTGAAAGACAATACGGCATCGGGGGGAGTGACGCTGGACTACGAAACCGTTTACTCACAAGCCGTGCACGCACGCTACTGGCGCATTGTAAACAGCTATGCAGGAGATTTTGGCTACAACATCTTAGAGGCACAAGACAAGCGATACACCGACTTTGACGCATGGAAGAACCACGGAGTGATATACTGCAACATGAAGCAGGTGCCCTTCTACGAAGCAATGCCGGTGGAGCCAGAAGTGGTGCTTGCAGACTTGATTCACATATTCCATCCTGAGATACTGCCACAGCACAAGCCCTCTTATTACCATCTGCTGAAATGAAACGATGCACCACCTCCATACTGACCATGCTGCTGGTGCTGAGCGTGCTATTGCTCTTGGCGCTCAACCTGACGCTGGGTTCCATTGATATCCCCCTACGCTCGGTGATCCATATCCTCAGCGGCACCGAACAGGAAAACGAGATATGGCGCACCATTCTGCTGAAGTCGCGCCTGCCACAGGCACTCACCTCTGTGGTGGCAGGTGCTGGTCTGGCAGTGAGCGGACTGATGATGCAAACGGTGTTTCGCAACCCGCTGGCTGGTCCTTCAGTACTGGGCATTAGTTCGGGAGCCAGTCTTGGAGTGGCTTTTGTCATCCTGCTCTCTGGCAGCATTGGCGGAGTGGCACTGAGCAAACTGGGCATCATCGGTGAAATCACCGTTACCCTTTCTGCCATCTGCGGTTCGCTATTGGTGATGGCACTCATTGCCTACATATCACTCAAGATCAAGGGCACCGTTTCGCTCCTGATTATGGGGGTGATGATAGGCTATATCGCCACCGCCGTCATCGGTGTGCTCAAATTCTTCAGCAGTGAGGAAGACATCCGTGCATACGTGATATGGGGACTGGGCAGTTTCTCCCGTGTATCGGGCAATCAGACCTACGTGTTTGTGACACTGATGCTGCTGACAACTCCCTTCACCTGTCTGCTTTCAAAGACACTCAACCTACTGCTGCTGGGCGACTCCTATGCCCGCAACTTGGGGCTCAACATCAAGCGTGCACGCCTCACGGTCATCACCTATGCAGGCATCCTGGTGGCTGTCGTAACCGCCTACTGCGGTCCCATCGTATTCTTGGGACTGGCGGTGCCACACATCTGTAGAGGTTTGTACCGCACCTCTAACCACAGCACGCTCATACCAGCATCACTGCTCACAGGTGCCGCCCTGGCATTGGCGTGCAACATCATCGCCCGTCTGCCCGGCTTTGAGGGAGCGCTGCCCGTCAACTCGGTGACAGCTTTGGTGGGAGCACCTGTGGTGATATGGGTATTGTTCAACAAGAAAAAGGCAGCAATATGAACGAGAACACAAGCATAGAGGTACGCAACCTGACCACCGGCTACCACACCAAGCACAGAAATATAGTGGTGACAAGCGGCATCAACGGCAAGCTCCACAGGGGCAGGCTCACCTGCTTGTTGGGACCCAACGGTGCCGGAAAATCCACCTTGCTGCGAACACTCTGCGCCTTTCAGCCCACCCTGGCAGGAGATATCATCGTGGAGGGGAAATCGCTGAAAAACTATACCGAACAGGAACTCTCCAAAGTAATCAGCATTGTGCTCACCGACCGACTGCATCTCAACGACATGACCATGGAGGAACTGGTGGGCATGGGGCGAAGTCCATATACAGGCTTTTGGGGACGACTGTCAGAAGCCGACCGCCACATCATCAACGAGGTGATAGCATTGGTGGACATAGAGCATCTGCGCGGACGTCTGATGCAGACACTGAGCGACGGAGAGCGACAGAAAGTGATGATAGCCAAAGCACTGGCACAAGAAACACCCATTATCATTCTGGATGAGCCGACAGCCTTCCTCGACTACCCCAGCAAGGTAGAGATCATGCAGCTGCTGCAACAGCTGTCGCGCAAGAAGAATAAAACCATCTTCCTGTCAACACACGATTTGGAACTGGCGTTGCAGATAGCCGACAGCGTGTGGCTGATGAACAAAGAGAAGGGGCTGCGTGTGGGCACTCCTGAAGACCTCTCGCTATCTGGCGACATGAGCAGTTTTTTTGAACACGACGGAGTGGTCTTTGACCATGAGTTGGGGCTATTCAGAATAGAAAACGCCCTGCAGCATCCTGCCTTTGTGAGCGGTAGCGGCAAGCGATACAACATGGTGAGAAAAGCGCTGGAGCGCAATGGCTATTTCCTGACCCACGACCCTCTGTGCAGCGTACGCATCACAGTGCTCGAAGATGCCTTTGTCATAGGCAACAACACCACACACAGCATTGAAGAACTGCTGAACAAGCTGAGCGAACCGCAAGGCAAGCATGCACAAGCAACAGAGCATACAACAGAATAAGCAACATAACACCCTATCACAATGAAAGAAATCACAATAGTAGGCATTGGTCCCGGCATATCCCACGACATTACACTCAACGCTGTAGAGGCTTTGCAGCAATGCGATGTGGTGGTGGGCTACAGTATGTATCTCCCCTTTGTACGCCAATACCTGCGCAGCGATGTAGAGACGGTATGCAATGGCATGAAACAGGAGATGGCACGTGTGGCACAGGCCTTTGAACTGGCAGAAAGTGGCAAGCGTGTGTGCCTCATCAGTTCAGGAGATGCAGGCATCTACGGTATGGCACCCCTTGCCTACGAGATGAAGAAAGAGCGGCAGAGCGATGTAGAACTGAGAGTGATTCCGGGTATCAGTGCCTTCCAAAAGGCTGCTGCCCTTTTAGGTTCGCCCGTGAGCCACGATTTCTGCGTCATCTCTCTGAGCGACCTCCTCACACCATGGGAAAAGATAGAGCGACGCATCAAGGCTGCCGCCTACAGTGATTTTGTAACTGCCATCTACAACCCCCGCAGTGTCAACCGCTACTGGCAGTTGCACCGACTCAAAGAACTGTTTTTGCAACACAGAGAGGCAGGCACGCCAGTGGGCATAGTGCGACAGGCGGGGCGCGACGGACAGCAGGTGAGCATCACCACCTTGGGAGCACTGGACCCACAGCAGATTGACATGCTCACCATTGTGCTCATAGGCAACAGTCAGACCTATCAGTGGCACAACCACATCATCACCCCACGAGGCTATTACAACCAGGAAGAGGAAAGAGAAGCCAAGTGCATGGGACAAGCCATTATGATGGAGAGTTTTGCCACCATTGCCAAGGAGTTGAAGCATCCCGATATTCCCCTCGACAAGAAATGGGCGTTGCTGCATGCCATACACACCACCGCCGACTTTGACATGGAGAACATCCTATGGACCGATGAAGGTGCACTGGAAAAGATATACCGTGCACTGAGTGAAGGAACGGTGAGAACCATCATCACAGATGTCACCATGGCAGCCTCGGGCATACGCAAAGGTGCACTGCAACGGTTGGGGATAGAGGTGAAATGCTATCTTAACGAGACTGGCATTGCCGAAGAAGCCAAGCAGCAGGGAATCACCCGCAGTCAGGCAGGCATACGCAGGTCGGTAGAGGAGCATCCCGATGCCCTCTTCGTATTCGGCAACGCCCCCACTGCACTGATGGAACTCTGCTCACTCATCAAGCGAGGCAAGGCACATCCCTGTGGAGTGATTGCCGCCCCCGTAGGCTTTGTACACGTATGCGAGAGCAAGCACATGATCAAGCCCTTTGTCCAAATTCCGAAGATAATCATCGAGGGGCGCAAGGGCGGAAGCAATCTGGCAGCCACACTGACCAATGCCGTGCTGTGCTGGCCCGATGCACAACAACTTAAACCCGGCAGAGATGTGTAAACCCAAGTTTATCGTTATCGGCATATCCGACAGTCATGTGCAGTACTTCTCGCAAGAGATACAGCAGGTGGTTTCACAAGGACGGGTATTCTCGGGGGGCAAGCGCCACCACGAAATCATGCTCCCACACCTGCCAGAAGACTGTTGCTGGATAGATATCACCGTACCGCTCGAAGCGGTGTATGCCCAATATGCCAACCAGCAGGAGGTGATAGTATTTGCCTCTGGCGACCCCCTGTTCTATGGCTTTGCCACCACGCTGAAGCGACAGTTTCCGAAATCAGAGCTCAAGGTCTATCCCACCTTCAACTCTCTGCAGTCGCTGGCACACAAGGCCTGCCTGCCCTATCACAACATGACCGCCGTGTCGCTGACAGGCAGACCATGGAAGAATCTTGATGCAGCCCTCATCGAAGGCAGACAGCAGATAGGTGTGCTCACCGACAAGACAAAGACACCGGATGCCATAGCCCAAAGGATGCTGCAATATGGCTATACAGGCTATGTGATGACCGTGGGCGAACGACTGGGCAACGAAGCCCATGAGCGGGTGAGCACGCTTACACTCGAAGAAGCGGCACAAACCACCTTTGAGCAGCCCAACTGTTTGCTGTTGCAATGCACAGAGCAGCGCAAGCAACGCTTTGGTATTCCAGAGTCAGAATTTCATCACCTGCAGGGGCGGAACAACATGATAACCAAGATGCCCATAAGACTGCTTGCCCTGCAGATGCTTGACATCACCAACCGAACATCGTTCTGGGACATCGGGTTCTGCACAGGTTCTGTATCCATCGAAGCCCGACTGCTATGCCCCACCTGCCACATCACTGCATTTGAGATAAGGCAGGAGTCAGAACAGCTGCTCCAAAAGAACAGCGAGAAATTCGGCGCCCCCTCCATCAACTACGTGATTGGCAATTTCATGGATGCCGACCTATCCTGCCATCCTGCACCTGACTGTGTGTTCATTGGCGGACATGGCGGACAGCTGACAGAGATGCTGGAGAAGATAAACCGTGTACTGCTGCCCGGGGGAGCCATCGTGTTCAACTCGGTGAGCGAAGCCTCATGCCAACTCTTCAAGGAAGGAATCAAACACATTGGAAAACATATCACCGCATCACACCGGATGGCACTGGACGAGCACCATCCCATAACCGTAATGAAAGCAGAATGAAAGAAACCGTCATCATACATGTGAGCGATAGCGGCTACACCCTTGCCGAGACAATAGCAAGAGAACTGCCCAACAGCGATATAGTGAGAAACAGCGAGTTCGCGCCCACCCTCCTTACCAGTTACCGCCAAGTGATCTTCATCGGTGCACTGGGCATCTGCGTGAGGAACGTGGCAACCCACCTCACCGACAAATATCACGACCCCGCCGTGGTATGTGTTGACTCAGCAGGGCGGTTTGTCATCTCCGTTGTTTCGGGACATGTGGGAGGTGCCAACGAACTGTGCAACACCGTGGCACACATCATAGGTGCACAACCCGTGATTACCACACAGAGCGACAACATGGGACTATGGAGCCTTGACACCATGGGTAGGAAATACGGCTGGACCTCTGAGGCCACAAAGGAGCAGATGAACCAAGCCATCTTTAGTCTGGTCAACGGCAAGAAGGTGGCACTGCTGCTCGATATCAAAGACAGGGGAACGGAAGAACTGCAACGCAGCAAGCCCCATCATGTGACCATCATTGACCACATAGAACAGGCACAGGCATACGACCTGCTGATAGCCGTGACCCCGTATGTGTATCAAGTGGAAACGCCAGCACTGTTTTTCCGTCCAAAGGTGCTCTGCATGGGAGTTGGTTGCCGCAAGCAATGCGAACCCACTGGCATTGCACAGCATATTGCACAGCAGTTGGCAGAGCACCATATCCACCCCGCATCCATCGCCAAGATTGCAACCATCGACCTGAAAAAAGACGAACCCCTGCTTGACACCCTGAGAGAGTGGTGGCAACTGGACCATGTAGAGGTGTTCCAGGCAGAGTGCCTGAAAGATATAGAGGTGAAGAATCCATCAGAAAAGGTGCATCAGGTAACCGGCGTCTGGGGAGTGGCAGAGAGTTGTGCCATCCATGCCGCAGACAACGGGACATTGCTACTGGAAAAGCAGAAGGGAGAGGTGACAGCGGGCAATCATTTTACCTTTGCCATCGCCATGCCATCCAAATACCGCCGACAGGGGCACATAGAGATAGTGGGAGCCGGACCGGGCGACCCGGAATTGGTTTCGGTACGTGGCAAGAACTTTCTTTCTTCTGCCGACCTTATTCTTTACGCCGGCAGTCTGGTGCCACGCGAACTCACCCACTACGCCAAAGTTGGCTGTGTGGTGCGCAGTTCGGCAAGCATGAATCTGGAAGAGCAGTTTGCATTGATGAAGGAGTTCTACGATCGTGGTTTGCTGGTGGTGCGTCTGCATACGGGCGACCCCTGTATCTACGGCGCCATTCAAGAGCAGATGGCATTCTTCGACCGCTATGGAATGTCGTACCACATCACTCCAGGCATCTCCTCTTTTCAAGCTGCCGCTGCCGCCCTGCGCTCCCAGTTCACCATTCCCGAAAAGGTGCAGACCATCATTCTGACACGCGGTGAGGGGCGCACCCCTATGCCCAACAAGGAGAAGCTGCACAAACTGGCTGCATCGCAAAGCACCATGTGCATCTATCTGAGCGCATCCATTGTGGAAAACGTGCAGGAAGAACTGCTACAGGCCTATCCGCCAGAAACGCCCGTGGCTGCCTGCTACAAACTGACTTGGAAAGAAGAGAAGATATACCGAGGACAACTGAAAGACCTGGCAAAGATAGTGAGAGACAATCATCTGACCCTGACCACACTGCTGGTTGTGGGCGAGGCCATCGACAACCGCCAAGGACTATCGAGGCTATACGACGACAGTTTTAAACACATGTTCCGTCCATGATACTGATATTCGGAGGCACCACAGAGGGACGACTGGCAGTAGAGGTGACTGAACTTGCCGGAAAGCCCTACTTCTATTCCACCCACGACGGAGTGCAACAGGTGAACAGCACCCATGGCACCTATATCTCGGGAGGAATGGATGCGGTTGCCATCGCATCATGCTGCAAGGAGCAAGAAATACGCCTCATCATAGATGCAGCCCACCCCTTTGCCTCTGCATTGCACCAGAACATAGCCACGGCTGCCACACTACTGCACCTCCCTGTGATAAGACTGGAGCGACACTATCCGCCCAAAGACAGCAGAATCATCTGGTGCCACAACTACGGTCATGCCATCCAACTGCTGAACGCACATCACGTGAATTGCCTGCTGGCACTCACGGGAGTGAAGACAATAGAGAGGCTGAAAGAGTACTGGACACAGCACGACTGCTACTTCCGTATTCTTGACAGAGACGCCTCGAGGGAGATATTGCGCCACACAGGCTTTCCGCCCGCCCGCACACTGACCTACAGTGATGAGGGCAGGATAGACGGTCTGCTTTCCACCCTGCAAGCCATACTTCTTAAAGAGAGCGGAGCCACGGGTGGGTTTTCTGAAAAAGCACAAGCGGCGCTGGAACAAGGGGTAAAGGTGTTTGCCATTGAACGCCCCACACTACCCTCCTCTTTCCACATCGCCACAGGCCGTTTCAGTCTGCGCCGAATGATAGAGCAGTTGCTTCCAGACTTTTTTCCACTGCGCAGCGGCATCACCACCGGCACCTGCGCTGCTGCGGCAGCCAAGGCAGCATTGGCATCACTGCTCAGCGGAACAGAGCAGAGAACGGTGCAGATAACCCTACCGAACGACGAGGAGATAACACTCGTGGCAGAGCATATACACTGTGACAAGCACTGCGCCACTGCCACCGTGAGAAAAGATGCGGGTGATGACCCCGATGTGACCCACGGCACACTGATTGTGGCAAGAGTGAGATATGCCTCACACCCCGACATTGCAATCACTGGAGGCGAGGGGGTGGGCAGAGTAACCCTACCGGGGTTGGGTATTCCTGTGGGCGAGGCGGCCATCAACCCCACTCCCCGCAGGATGATAGTACAGGCATTGCAACAGCTCTATCAAGGAGGACTGGATGTAGAAATCAGCGTTCCTGAAGGCAAGGCACTGGCAGAAAAAACTTTCAATCACCGTGTGGGGGTGGTTGGCGGCATCTCCATCATTGGCACATCGGGCATTGTGCAACCCTTCTCCAACGAGGCATTCATCGACGCCATCCGCCGAGAGGTGCAGGTGGCAGTGGCAACGGGCATCAGGCATGTGGTACTCAACTCTGGAGCCAGAAGCGAACGCATCGTGAAGCAGCAATTCCCACACCTTCCTGCCCAGGCGTTTGTGCACTATGGCAATGCCATCGGCGAGACACTTTCCATCGCCTGTCAAGAGGGAGCAGAAACCATTACACTGGGACTGATGATAGGCAAGGCTGTGAAACTGGCTGAAGGGCATACCAACACACACAGTCATAAGGTGCTGATGAACACCGAATTTCTGAAAACACTGGCTGCTGATGCAGGATGCAGCGCAAAGGCAGTGACACAGATAGGACAACTGAAGATGGCAAGAGACCTATGGAACACACTCGACGAGAGAGATGCCCCACTCTTCTTCACTGCCCTACTGCAAAGATGCCACGAGCACTGCAGAACATGTGTATCCACTCCCTGCACCTTGCAGCTTATGCTTATCTCTGACGAAGAAAAGATTGAATATACCATCCCATGAATCACGCAGCTTTTATCATTGCAGCCACTCACTCCGGATGTGGGAAGACCACCTTCTCGCTGGGACTGATGCGCGCCCTCAGAGAAAGGAATATAAGGGTGCAACCCTTCAAATGCGGTCCTGACTACATTGACACGCAGTTTCATGCTGTTGCCACAGGTAGCCCCTCGATAAACCTTGATGCCTTTATGTGCTCAGAGTCACACATCAAACAGCAGTTTTGCAAGTACGACGCCACTGCCAATGTGAGCATCGTAGAGGGAGTGATGGGTATGTTTGATGGTTATGCCAAGGAGCAGGGCAGCAGCTATCATCTTGCCACCATACTACAGCTGCCCATCGTGCTGTTGGTCAATGCGGCATCTACCGCCTACTCAGTAGGTGCCACCATCTATGGATTCAGGCACTTCATGGCAGATGCCAACATCGTGGGAGTGGTGTTCAACAGGGTGGGTTCAGAAAACCACTATGCACTGTTGCAGGAGGCATGTAGGGAGGCTGGTGTGGAATGTCTGGGCTATATCGCCAAAGACAAGACACTGGAAACCCCCTCACGCCATCTGGGACTTTCATTGGATGCCAAAGAGAAGATGAACGACTTCATAGAGCGAGCCAAAGAGGCGGTGGCCATGCACGTGGATATAGACAGACTGCTGCAACTGACAACAAAGGAGCAGAGTGTGTATGCCAACACGCCAATGGCGCACGACCGTCAGCCCCTGCGCATTGCAGTGGCACAAGATGAAGCCTTCAACTTTATCTATCCCGAGAATATCGAGGCATTGCAAAATCATCCACGCCATAGGGGTATCATCACCTGCTTTTCACCCATACACGACGATGTGCTCCCCACCGCAGACCTGATTTATCTGCCTGGAGGCTACCCCGAACTGTACGCACACGAATTAGAGAAAAACCATGCCATGCGCCATGCCATCCATACCTTTGCTGCCAACGGTGGCAAGATATTGGGCGAGTGTGGCGGTATGATTTACCTGTGTCAACAACTCGACGGCAAGGAGATGTGTGGTGTGCTGCCCATGAGGTGCACCATGAACAATGCCAAACTCACACTGGGCTACCGCAGGGTAGAAACCAAGGATGCAGTGTTCTATGGGCATGAGTTCCACTATTCTCAACTGACAGACGCTTCGTTGCTACCCTCCATGGCACAACAATATAATGTAAAGGGCAAGCCCGTTGACACTCCTGTATATAGACAGGGCAACACCATTGCCACCTATACCCACCTATATTGGGCTGAAAGAGACATACTGAAACTGTGGAACTTATGAAACGAATATACACCAGAAGCGGAGACAAAGGCACCACCGCCATTCACGGCGGACAGAGAGTGCCCAAGACAGATATCAGGATTGAAGCCAACGGTTGCCTTGACGAACTGAACGTGGCTATCGGGATAGTGCGCTCACTGATGCCCACAGCCCATCCATGGCAGGAGAAGCTGAAAGAGATGCAACTGAACATGATGGGCATCATGAGCTTGGTGGCAACTCCCCAGCAGCAGCGCGCCCACAATCCCAACCAACTTGCTCCCACCCTTGTCACCGACACAGAGGAGTTCATAGACAGCATTGCCGGTGAGTGTACGCCCTCAGAGCATTTCATACTGCCCGGTGGCAACCAGTTGGCAGCCTTTCTGCAGCAGTGCAGAGTACTGGCACGCAGAGCAGAGCGCAGGTTATGGCAGCTTCATGCCACCGACCCCGTGCCCGAACTCATACTGCAATACGTGAACCGACTGTCAGACCTGTTCTTTGTCATGGCACGACACGAAATGCAATCGAGCAACATGGAGGAAGAGCGCTGGAGAGCCTTTGCCTACAAGAGGCAACAGTTGCCGACAAAAGATAACAACAAAACAGATTGAAGAAGCAATCCATAAAGAAGATGAAGGAAAAACTGAATGCCATCATGCTGGCGGGCACAGGTAGCGATGTGGGCAAGAGCATACTTGCCACTGGTCTGTGCCGCATCTTTCTGCAAGACGGTTACCACCCTGCCCCATTCAAGGCACAGAACATGGCGCTCAACTCTTATGCCACCCCCGACGGCTACGAGATAGGGAGAGCACAGGCAGTGCAGGCAGAAGCTGCGGGCATTGCCTGCCACACCGACATGAACCCACTGCTGCTGAAACCATCAGGAGAAAAGACCTCGCAAGTGGTGCTGCACGGTAAACCCATCGGCAACCGCAATGCCTACGACTATTTCAAGCACGAAGGGCGAGAATACCTGCGACAAGAGGTCAACGGTGCTTACGACCGTTTGGCAGCACAATACAATCCCATCGTGATGGAGGGGGCAGGAAGTATCTCTGAACTGAACCTGCGCGACAGCGACTTGGTGAACATGTCTATGGCACGCCATGCCCATGCCCATGTGCTTCTGGTGGCAGACATAGACAGAGGCGGGGTGTTTGCCAGCGTCTATGGCTCGGTGATGCTGCAACAGCCCGAAGACAGAAAACGCATCAAGGGCATCATCATCAACAAATTCAGGGGCGACCTGCGCCTGTTTGAGAGCGGTAGAACCATGATGGAACAATTGTGTGGAGTGCCTGTGCTGGGCGTGGTGCCCTATCTTACCGATATCCATATAGAGGAAGAAGACTCTGTGTCATTGGCTGTGAAAGAGTCTCACTTTGCCGAGGGGAAAATCAACGTGGCAGTGGTTCTGCTGAAACACATCTCTAACTTCACCGACTTTGACATATTGGAGAAACATCCCGAGGTGCACCTCTACTACACCTACTGCGCTGAAGACATCAAGAAAGCAGACATCGTGATTCTCCCAGGTACCAAATCCACACTCAACGACCTTTATGAGTTGCGCCGTTCAGGACTGCATCATGCCATTGTCCAGGCCGTCAAGGCAGGAAAGACAGTGATGGGCATCTGTGGCGGTTATCAGATGATGGGCACAGAGGTGAGCGACCCCGAAGGTGTGGAGGGCAGCATACTATCGCTTCCGGGTCTGTCTCTGCTGCCTGTACGCACCGTTCTGCAGGGCGAAAAGGTGACCCGACAGGTGCACTTTACCTTCTTGAATCACCAAGCGGAAGAGTGTATGGGCTACGAGATACACATGGGTCAAACCATCATGGAGGGCGAAGGCACACCAGTGAATCTGCTAAACGATGGCAATACGGACGGTTGCGCAGTGAGTGAACGATGCTTTGGCACCTACATGCACGGCATACTGGACAACAATGCAGTGATAAACCACCTGCTTGCGCCCTACCTTCATAAGAGGAAGCAGCAGAGCACATTCAACTATAAGTCGTACAAGGAAGAGCAGTATGATGCCCTTGCCAAACGACTGAGAGAGCATATCGACATGGAAAAACTATATCAAATAATGCGCAACCATGATTGACGGACACGGCGATGATGCCTACCGCTACACACATATCAAGCACAACTTCAGTTCCAATATCTACGCAGAGGTGCAGCACACAGAACTGTTGAAGCACCTGACGGAGGCAACCGACTGTATCAGGAACTATCCCGAACCAGAGCCTTTTGGTTTGGAGCAGCTGTTGTGCCATCATCATCACCTTCCACCACAGTGGGCAATGGTGTGCAATGGTGCCACAGAGGCCATCTACCTCATTGCACACTGCCATCAACACGCCCATTCTGCCATCGTGGTGCCCACCTTCAGGGAATATCAAGATGCCTGCAGGCTGCACCAGCACACCATCTCCTTCTGTAAGCAGGTGGGCGAAATGCCTCCACACGCCCAACTGCTGTGGCTGTGCAATCCCAACAACCCCACAGGAGAGACCACGGATGCCAGCATCCTGCGACAGATGATGGAGGAGCACCACGACACGCTGTTTGTTGTGGATCAGGCTTATGCCCCCTACACCGATGTGCCACTGCTTAACGAACACGACGTGGCAACACACTCCAACCTGATTATCCTGCAATCAATGACCAAGCAGTTTGCCGTACCCGGACTGAGAATAGGCTACATCCTTGCACATCCGAAAGTGATAGACCGTCTGCGCCTGTGCCGTGTGCCATGGACGGTCAATGCACTTGCCATTGAGGCTGCGCACTACCTGCTTGCCCATCAGGACGATTACACCATCCACAAGGAAACACTGCACAGCGAAATCACAAGGGTGGCACATGCCTTGGAGGCACTGGGCATCACCCACTCTGACACACGCACCAATTTTGCCCTCTTCACTTTGCCTCCCCACAGGGAAGCCAAGCTGTTGAAAGACTATCTGGCGGAAACACACCAGCTACTGATACGTGATGCGTCTAACTTTGAGACACTCAACAGCAGGCACTTCCGCATCGCAGCACAGTCGGCAGAAGCCAATGATCTACTCATCAAAGGAATAAGAGAATGGATATACTCATAACCTTGTTGCCACTCACGGTTGGCTGGTTGCTCGACCGACTTCTCGGCGACCCAGAACGACTGCCCCACCCCATTGTGTGGTTTGGCAAATGTATCGCTTTATTGGAACATCGCTTCAATCGGGGAGTTCACCGCAGGTTCAAAGGCGCCATGGTCGCCTGGTTTCTCTCTGCAGGTGTTTTTGCATTGTCGTGGCAACTGTTCCAATGGCTGTCCCTCATGCCATGGCTCTCCCTGCTGCTGCAAGCCACACTGATATTCTACTGTCTGGCGGGTCACACCCTGATCAAGGAGGTGAGGAACGTGTTCAAGGCTCTCGATCTTTCCTTAGACAAGGGAAGACAGCAGGTGGGACGCATTGTGGGGCGCGACACCACCCATCTGTCAGCACAGGAGATACGTACCGCTGCCTTGGAGACACTGGCAGAGAATCTGAGCGACGGAGTGATAGCACCGCTGTTCTGGTATGCCCTTCTTGGCGTGCCTGGTATGCTGACCTATAAGATGATCAACACACTCGACTCCATGATAGGCTATCGCAATGCCCGCTACCGTGAATTTGGATGTGTGGCTGCACGTATAGACGATGTGGCAAACTATCTGCCAGCACGTATCACAGCACTGCTAATGGTTATCGTGGCTGGTCGCCCCCAACTGTTGTCCTTTGTGCTGCACTACGGCAAGATGCATGCCAGTCCCAACTCGGGCTATCCCGAAGCCGCCCTTGCCGGTATTCTGAACTGTAGGTTTGGCGGCACGCACGACTACTTTGGCGAGGCTGTATATAAGCCCTACATCGGCAGCAATCCACGCCCACTCTGCACAGAAGACATGCACAGGGCTGTGGGCATCAACATCAAATCAGAGGTAC